>ERZ1026776.2033-NODE-2033-length-10544-cov-98.527696_pt1 | contig 10544 bp, 6 predicted proteins | sample MGYA00380125_ERZ1026776 | MGnify/ENA primary metagenome ERZ1026776 (study PRJEB33269, sample SAMEA4719761) | human gut metagenome | biome: human-associated habitat; feature: organic feature; material: feces | place: Cameroon | collected 2013-10 ... | reverse complement strand
GATAAGCAAAAATCCCGAAACCGCCAAGCAATTTCGGGATTTATTATGTATTCAATAGTGTACCCAATACCTGGAAGGGAATTTGATCACTCTATCAACGTCTATCAAATACTTTATATGATGTTACACTTACAGCTGTATCTTTACAGCCTTTCCGTCATATTCCACGCTCTTGCTTGCCTGCATAGGCTGATCGCCCGCTCCACTATTGGCATCCACCAGTACGATGTGGAATCTGCGATGCTGGAGCATTCCCTTATAGCTGCCCTTACGTGGAGCAATGCTCAGGGTTCGGTCTGCTTCATTCCATACAAACTGGATTTCAGAGAACTTACCCTTTTCGTAGTTGTAGTTGTCACCCTCGTCCTCATAGAGCGTAAATTTACTATCTGCACCAGGATAAACACGGATTTCCAACTCATCCCAAGGCTTCTCAGAACTATACTGCACTTCAGGACCGAATGGCAGGATGGTACCAGCCTTGATGAATACAGGCATGATGTCGATAGGACAAAGGCGCTGGATATCCTGACCGCCCTCATACTGGACATTGCTCCAGAAATCATACCATTTATTACCCTTTGGCAAGTAAACATTCACAGGCGCAGCTGCCTTCCTTACATCAGGATAGATGGTATGGCCCTTCTTCTCCTTATCCTTCCAGGTGTATAAAGGATCGGTTACCGGCTTCACCAGGATGTTGCGGCCAAAGAGATACTCATCGTTCAGACGGGACGCCTTCTTGTCTGCCGCATAATCCATCACCAGGGCACGCATCATACTTCCGCTATTCTGCACGCAGTCGCTTGCCGTACTGTAGATATAAGGCAGAAGGCGATAGCGCAGCTTGATGGTCTTGATCATGGCATCATAAGCCCAGTCGCCCTGTTTTCCAAATTCATACAGCTCGCTTACCATCGGCGAAGAACAGTGGTTGCGCATCAATGGCATGAAGGTTCCCCACTGCATCCAGCGGGTCTGCAGTTCCTGAATGGCAGGATTCTTTGGATTCTGTTCGAACTCCCAGTAGAAGAAACCACCCAGGTCGGTGTTCCAGAATGGGATACCACAGAGGGAGAAGTTCAAGCCCGATGGAATCTGATTCTTCATCTCGTTCCAGGAAGCTATCACGTCACCGCTCCAGCAGATGGTACCATAATGTTGAATACCAAAACTGCCGCTTCGGGTCATCTGGAGCGAACGTTTTGTATTGCCCTTCATCGCTCTCTGATGCTCGTAGATGCTCTTGTTGTGCAACAATGGGAAGGCGTTCTTCACTCCCAGCCATGAACCGTCATAGGTCTGATAGTTCTCATCGCCCGGCTTCTCAAAATGGTCTGGCTCCGTAGAATCGGTCCACCAGGCATCGAAGCCCATCTGGTAGAGATGAGTAAGATACTTCCAGTAGAGGTTGCGAGCCTTCGGATTGAAGACATCGTATGGCATCACGCCACTGTTTCTTGGCCAGGTATCGAAAGGAAGGAGGGCATTCATCTTCTTCAGTTCACGATACTGCTCGGTCCAAGGACCAAAACTTGACCAGATGGAAATCATCAGGTGGGCATCGTTCTTGTGAACATACTTCACCATCTCCTCCGGACTCTTCAGGCGAGGCTCTCCCTGTGCCTTCATCTGCTTCATATCTGTAGGAAGATACTTGGCAAAGGCAGGGTCGCCCACCTTATTTATATAGTATGGGTTCTGGAATTTCATCGCATTCCAGTTGGAGTCGCATCCCCAATACTGCCAGTCCTGCACGATGGCATCGGTAGGAATCTTCAGTTCGCGATACTTATCCAATACGCCAGCCAATTCGTCGCTGGTCTTATAGCGCTCACGGCATTGCCAGAAGCCCATCGCCCATTTCGGGAACATCGTAGCCTGTCCGGTGAGTTCACGGATGCTGGCGATGACTCCATCCTGTGTACCATCCTTGTACATGAAATAGTAGTCGGCACAGGTTCCTACTTCACTGGTGAAGGAAGTACGGGAAGACTGCCTGTGGTCTTCCTTGGATGCTACGATATCATTGAAATAGGTTTTTCCCGCATTGTCCCAGTAAAGACCATAGCCCTTCTCGCTGGTGAAATAAGGGATGGCGATATAAGTATTGTTGTTCCAGAGTACGATGTTCTGACGGCCACGCTGATTCATGTAAACATCACGCAGCTGTCCCAGACCATAAATGGCCTCGTCGTCGGCAAGACGGAAGTCCTGCTCTATACGGTACTTGCCCTTGTTGGCTTCATCCTTGCGGGCTTCCAGACGGGTCTTCGTATCGGTAAGCAGCAGCTTTCCATCCTTCGAAAGGAAGCGGATTTCGCCAGTCTGCTGGTTCAGTTCGACGCAAATGAATTTAGATTTAACATTTACAACATCTCCATTTTCCTGTATCTGAACATCCTTCAGCTGCTGAGGCTTCAAGATGACAGAATAGCTTTTCTTCTGAACGGGAGCAGCAAGTCCGGCATCTGATTTCAAGATGCGGACGATGGATGGAGAATAGAATTCGATGGTTACATTCTGCTGAGCCACCTGACGGGTGATAGACTTGGCAGCCGCACCTTTCTGGGTGTCTGCCACCTTTACGCTCTTGGCGCTGAGTTCACTTGGAACGCCAACGACAGCGATGCCCAAAAGGGCAATGAAAGATAAATTCTTTAGCATACTTCTGTTTATTTTATTAGAGGGTTTATGATAACCTCGTATTTTGCGAGGTCATCATTTTGTTGCTGTTTCAAGTTTCGCAAGTTTTGCTCCACACGCCCTGGGCTAGGAGCTTCTGCCCTTTCAGGGCGTGTGTCTAGGGGCTACTGCCCTTTACCTTTGCTTTACCCTTCGGCCAGCGATTTTCAATTCCCTTCGGCCGGTGACCGTTGGTTCAGGGCGTGTGGGCAAAACTTGCGAAAGTTCAGTTATTTATTATTGTTGCCTGAAATTCCATTTAGAATTATCGCTGTTGAAATCGAAGGGAGCCAGGCCTGGGGTACAATCGCCGAGTGAAACCAATGCAAGCTTCTCTTCAGTGCCTGGTACAGCCTTCGGCATGATGCGATAGGTGCCATCGGTAAGCTGTTCGATGCGCCATAGCTGGGCATCTTCACGGTGAATTTCGGTTTGGCAATGACATCATGCTGAGCGGTTGCGGTAAGATAGCGAGTAGTGCCCTCTATGCAGATCTTATAATAAGGACCACCCAGATAACCACCCTTTCCGGCAGGCATGATGCTCCACTTCTGATGAGGACGGAACATGTAGTCGTTCATTCTTACCTTTACTTCTCCCTTAGGCCATTCTGCCTCTACCTCCTTCAAGGTCTGTGGCTCGATGTCCTTCAGAGGCTTGGTTGGCTTTATCCAGAATGGTTCGATATCACGCTGCATTCTCACGAAATCTACGGCAATCTCCAGGGCATAGCCTCTTCGTTCCGATTCTATCTCGTAGGTTCCGGCATGAAATTCATCACCAGCCACAGGCCAGTCGTTCTTCCACAACAAAGGACGGATAGCCAAGACACTTCGTCCTCCCTGTCTGAAATCAGACTCATAGTGGAACGACATCTTTTCTACACCTTCTTCCTCAATATAGCGTCCGAAGTGACCGGGACCCGTCTTCAGATTGTTGGCAGCAATCACCATCTTTCCACCGCCCTGCAACATCTCTCTGCCCACATTATCCACGTATGGACCGGTTATCTTCCGCGAACGTCCCACCACGATATTGTAGGTAGAATTAGGACCATCGCAACAGGTTCCATGAGTGCCGAGAAGATAATACCAGCCGTTGCGGTAAATCAAATCAGTAGCTTCGCAGTCGATGGCGATATTGACGGGTTCGTTGCCTTCCATCCGCTTACCCGTCTTCGGATCAAGTTCTACCAGGCGGATAAATCCGAAATAGGTACCATAACTGAGCCAGAGTCTGCCGGTAGTAGGGTCGAGCAACAAGCCCGCATCAATGGCATCACAGTCTTCATCATCCAGAGATGAGGCAACAACAATCGGTTCGGTATATTTGAAATCAGGCGATTTCGGATCGAGACTTTTGTTCCACATCGTCAGAACATCACCGCGATGACTGCCGCCCAATCCACCACCCGTAGCACTGTAGGCTACAAGATAACGGTCGCCAATCTTCAATACATCAGGAGCCGCTCCTCTGCCGGGACGAACAGCACCACCCTGCCAGGTCCAGCCATCCTCCGACCAGATTCCACCTTCACCCGTTCCAAAGGTATAATACTTTCCATCACACAGGGCAATGGTAGAAGGATCATGAATGAAAGGTTCGCCCACCTGGGCTTCTGCCTCGTAAGCAGAAGAAGACAACAAGGCAACCAAAGCAGCGGCATAAAGTTTCTGCTGAGCAGCAACCGGGCTAAAATATCTGAAAAATATATTGTTCTGTTTCATAACTTTCTTTATTGATTGCACTACTTCACGTGAATAGACAGGTTTCTGACAGGCTTGCCCTGTCCGTCGATGAATCGGACACAGAAGTCACTCATGCCAGGTCCATTGATTACCGCACCACGAAGGATATTTCTACCTTTCTTCAAGGTAAGCTTCTTAGAAACCACATCATCGCGAACCATCCTTCGGTCGCCTTCCAACATCACCGCCTCCTCGCCATTGAGCCACCACATGGAGGCACCATTCGAACCGACAGCCAGGCGGACGTCTTTCATCTCCTCAGGGCAATCAATAACAGTAACCGCCCAGAACAAGACGCCATACTTGGGCTTTCCGAACGAAGTGGCGAAACGGAAAAGCTTGACGTTATAGAGCTTACTATCCAGCGCATGCCATTTCAGCTTTTCCTTGCCCACCTTCACGACGGTTCCGTCCTTAGGTACGATTTCCATCTGTTTAGGGAAATACTGCGTATGGAATATCTCCTTCAGATAAGAATCAGTAAAAACGACATTACTCTTGATCGGCATAGAGATTGGCTCCAGGAGCAACCATCTCTGAATAAAGCCAGCCGCATTGGGCATGACTGGCTGCTTGCCTACCGGTCCGAAATAAGGATTGATGTCTGCAGGTAATTCCTTATTTTGGGCATCCGCAGAGGAATGCCCAAAAAGGAATACACATAAACAAAACAATCTAACTATTTTATTGAAAAAGTTGTTCATAGACTATTCATTTTATTGAACTTTCGAAAGTTCTATTAATTATTATACAGTTACTTAATATTCAATAGAAACATCCAGTTTCTTCAAGTCCTTATCAGCCGAACTGCTGCCGTAATAAACCTCATACTTTCCTGCCTTGGCACGGACGGTATTGGTTGCAGCATCGAAGAGTTCGAAGTTTCTGCTATCCAGCGTGATGACAGCCTCAGCAGTCTTTCCTGCCTTCACCTCCACTCTCTCGAAAGCCTTCAAGCTCTTCAATGGTCCTTCGGTATCGGCAGGATCCTTCACATATACCTGCACCACCTCGGTTCCATCCTTCTTTCCTACATTGCTTACCGGTACCTTCAGCGTAATCTTCTCACCCTTCTTCAAGATAGAGTTGGAAAGTGTAGCATCGCCTATACGGAAAGAAGTGTAGCTTAAACCATAACCGAATGGGAAGAGCGCATCGTTCATATAACGATAGGTTCTGCCCTTCATGCTGTAATCCTTGAAATCAGGCAACTGCTCTGAATTCTTATAGAACGTAATAGGCAACTTGCCGACAGGATTGTACTCTCCGAAGAGTACACGAGCCACAGCCTCGCCACCTTCCTGACCAGGATACCAAGCCTGGAGAATGGCATCGCAGCTCTCTGTCTCTGGAGTCAAGGCAATAGCCGAACCCGAACAGTTGACAAAGACCACCTTTTTGCCCGCTTCCTTCAAAGCCTTCAGGAAATTGCGCTGAACCTTCGGCAATTCGATGTTGGTGCGGTCACCACCCTTGAAGCCAGAAATCTCGATAGGCATTTCCTCACCTTCCAACTGTGGAGAGATGCCACCTACGAAGACTACTGTCTCGCAATCCTTCAACTGCTTGAGCGAAGCCTGATAGTCGATAGGATTCTCATGACCGATATTGAATTTCATATCCGCATTATAGTTAGGCATCTCGTGATAGCGAATCTCTATCTTATACTCCTTGCCCTTCTCGGCTTGGAACTCGATACGACTCTCAGTAGTACGCCAGATAGAATGCTCTGCCTTTTTCTCACCATTCAGATAAACCTCATAATGACCGCAGGCAGCCACATCGAGCAATACCTTGGCGTTCTGCTTAGGACGGAATACGGTTTCATACTTGGCAGAAAAGCCCGTCAGTTTCACATTTGGAGCGAAAGAATGCTGCCCATAGGTAGTTACCTGCACAGGATTCTTCTCCTGGGTGATGGTTACAGGCTTACCGTTCATTTCACGGTTGTTCCAGAAAGTGCCCTTAAAGCCCATCTTGCCATCCATACTACATTGGTCGAAGTAAGAATCCAAAGTCTGGTCGTTCACCAGGTCGCACCCTTTAAAGGTGACGACCTGGTTTTTCTTCAAACGACTCCTGATACCATCCAGGATGGTAATTGTCTGTCGTGGAGTACCATTATAGTTTCCCCACATCATCGGTTCGTTATCCACATTTGGTCCGATGAAAGCAATCTTCTTTACCTTTTTATCGAGAGGTAATACCCCATTATTATTTTGGAGCAGCGTCATGGTCTGCAGAGCCATATCGAGTGAAAGCTGGCGATGCGCCTTGCTACAAAGCACCGATACAGGAATCTTCGACCAAGATACAATCTTGTTGTCATCCATCTCACCCAAGTCAAAACGACCCTCGAGCAGACGAATCACATGCTTATCAACTTCTTCTTCAGTCAAGGCACCATACTTCACAGCCTCAGGCACCGACTTATATACATAATTAAATCCACATTCCACATCGGTTCCAGCCAACACACCCTTAGCTGCCGCATTTCTGGCATTGCTCGAAACCTTATGATTCTCCCAGAAATCGGTGACAGCTCCGCAGTCAGAAACCACCAGATACTTGAATCCCCATTCATCTCTCAATATTTGCTGCAGCAAACGGGTACTGCCGCAGCATGGTTCATCATCCCAACGCTGATAGGCACACATCACCTCTCGCACCTTGGCATCCTGCACCAGTGATTTGAAGGCAGGCATATAAGTTTCCCAAAGGTCGCGCGGTGTAACATCGGTAATATTGTCAGTATGGCGAGCCCATTCCGGTCCGCTATGGATGGCATAGTGCTTGGCACAAGCCCAGAGCTTGCGGTATTTCGTATCTTCAGGTCCCTGCAATCCGCGCACCACGGCACATCCCATCCTACTGGTAAGATAAGGATCCTCACCATAGGTTTCCTGTCCACGTCCCCAGCGAGGATCACGGAAGATATTCACGTTTGGAGTCCAGACCGAGAGAGCATGGAAACGGGTTACATCTCCACCCTTCTGCTGCAGTTCATTCCATTTGGCACGCATCTCATCAGATGTTGCATCAAAGACTCTATACACCATTCTGTCGTTAAACGAAGCTGCCATTCCGATAGGTTCCGGAAAGACGGTTACATCTCCCATGTTCGCCACACCATGCAGCGCCTCGCTCCACCACTGGAATCTCTTGATTCCCAATCGTGGGATAGCCGGCGAATCATCCAGCATCAGAGAGGCTTTCTCTTCCAGCGTGAGTCGTCCACACAAATCTACCGCTCTCTCATGAGCCGAGAGGGCTGGATTCTGATAAGGCAACTGCTGCGCCAAAACATTGCCAGCAAACATGAGGGAAATAAACAGCAAAGCTGCATATATAATATTCTTATTCATTATTATTACTTTTAAGCTATTAGTAATTGGATTGTTGTTTACCGATGCAAAGGTAAGCAAAAAAGCAGTATTCTACTTTATTACATGTATCAAATTCTTTATATTATGTAACAATGCTAGAGAAAAGCAAGAATACCTTACAATAAATATAAGGATGAGAGATGGAGAAAAGTTATTGATATATGAGACAAAGCACGTATGGGAATCTTTTCATAACTTTGCAAACAGAACAGAAGATGAAAATCAATCTAATAATTTAATTAAATATAAACTATGAAGAGATTATCAATCTTAGCATCGATGCTCGCGATGGCGTGCCTGCCGATGATGGCACAGAAAACGGGCAGTAAGGTTCAGGAAAAGCCTGATCCTAATTTTCAGATTTATCTCTGCTTCGGACAGTCGAACATGGAAGGAAATGCGGCTATCGAAGACATCGACCGAACGGGCGTGAACCCGAGATTCCAGGCTATGTATGCCGTGGATGATGAAAAGGCGGGATGGAAGAAGGGACAATGGCACACCGCTGTGCCACCACAGGCAAGACCCTCTACCGGACTGACACCTGTTGACTATTTCGGAAGAAAGATGGTGGATAATCTGCCAGACAGCATCAAGGTGGGAACCATCACCGTGGCCGTGGGCGGAGCCAGTATCGACCTCTTCGATAAACGTACCTATAAGGCTTATCTCAAGAAACAACCCGACTGGATGAAGAACTTTGCATCCCAGTATAACGGTAATCCATACGCCCGACTGATAGAACTGGCTAAAATAGCCAAGAAGCAGGGTGTTATCAAGGGCATCCTCCTGCATCAGGGCGAAACCAATAACGGTGATGCCAACTGGCCTAACCGTGTAAAGACTGTTTATAACGACATTCTGAAGGATCTGAATCTGAAGGCAGAAGACGTTCCTCTGCTCGTAGGCGAAACCGTACAGAAGGATATGGGCGGAAAATGCTGGGCACATATCGCCATCGTTGATGATATTGCCAAGACCATCCCTACAGCCCACGTCATTTCATCAAAGGGTTGTCCGCAACGTGGCGACGGTCTCCACTTCATCGCAGAAAGCTACCGCACCATGGGCAAGCGCTATGCAAACATGATGCTCGCCCTGCAGGGAATCATTCCGGACAGCAACTATCCGAGAGTGGATAAAGACCGCAGAGCTTATGTAAAGCTCCATGCTCCTGAGGCAAAGAAAGTAATCTTCGACATCTGCGGCAAGAAATATGAGATGAAAAAGGATTTGGATGGCGACTGGTACGGCGTGAGCGATCCGCTGGTGGTAGGATTCCACTACTATTTTCTGAATGTAGATGGCGTGCAGGTTGTTGACCCAGCCAGCGAAACCTATTTCGGCTGCTGCCGTGAAGCAGGCGGTCTGGAAGTACCAGAGGGAGCAGAAGGTAACTACTACCGTCCTCAGCAGGGCGTAGCCAAAGGTCAAGTTCGTTCAGTATCTTACTATGCAGCTTCCCAGAAACAGTTCCGCCGTGCCATGGTTTACACTCCAGCCGAATATGAAACCAACACCACCAAGCGCTATCCTGTGCTTTATCTGCAACATGGCATGGGCGAAGATGAGACAGGCTGGAGCAAACAGGGAATGATGCAGCACATCATGGATAACCTGATAGCAGAAGGCAAGGCTGAGCCTATGATTGTGGTTATGGAGAGTGGCGATGTGAAGAAGCCTTTCGTTGCCCGTCCTGGTAAGAATGTAGATGAAGAGCGCAACCACTATGGAGCGTCTTTCTATGATGTGATGATCAAGGATCTGATTCCGATGGTTGACAAGACATTCCGTACTTATACCGACCGCGAGCATCGTGCGATGGCAGGATTGTCGTGGGGCGGTTGCCAGACATTCAATACGGTATTGCCTCACATGGACAAGTTCTCTGCCTTTGGAACCTTCAGCGGTGCACTCTTTGGCGTGGATGTAAAGACCTGTTTCAATGGAGTATTTGCTGATGCAGAGAAATACAATAAGGACATTCACTATATGTTTATGGGCTGCGGTTCGGAAGAGAACTTCGGTACCGAGAAGATGGCACAGCAGTTGAAGGAACTGGGCATCAAGCTCGATGTTTATGTATCACCAGGCACTCATCATGAGTGGCTCACCTGGCGTCGCTGCTTCAAGGAGTTTGTTCCTCATCTCTTTAAATGGTAAACAAACTATCAGACACAATAAAGAGGGTGTGTCATTATTCATCGGAATACGCGGAATAATCGGAACCTTAACCACCTTCCTCGGATTACTCACGGATTTTAAACGGAAACTCGACCTGACGGTCGTGGCGATAACCCCTAAAGCTGGAACGCTAATGCGCTAGCCCAATGGCCGTAAGGCCAAATCCGTTTAAATTCCGTGCGTAATCCGTGAAGCAAGAATGTTCCGTTAACTCAGCGTAATCCGATGAAGAAAAACGATGAAAAAAACAAAAAAGAGGGTGTGTCTTGGACTTTTGACACACCCTCTTTTTTAAAAAAAATCCTTTAATGCCGCAGAAAATGACACATTATTATATTGTCGAGTAGCTTCTGAAATTACGTCACGACGTATCTTTTACTACGTCCGGACGTAACTTTTGCTGCGTCGGGACGTAACTTTTGCTGCGTCGGGACGTAGCAAATGCTACATCGGGACGCATTTTTTACTGCATCAGGATGTATCTTTTGTAAGCGGCTCCGCGTTTATACCTTGCCCTTTATCGTAAAAGTTCTTACCTTTG
>ERZ1026776.2032-NODE-2032-length-10553-cov-7.066203_pt1 | contig 10553 bp, 5 predicted proteins | sample MGYA00380125_ERZ1026776 | MGnify/ENA primary metagenome ERZ1026776 (study PRJEB33269, sample SAMEA4719761) | human gut metagenome | biome: human-associated habitat; feature: organic feature; material: feces | place: Cameroon | collected 2013-10 ... | reverse complement strand
ACGAGATCTAGTACGGTCTCGTGGGCTCGGAGATGTGTATAAGAGACAGATCTTCTGTTGCCTTTTCTTCCCTCTTGCGAAGCTTTGTTGCAACAGCAAAACCGCCTGCGCCGATTGCAACGGCAATTGCCGCAATGCTGCACCAGAAAAGGAGTGTGTGAGCATACCAACGAGTGAATGGGTTTGTTGATACGGTAATAGTTGAGTTAAATTCGAGTGATGATGAATCGAAATTAACTGCCTTATTATTTGAATCACCTGTATCTGTAACATTGCCTGCAAGGTCTGTGATAACAAATCTTACATTTTCCTTAGAACACTCGCCGATTGTGAACTTACCATTATAACTTGTTACGTCCTCTATATAGCCTGCTGCATTTTCTTCCTTTGAATCCTTGCTTCTGATGTGGTCAACAGAGTCAATACCGTTTTCATTCACATAATAAACGTCAATGCTCTTAATACCGATAGAATCAAAGATTTCATAGCTTACATCAAGCTTTGTTGCATTAACAACTGACTTCTCAAGACCCGAAACGCTCTTAAGAGCCGGTGCGGTCGTGTCAAGTCTAAAAATAACATCGGCATCTTTATAATTGATATTTTCAGATTTATTTCCCACTTCATCCTCGGAAGCAATATAAATCTTATAAATACCATCAATTGCCTTGCCGTTATCATCTGTAAACAAATCTTTACTGATTGTGTAATTATACTGATACCAGCCACTTTGACCGATTTGAACAGTGCTGTTTACTACCGGATTAACCGTAAGTTGACCGTCGCCGAATTCTACTGGTGAGCCGTCACGGGTAACAACAACGTCAAGTGTGCCCTTTACAAGCTTATCAGGGTTATATTCGGTAATAACAAGATTGTTATCAATTGACTGAACGTAAGAATTGTTCAAATCATTTACCAAATACTTATTCAAAGCGTATACAGAGCCGAAGCGATTTACCGTAAACTTAACTGTTTGGCTTGACTTATTACCTGCCTTATCGGAAATATTTACAGAAAGGGTATAAATACCGTCATTTTCCTGAAGCTTCTTAAATGTTTCCTCATTAGCTGTGAACGAGCCGCCCTTTGCATTTTTGGAAATCTTAATAAAGTCGCTTGTAACGTCTTTATTAATTTCGTTCTTTCTTGTTCTCAAAAGTTTAATTTCACTGTTTGCGATATTGATATCGTTAAATGAAATTGAAGGAAGCACTGAGCCTTTATATGACTTTCCGTTTTCAACACCCTTAATCGAAGGCTTAGCAATTGTTGTATCAACGGTGAAGTCCTTAGCGGCAGTACCGCTAAACTTAACGCCCTTATCCTTATTGCCTGCCTTGTCGATTACCTGCATATCAAAAGTGTAATCGCCGTCTGCATTATACTTGATAGAAGCAGTATAAGTATTGCCCTTTCTGCTCCAAGAGGAAACAGTAGGCTCGGCGATATTTGAGCCGTCTTTAGCGGATGTTCTCTTATAAATAATTCTGCTTGCAGCTGTAGAGAAGTTATGCTCAACTACCGTAATAGTTGCCGTACGGTAAGCGTTGAAATACTTGTCGTTAGCGGCAGTATTATTATCGTAGCTTACAGATACAACAGGGTTTGTATTATCAATAGTGAATGCAATATCAATTGCTCTGTCGGCATCGTTTTGAGCTGTATATTCCGCTGTCTTATCACTGCTGAATTTAACGCTCTTATTATCCGACTTATAGTTTACACTCTCGGCATTTGCAATATGAGAGGTAATATCCGAAGCACTCACCTTGAAGTTGTAATCACCGTCTGCAGTGAACTTGGTTGTCATTTTATAAACAAAACATTCTCTGCCGTCGATAACCTGAGTGCCGACGTACTTAAACTTAGACTTAGGAGATACGTTTGTTTGCTTATTATTATCGTCTGTACGCTTAACGTCAAATACTACGTCTGACTGAGAAAAGTTACGCTCGTAAACATAGATATCCGCTTCTCTTGAGCCCTTGAAATAACCGTTAAATTCTTTATCGTCATTTTCGTTCATGTGAACTGCAATTTTAGGAGCAGTCTTATCGATAGAAAGTGTTTGAACAACGTCCTTTGTAACATTGCCTGCTCTGTCGGTAAGAGTGAATTTAATTTGGATATTATTACTGTCGTTTGAAACCTTAATCGTATTCTTCAAATTAACAACAAGATTTGTATTAGCCTCACCTGTTGCCACCCAATCGCCGAGGCAGTCATCACTATAGCCTTTCTTTGCTACAGAGGTAACCTTGCCGTTATTATCAACGGTAACTGTACCTGCCTGCTTCTTATCGTCAAACGGAGAAACGATTTCCCAATCAATTTGTTTGATACCTGAATATGTATCTGCAATTTCAACGTCAACGGTAGTATCTGCGCCGTAAAGGTTATTGCCCTTTTCGTCCTTAATATCAGCGCCGTTTGAATCCTTGCTGTCCTTTAAGGTATACTTGATTGCGCTTGTCTGAGTATGAAGGTCAGGGCTTTCGATTACTGCGCCGTTCGGCTTTGAAAATGTGTCAGGAGTATGGCCTACATTATCGCAAGCCTTAGCATAAATCTGACCCTTGAAGTTAGCCTTTACAGTAAATGTAATTTGGTTATCCTTATTTACAGGCTCTGTTTTTACTTCACTCTTTACGCCGTCCTTATCAACAGTGTAATATGTGATAGATTTAACGCCTGAGGACGGCACTTTTGGTGCACCGTCGTCTGCTGTTACTGTAACCTCTGTATCCTTAATGAAGTAATAGCCGTAAGAGGTTTCCTCAACAGGAGCGGTATTTGCACTTTCAACAGACTTATCAAATGCGTAGCCCTTCGCTGTGAATTTGAAATCGGTAACAGACGGGGTTGAACTGTCCTTATAGATTGTCTTTGTAACAGCAGGTTTCATAACATTGCCCATAACATTGCCTGCATTATCTGTTGCCTCAACTTTGATTGTATATGAACCGTCAGGGTTTGCCTTAAGCGTTGAAGTATTAAGAGTTAATGAAATTTTATCGGTTTTAGTGTCTGTATAAGTTGGCTTAATTTCATTGCCTTCTGCATCGACAGTTATCGGCTCAAATTTATCGCCTACCTTTTGGCTTACGGAAATGCTTCTGATACCTGAACAGGAGCCGTTATCCTCAGGGTCCCAAATGTCAATATCGAAATCAACATCGCCCGGATACCAATCATTGCTGTCACCTGTTGCACTGTTTTTATCCTGTGCCGGAGTTGGGCAAGTAATTGTTGCATCTGGTGCAACAGTTTCAATCAGAAGCTGTTTTTCATTAATATTTGAATTGTTTGTTGTAGCGGGAACAAACTCTTCTGTTTCATTTTGAACATTATCAACTGCCTTTGCAGCAAGTAAAACGTCTAAATATGTTTTGCCTTTTTCTGTTTCAACAACACCTTTTGGAAGAGTAAATGTTGCGGTGTAAGTACCGTCATTATTTTTAACAATATTTTCATTCTCAGCGCTCATACTTTCAGTACCGAGAATCTTATATTCGGCAGAATTATTTGTTGCGTCCTTGCCGTAAAGAGTAATACTCTTAATGCCTGATGAAGCATTTTCATCCTTAGCAGTTACGCTAACCTCAACCGTTGTATTTGAATATGCACCAAAGCTTAAGATATTAAGGAGCTTGTCCTTAAAGGATTCGCTTTTGTTAAATTCAAATTTTGTGATTTGAGGTTTTGTTGTATCAATATAGAGCTTATCGTTTTCGCTTTTTTCATTTGAGACATTTGTAATATTAGTTACTTTTACCTCAAGTTTATTTTGACCTGTTGTCTTATATTTTTCGCTATTTAAAGCGGTGTTGACATAAATGGTTTTTTCGATTTCTTGCAATTCTGAAAAATCAATATCGTTTTTACCGTCAGAAATTTTCAAGTCATTATTATCCGAATCCTTTACAGTATCAATTTTTTCTCCGTTTAATGTAACTTCAATGTATTTAATACCGTTTTTGCTTTGGTCGTCCTTTAAAACGACTTTAAAATCAGCGTCACCGTTAAACCAAACGATACCGTTTCCCGCATCATAGCTTACTAAATTGTCCTTTTTATTTTCAGCAATTGTTATAGTCGCTGTTGGAGCTATATTGGAAATCTTAACCAAATTGCTTTTAACATTAGAATTGTCAGATGTAGGTATAGTTATTTGAGAAGTATTACCTGCAAAGTCGGTTGCTGTTGCAGAAACCTCTTTAGCCGATGCAAAATCTGATGCCTTAAGCACAAATTCAGCTTTACCTTTATTTACAGGCTCGGTTTCACCGTTAAAAGTAATTTCTTTAGCACCTGATTGCACATTGCCGCTATCTGAAGCTGTAATTGTAACCGTAATAGCATCGCTTGCGTATGTACCGTGTGTGCAAGCATTAAGAGTTTTTGACGAAAATTCAAAACTGTCAATTGTCGGTGCAGTTTTATCAATATTAATTTCTACACTTGTTGATGACTTGTTACCGACCTTGTCCTTAGCCCAAATGTAATAATTGCCGTTGAATTCTCCATCGGTTGTGATGAATGAAGCCTTGCCGGAAGCAGAATCAAATGTTGCATTTTTTGCATTTGTAATATCGTTTTCAGTACCGTAATAAACAGAATCAACGCCTGCTATATCATCAGTCACGTTAAACGAAACATTATAAGCCTTATTATAATATTTTTGGTCAGGAACTTTAGTGATATTAGCAATAGTAGGAGCATTTTCATCAACTACAAACTCAATATTCGCAGAATACGTTTTATCCCAACCGCCAACAAATTTATTGGTTGAAATTTGAATATCGTTAATTACTTTTGTTTTATTGTATGTTATTGTTGATTTAGGAAGTTCTCCATTCACTTTAACTCTACAATACGGGTCAACAGGAGCTATAGTAACACTTCCGCCTTTGCCAACAATATACTTATTGCCGATTACAACAGGAGTTTCGGAAAATGAAATAGTACAATAATCGTTTTTCAAAACATCATCAACGTGTACCTTTTCAATTTTCTTAAAGCTTGTCTCTACCGTAACGTCGGATGTAATCTTAGAAATTGTATATTTATAAACGTTTTCAGTTTCAGTCAAATTATCAACAACCAAACCATTGACTTTAACTGTATCTATATCATAGCCCTTATCAGGTGTGATTGTAATAACAGCACTGCCGTCATAATCCACGGTAGCAGGGCTTGCTTTCGCTGTTCCGTTTTCGCCTGAATTTACAGTTACATTAAATGTATCCAACGCAAAAGCAACTGTAATAGTAGTTTTTGTTTTATCAAAAGTATATTCGGGTGAACTATGAGTATCGTTGTTGAAAGACGTAATTAATTCTTCATCGCCAACCTTAAACGATTCAATATGATATTTATTATCCGACACTGATGCCTGAATAGTTTGTCCTTTTAAAAGTTTCCTTGATTCGCTTAAAGGAGTTTCATCAGAGCCGTTAGCAACTGTAACAGTACCTGCTGTAGAAACAGATGTACCATCTTTAATTTCAACCTTACCTGTTTTTAAAATATTGAATGTAACCTCAATTTCATCTAAAACAAAACTTACACTTACAGAATGTATATCTTTAACATTTTTAAGTGCATCAACTTCTGCAAGGTCATATTTTTCCTTACCCTTAGCGGCTTCGATTTCGTTGCCGTCAACTGTCAAAGTGTCAATAACATAATTTTTATCGGCTGTTGCAACAATTGTGTCTTTTTGAAGGTCCTTGCCGTAATCAACCATAGTGTTATCGCCGGTAATCTTACCGCCGCTGGCTGTGGTTACTTTTGCGGAAATGCCAAACTGCTTTAGAGAAAGCTGTTCGTCGCCGAAGTCAATGTCATTAGAAACATTGACGGTCTTTTTAACCTCGTTGTACCGCTTATCAACATTAAATTCAACGCTATACTCAACGTCCTTATAAACGTCAAAGCTGTATTTGCCTTTACTGTCTGTCATACCGTTGAATGAAATATCGGTAAAGCCTACAGGAGAATAAGTGAATTCAAGATTATTAACGGGCGTTCCGCTTTCATCTACAATTCTGCCCGATACCTTAACCGTATTGACTGCCGTCAAATCTGTATTACTTAATGTAAATAAAGTATCGCTTGGCACAAAATTATTATTATGATAATCCCCGAAACCGTACAATTTTGTAATTTTCAAATCGTATGCAGTTCCATCATCAAGATTATCAAATTTTGCCTCACCTTTTGTCATCTCTTGCGTAAACTTATTTTCCGCATTGTTTTTATCTGTTAACGTAACAGTACCGGAATAGTTATAATCTGCAATAGATATAACATATTCGTTTTTAATTGCAGCAAAAACAGATGCAAATCCTACAGGCAATGTTCCGATAACAAGAACCACAGCCAAAAGGATTGCAATAAGCTTTTTACTGACTGACTTTTTATTAACCATATTTATTACCTCCTCTTCTTAAATTTATGGTTTAAATTGTTTCATTCGTATGAATTAAAACAATACTTTTAATAACTTTAAATCCGTCTGTCTTAGCATTTTGGCTAACGCTCGGCTGAGCCTCTGCGTTGCTCAAAACGGTTGTTTCATCATCCGCAAGAAGCTCGGTAGCCTCAGAATTATTACTGAGAGGGGCTGTTGCATTTGAATTATCGTTTTGAGGCAAAGGTGCAGTTACGTTATCGTCATAAACGCCTTTTCCAAGAGGAACTGTTGCATTTGAATCAGCTTTTTTACCTGCGTTTTTCTCTGCACTTTTTTCAGCCTTTGAAGTCTTAGACTTTTCCTCAATCTTATCGGTCAAAGTGCCTCGTTCAACTGCTGCCGCTGACGGACGGTGAGCCTTATTGCCTGTTTTATCGTTTTTATCTCTCATTTGGGCAATGGATTTTCTTGCCGTTCTGCCACTAAGTTCTCCTATAACTTGAGGAATGTTGAACCTGATAAACGCATATATCGCCACAAGAAGTGAAACTGCAGCAATAACGAAAAAAACAATTGAAACTGTATTTATTGTCATTATCATTGCTCCCTTCCTGCCGAATTTGCGACATTTTCATATGCTCTTTCAATATTCTTTGTATAATCCTTATACGCTTTTAGCACCTTTTGCTGAAGTTTTTCATTAATATCCGAGGAAGCATCAATCTTTTGTGCATTATTATTTATGCTGTCAAAAATCTCAATCACGGTGCTCTTATCAATTCCGTTTTTAGCAAAAGATGTTCTGTAATCGTTCAAGAGATTTTCAAATTGATAGTAAAGAGTAAGCTCGACATAAACCTGATTTTTGCTAAACTGATAGCCCTTATCAAGATTATCACCTGTCACGCAATACTTAATGCTTTTAACAAGTTTTTTATAATCCTCGTCTGTAGCCTGATTTCCGTTATTGTTATTAACAAAATCGTTATAGAACTTACAAATTTGGTCAAAGCTGTTTGCGATATTGTAATAGCTTGAACTTTCGCCCATTTCCACAACATATTCAAAATATTTTTCAGCACTCAAAGCAGCTTCAAGTTTAGAACCGCTATCGCTTTGATAAAGGTTAAATATTGCATATCCCGTTTCAAAGCAAAGTTTATCATAATCGCCGCTAAGCTTTAATTTATCTTGATTTTCGCCGAATTCTTTACTGAATGTATTAATATCGTATGTAACTTCTTTATCCTCGCTGTCCTTTGTTTTGCAGGAAAGAAGTTTACCGGCGTCGGTACTTTTTTCAATATATTTCAAATAAGCGTCGGTTTTTGTACCGTCAAGGTCTATTGCTTTAAAGCAATTTTCGGCAGTAGTGTCGGCGTCAACAGAAGTATCAATCAAACCGTTTGAAGTAACATATTTTTCATAATTGTTTACGTCTGTTTTATGCTTAACTGCCATTCCTACAACACCGGCGATTGCCATAATAATTGCAAGAGCCAAAGAAACAATAAAAATTGCAAGTTTACGCTTTTGCTTTTTCTTATAATCAATACCGATAAGCTCATAATGTTCAAGGTCATACATAAGCTCATTACAGTTTTGGTAACGGTCATTGGGATCCATTTGAACACATTTATCAATAATGATTTCCAAGCCGTCGGAAAGTTCAGGATTCCACTGCCTGATAGGAACATAATCGTTCTTTTTCGGATCAACACCTGTTACAAGGTGATGCATAGTCATACCGAGAGCATATATATCCGACCTCGGATCTGTTTGACGTGAGCCAAACTGCTCCGGCGGTGCATATCCCTTAGTGCCGAGAATAGTTGTATCGGCAAGGTTTTGCTCCTTATACTCACGTGAAATACCGAAATCTATAATCTTAAGATTACCCTCGGGTTTGAGCATAATATTTGCCGGCTTCATATCACGGTAAATAATCGGCGGCTTTTGAGAATGAAGATAAGCGAGTGTATCGCAAATTTGCTTAGCCCAATCGATTACAACTTCTTCGGACTGAGCACCCCATTCCTCAAGCACCTTATCAAGCGACTCTCCCTCTACATAGTCCATAACTATATAAATTTGAGGATCGTCCTCTTTATCGATAATATCTACAATTCTAGGTATTGCAGGGTGATCAAGCCTTTTCATAAGTTCGGTATCGTCAGGCACTTTATTTAATACAACCTCATTATTTTTGCCTATACCTCTTCTTTGAATAACCTTGACTGCCCACTGCTTATTAAGCCTTAAATCCATTGCAAGATAAACAACAGACATACCGCCCTTGCCTATCTGTTTAAGTATTTCATATTTTCCGTCAATGACGGTTCCTCGTTCAATTGCCACAATTACACCGTCCTATCCGATACATTTAATAAGAGCAACAGTAATATTGTCTTTTTCATTTCTGCTTTTAACCAAATCAATTAAATATCTGCTGTTTTTTTCCATTGCCTGTTCGTCGCTTAAATTATCAAAGTTGAAATTTTCATAAATTTCTTCATTCGTAAGCACGTGCCTAAAGCCGTCGGAACAAAGCATATAAACGCTGTTTTTATCCGCCTTGCCCAAAATCATTTGCGGCTCAACGTTACGAGATGCGCCGATACATTGAAGAAGCATATTTCTTTTCGGATGCACTTTCGCTTCCTCAGCAGTCATTCTGCCGGCTTTGATTTCTCTTGCAATAAAAGTCTGATCCTCGGTAAGCTGGTTAACGCTGTCCGTAATGCTATAAGCACGTGAGTCACCTACATGAGTAATCAAATACTTATCCTTGATAAAAAGCATAGCGGTCAAAGTAGTGCCAACTGAGTTTTCAATCTTGTTGCCGTACTGACCGATTAAGTAATTCTGTTCCTTTGCCATTCTTGCCCACTCGTCCGAAAGAGCACTCCATGAAAGTCTTTTAAGTGATAACGGCAATTCTTCTTCAAACCATTTTGAAAATGCCTTTACAACAGTTGCGCTTGCAAGTTCACCCTTATCAAGTCCGCCCATTCCGTCGCAAAGGACAATCATTGCAATCTGACCGTATTTTTCGCTTTGTGCAATTTTAATACACACACTGTCCTGATTTGTTTTTTTCGTGTTACCTATATCGGTAACAGCTGATGCGATAAAATTCATAAGCAACTCCTATATTTGTTCATTTGGATATTGACCTGTCGTTTGATATGCTTTATATGCATCATTAACCTTTTTTAATTTAATTGTTGTAATAATACCGATAATTAAAGCGAAAATACCGCTTGCAACACCGCTGACAACTAAATTAATAACAGTAAAACATCCACTGTAGCAGGTAACAATTAATGGTAGAATCCAATTTTTCTTTTTAAATAATAAAAATGAAAACACGCCGTAAAATACCACATCAATAATTCCGAAGTAATTGCCCATAACTATGGATGCAATGCCTACAGCTGCCGTGATAATGGTTATAATAGCTAACGCTTTTGCATCGCTCTTAGTTTTTTTAGAAGCAACCTTTTCATAAAACTGTTCAAATGTAAGCTTTGTATCCTGATAAGCATTGCCCTGCGGCTGATTATAATAGCCCTGAGCAGGCGGCTGCTGTGGCTGAACAGGCGGAGTATATACGTTATTATCGCCTTGGTAATAATTACCGCTTTGATATGGATTGTTATTTTGATAAGGACTATTGTCGCTTAAGACTGTGGTTTCCTCAGCCTTATCATCAAATTCACTTTCATTGAGCACTGTTGTTGCCTCTGTGTCATAAAAATCTGTCGGTGCATCAGCAGCGTTCGCTTGTTCAACAGTCGTGCCGCAAACAACACAAAAAGCATCATTATCGTGGAGCTGCGCTCCGCAGGTTTTACAAAATCTCATCGTTTCTCTCCATAAAAATCAAGTAACTGATTTCAAATCTAATAACTGCTTGTTATCAAGATTAAATTTTATTAACCGTCTTGCGTGCACATGCGCAATCAAGTACTTGTCCTTAATAAAAAGCATACCTGTCATAATTTGTTTTCACGTCACCTATATCGATAACTGAACTTTAATAAAAATCATATATTTTTCCTATGAAATTTATATCAGTTGTTTTTCTTCGATTTTACTATTAAAATAATTGCAATAACAAATATTACTA
>ERZ1026776.2029-NODE-2029-length-10558-cov-6.572313_pt1 | contig 10558 bp, 10 predicted proteins | sample MGYA00380125_ERZ1026776 | MGnify/ENA primary metagenome ERZ1026776 (study PRJEB33269, sample SAMEA4719761) | human gut metagenome | biome: human-associated habitat; feature: organic feature; material: feces | place: Cameroon | collected 2013-10 ... | reverse complement strand
CAGATGACTTGCAAAATTTGTTAGAAAAAATGATAGATGACAATTTTATTGATTTATCTACTGAAAAATGTATTCTTACAGTCAAAGGAAAAGCATTGATGAAAGCACTAGGTACGATGTATAAAATACCGGATGAAAAAGTGAGAGATATTGTTGAAGTAACAAAGGACATATTTCATTTTGCAGAACAACATCTATCAGATATTATTTCGATTATTGTTGCTGCAAAAGGGTAGAATGTTTGTACATAAGGATAGACATTTCAATAAAAAGAAGTAGTTTCTAATTTGTTCATTTTTTAAGTTTAGGGGGCATCGTACAGATGCCCTCGCTCATTATTAAAGCAGGAGGTAATATACGCAATGAATGGAAAATATATGAGAATTAAAAGGGTAATCATCCCAACACTAACAATGGTTATGATAAGTAGCATGTTGTTCGGAGTAACTGCATGTGGTAAGAAAGACACCTATAATATGCTCCAAGAATCCACGGAAATAGAACTGGAATACGCAGTCCCCGATTATGATAGCAACACAGAGGAATCCAAAGTCGAGTTACTCCCATGGTTACAACTCTCAAGCTTGGAGACACACCCAGAATTAAGAGCAGCATTTGAGGAGCTTATTGGTGTAACAACAGAAGATGATGGAACAAAAAGTGGAGTGGTATATACCGATGAAAATGGGGATAGAAACCAGAATAATACTTTATTCAATGCATTAGGCAACACCAGCTTCACAATTAATTACATCAGAGATGCAGAGCAAATTGAGAAGTTGGAAGAGATAGCCAACAATGAATATACAGACATTGAAGATAACCAAAGTATACCAGCAGTAATCAATGCCTACTTTGAATTACTACCAGACCAAGAGGAAGGACAGTTTGATGGGGATGCCACCATTTCAAGAGCACAGGCAATGACATTATTGATGCGTGCCATCACACCAGTCAACGACCAGCAGGCACCAGAAACCGATAGCGATTTCACAGCAAAGGTCGGCGAAACAACATATACCGATTTTGCAGCACCAATGAATGATTATTGTTACATCAACACTTCAAATGGCTTAAATGAAAAGTCTTTTGAAAGCACCATGTCAAGAGGCGAATACATTTATATGTTGACAAAAGCACTCTTCGGTGATGAATATTCAAGTCGCTTAGAAGAAGCTGGCAAAGAAGAAACAGATGTAGACAGTGTAACATTTACAACATTAAAAGATGGTGGAGATGTTACATATCAAGAGGCATTAAGCAGTACTGATAAAGGCTTGCCAACAGATATGTTCAACACTTTTAAGAAAGCAGCAGCAATAGGGTTTATCACAGAAGACAGTCTCAACTGGGATGAAGCAATCACAAAATCCGAAGCAATTAACCTTTTCATAGATGCAGTAGAGGTTTACCAAACCAACACAGGTTCAGTGAACACAGAACCAGAAGAAACCAATGGAAATACAGCAGGGGATTTATATGTACCAACAGAAGAAGATAACCAGATAGAGGATGAAGCTTCACAGGCAATAGCAGAGGCAACGAAAGCAGATGAACAGTTACAGTCAGAAGCAGGGCAGACAACATCAGAGGAAAGTAATTATACAGTAACTCCAATGACAGCTACCCTGTATGCTCAACAGGCAGTAAACCTTAGACAGGGACCTGGTACAAACTATGACAAAACAGGTAGTTTATCAACGAACCAGTCAGTAGAAGTAACAGGCTATACAGATGTTGCATCAGGAAAATGGTATCAGTTGTCAAATGGTTCTTTTGTATCATCAAAGTATTTAAAAGATACACAGGTATCAACCTCAACTACAACAAAACCAAGTACAACCAACACGAACAATACAGGTAATAACAATGGAGGTGCTAGTAATAACACCACTTCACAGCCAGCACAATCCAGTGAAGAACAAACAGCTTCACCAAGTGGATCAGGTGATGGTTCAGGTTCAAGCAGAGAAAACCGTGCTGGATCAACTTTAGATTGGTCTGGTACAGCTGGTGGAAACCTACAATAGAATACATCAACTTTAATTTATGGAGGCTCACTTTTGTGAGTCTCCAACATTTTTAAGGAGAGAGATAAAAAGATGAATAAAAAATTAACACGAATAATATCTTTCATACTTGCAATAATGATCATCATAACATTTCCATTCACAGCTTATGCAGATAATGAGAGTGGAAACGGAACAGGTGACGCTGGCTCCTCAGGAACACATATTATTGCAGGTGGTGCAGCATCCTACAAATCAGCATACCTAATTTACATAGTAGATGGCAATGGCAACCTATTAACCCCAGTAGTAGAGGCAGCAATAGATGGAGCCAAAGTTCCACCTACAGATGGAAATTTTAATTACGAGAAATCAAAGTTTGGCAACCAAGCACCATCAAGCTTTGTAACAATAAGTGGTATACCAACACCCTTCTCAAGCAGTGGAGATGGAAACGGAGCAGTTCTAAAAAGTACACTGCTTAGTAAAAATGGAGATTCATACTTAGCTTCGGCAATAATAAAAACCTATTTTGGCGATTCTGTAAAAGAGCAGTTTATAAAATCTAGCAATGACATGTACCTCATCTTCGAGGGCGTCTACTGGTTCACCATGAATGAAGGCAATCTCAAAGGGCAGACAATAGTAGCCACTGCGTCAGGCTGGGCGAAAGCACAGCAGGAAAATGGATATCCTCAAAATGGTACAAAAGTATTTTCAAGATATACAAATAATATATTTGCAAACTGTATGAAATTCGAGGTTACCCAGTTAGGTTTAAATCCATGTCCATCAGGCAAGCAGACAAATGATGTAATCATGAGTTCAGCAAGTGGTATCATTTCAGTTTGGAATAATGAAGTAAATCAAGGGAAAAGTGGGGAACAGACAACCTATGATGAATCAAAAGGAGATACACCAGCACCTCCAGCAGACGAATCAGATGGAGCGTATACAATAGTTAAAAACTATAGATACAGTAACGATGGAGGAAACACCTACATAGATGCAGGATGCTACAATATAAAAAATATAGCTAGCAAGATTATAATAGAAAATGAGCAATCCTATAAAGTAGTAGGATGGAAGATAAGTAATCAAACATCTACAAATATAAGTAGTGTGACATGGGAAGGAAGTATACCCGGCAAAGTAACACAGACAGGAACAACAGAAAAAACAGTGCAGCTATCAAGTGCAGAGAGATGCTTATATGTATTATTAGAGAAAACATCGGGAAGTAGTGGAGGCACTGGAGATTTTGAGATTTCACAGGCAAGCTTAACAAAGAGAGTCCGATTCAGTGAATCATCAAAAACAAATGGGTTCAACAGTCACAGTTTTGGATGGACAAGTGGAGCATTTAGTTTATCAAGTTGTAGTGGACATTCCTACACAGATGGTTGTGGTAACATGACAAATCATAGCCAAGACAAAAAGAAAGCAGATGGAACAACAGACCACAGTGGTGATACAACATATTGTGGTGGACACACAGATTACTGTAGTAACTTCAAATTATTAGATGATAGCATATCAGTATCATTAAAGAATCAAAATGTAAGCACAGCACCTAAGATAATGGTACAGAAGCATGGATGGCAAAATGTAGTAGAGAATACTTCAGCAAGCAGCCTAGCAAAATACTGGCATAAATTTAGACGACCATCTAATGGTGCAGATACACCTAGCAGAAGTGGCTGGGATTACGTATGTGTATTATGGAGAGGCGAAGATGATTTAACAGTTGCACAGTGGAAGAATGACACATCAACAAATAACTTAATGAGTGAAATTGGGTTTAAAGTAGCCAATGCGCCACAAGGTATAAGAAAAACATCTGATTTTGTCAATACATTCACAGCAAAATTTAGTGGAGCATATAAAGACAATAGTACACAGTATGGAGCAGGTACAGCTTCACCACATAGTAATAAGACTTGTACGCAGACAATGAATTACTCATTTAAGTCTGATACGGCTTTAAGTTTAAGCAATATCAAAGTGCTAGTTAAGGTTTATAGTGGGCAGTCTAGCAGAGATAATTCAAATGAAGCACTGAAAAAGAACCAAGCAGAAGCAGGTAGCATCACATTCTATCCATATATCAAAATGAGATATGATAAATACACTTCATCTTATGAAAATTACAATAAGCAGACAGCATATGTACTTGGAAAATATGCAAGGACACTTAATTTGAGAAATGGTGTAACAGTAAAATTTGTGCCAGAAGATGATAGTAACACACTTGAAGTACAGAGTAACCAGTGGTCAACACATACATCATTGATAAAAAACATAAATAGTTTATTTGGAACTACAGATAATGCTTATAAAGTGATACCTGGCGGTGCAACATTGAACATTAAAAACAGAGATGATGCAAAGAGTAAGGATGTCAAAGTCATTACCTATCAATGCATACTTGAAGGAGATGGAAAGACACAGGTAGACTACACTGGTTCAGTAAGTGGAGACTTTACAGAAGCAACAGCAGATGCAAATCATAAATTTACAGTAAATTCGGTAGTAGAGAGTCTAAAGCAATTAAGGCTTGAGCTTTTTGGAAACAAGAGTGCAAGGAAAGAGCCATTCAGCGGTGAGAATATAACAAAGTCAAAGAAGTTTAATGGCAAGAGTATATCATCAGACAGCAAGTACAACTGGGATGACTTCAATGATTTATATATCAACGTAGCAGAGGGAAATACATCAAAAGAAAAATATGTATTCAGTGCTGATGCAGAGGGAAACATAAGAATGAATGGTGAAGTCATTGTTACAAAAGGTCAGGGTGCTGAAAGCATAAACAACAGAACAGCAAAAACAATCAATGACAAGACGCAAGTAGTAACACAGCTGGTAAAAGCTCTTGAGCGTAATACTGGAAGTGATAACGCAACTACATGGAGTAGTGCTGATGGAAAATGGTACAACGAAGCCTTTGATGGTGTGACAGTTCTTGTAAGCACAACAACCATCAATACAGGTTTATGGGATCCGATGGAAAGAAGCACAGTCTTCGACCCCAAACTTACACCAAGTCAGAGCAGCAAGGAAAGCATTGGAAATAGCTTCTACTCATTCCAGATGAGGACAGCCGCATATAGTGATTTGTATGAAGGAGAAGTAAATAGAGTAGGAAACTTCATGGGAGTGAATGTTTATAGTAATGTAGACCTGACAGAACTGTTTAAAACAGATAAGTGGTTCAGTTCAAACATTACAACACAGGATTTGAATTAATACACTCCATAATAGAAATAGGAAAGTCACTAGTGGCTTTCCTATTCATCATTTATATAGGAGGGCAAGACCACCTCACCTTAGCAGATTGGAAAAATGGTGGAGCAATATCCTACTTAACGAGCTTGGCATATGATTCAGCATACAACTTTAAATCAGCCAACACCCCACAGGGCACACGCAAATCTGGTACCGAGTATAATGAAACCTTTGCAACTAGATTTATAAACAGGTCACCTGATATGTCAACTACTTATAAGGCAACAGTTGGTTCAGCTGGAATATGTTCAACCACATCCTCATCCTACAGATTCAACACCGACTTCACCCTTAATAATATTGTAGTAAATGACCCAATAGGGTTTATTTTTTTGCACATTTTTAGAACAACAGACACATATAAAACACAATCATAATTCATCAGATAAAATCAATTCACATGTGACAGCTATGGTCATATTCATACTATATTTATATTAAAAACACTTATTTCTTTTTCGCAACAATGGGCTTGTCAAACAGCTCAGCAAATCCCTTATGTGAAACCAGATAGTTTATATCATAAGCTTTAGATGGTGAAGGCAGTTTGTCTTTTTTAGTGACACTATGAAGTGCATATGGAATATCATCACTTTGTAGTAGCTGACGTAAATATTCATAAGCCATATCAGCTTCATTTTCATTCCAAGACCTTAGAACAATTTTATTCTGCAAGCCTTTTGAGTTTAGATAGCCTTTTTCGCCCTGCAATTCTTCCCAAGAGTTATGTTCCATATTATCAATGCAGTAGGAGACTTTTGTATCAAATTCATCATATTTGGTTACAACAGTATTGTGAATGATGCCATAAGTCCAAAGCTCTCGAATAGCCTTGCCAGTCACTGACTCATCAAAATTACAAATCATATGATAGTGCCAGTTCTTATTGGTTTGTCTGCTGAACACAGCAAGATACCTGAAATCATCATATTGGTGTCGTATACGTTTGATAAATTTCTGGAATGCTTTATGACAAGTTTGTAGGTCATTTGCATTATTAACTATTCGACTGTCAAAAGTAAGTGTGACAAACTGCACATTTGGAATATGGAAATTGATATATGCAAGGGTTTTAAAGGTAGAGCGTCTTTTCTTCACACGCTTTGCATAGTTGTAGGTCGCATATTTGCCTGTATTCTTTTTGACAGAACTCTTAAGAGTATTTTGTTTATCGTTTTCTTTATTATCTTTATCATTTTCAGGTGGAAATGGAGTCAATACAGTTTTTAGTGCATCACTCATGGGTGCAGGAATATAATCATCTGGTAAGCTATCATTTGTCCCTAAGCGTTCCTTATATTCATTTGCAAAATCATCTGATACACCAGTCCATGTGGTAATCTTTGTACTTCTGTTTGTTATTTCCAGTTTGAAATGTTCTGCCATGTTTTCACCTCACCAACAGTTTACTTGAATACATGATAGCATAAATTGATATTGTTTGAAATCATTGTGAGCCAGACCTGTATAGCAGACATTATGAGCAGATTAATATATCTCACCGGTAACTACATGGCTGGATGAAACTACAGACTAAGAGTGCGTAAATAGCAATGGAAGGAAAGATACAGCAATGAGAGGTGCAAATGGAATACAGTAAAAACAGATGATTGAACAGATAGATAATGGAATTGCATGTTTATATATCTGCAAAGTAAAAAATCCTGACAGTTAATAGCGCTTGCTATTGAATAGAAAGAAAAAATATTTTTAATAAGGAGGATGCAACAATGCAGGTAAAATTCAAAGGCTGCAAGACAGGGCAGAAAATCAACATCTCCATGGTTATCCCAACAGGAGAGCAGAAAACAGTCATTACAATGGAGATGCCACAGGGAGGAGACTGGAGGGCAGATATGGAATGCTATGATAAGGTCTTATCTGCGTATGAGGAACGCTTGAATAAAGCGATGCAATCAGCTCAACAGCAGCAGGCAGAAGATACAGAGCAATTAGAAGAAGCATAGGAGGCAGTTAAAATGGGAATAAGATTTAAGAGTGTCAGGCAGAACAACATTATAGGTTTAATGATGATATATCCGGATGGTCATCCACGCAATGTACTTATGGCTGAACTGCCTATGGATGGAGACTGGAGAGCAGATGTAGACTTCTATGATGAAATCGAACAAGCCTACAAAAAACGTTTGCGCAGAGCACTTCAAAACTAAATACAATTCAACACATGCAAAAGCATTACCCCAGCGGTAGTGCTTTTCTTTTGCCCATCATCACATAAAATTGCTACATTTTCTAGGACTAGTGAGAAGGTTTCTGAAATACAGTATTTTATATCACTCATAAAAATGTGGATTTTTGAAAAAATCAATAAAGAAAAAAATGTGGAAAAATCGAAAATAAGAAGTTAATATTTTTGCTAAACAATTTATTTTTATAAAAAATCAGCATGAAAATAATAGAAAAATAGCAGTTTATAGAAATAAATGGATAGTGAGATAAAATGTACATATAATCACCATAGCATAAATACCTATCAAAAACAGTTCGCAAACATTCCCAGCAAATCATTCAAAAAATAACCCTAGTAGAAACCGATACAAAATCACATAGTAAATAACACCTATAACTACATTATGGGTTTATTTATATGCAATCTTTCATTTTCCCAGCCTATATATCAAAGAAAATTACACCTATTTTTAGGGTCATTCGTCAAAATGCACAACGGACTCATTATATATTAAGCTTATACTCATTTGAAAAATGATAAATAGGCTTATGATTTTTTAAATATTTTAGGCTGTAAACAGCTTATTTCATGAAAAAATTTTTATTCATTCTACGAATAGGAATATTGCAAGTTATGGTATATATTGCAACCATAAAGTACTTTATTAATTGCAAACAAAAAGGAGCGAGAAAAACATGGATAATTTAAAAGCAGCAAACACACCAGCACCAACAGTAGACGCAGACGCAGTAGCAACCCAGCAGGCACAGCCTGACAAGTCAGCACGCTTCAAAGAGAGGGCTGAAAATCAAGCCTCAAAAGTGATAGCAGAGCTGGAGAAGTTACAGAGGCTGTCAAACAGAAAGTACTATACTTATACCCAAGAGCAAATCAACGAGTTGTTTGGAGCAATCCAGACCGCACTTGATGAATCCAAAGCAACATTCACAGCAACCAATGCAGAAAAGAAGAAACTGTTTACCTTTTCTGCATAAGCAACAAACAAATACAGTAGTCAGCAAGTAAAAAAGCAAATGGTAGTCCGATGCCTTGCGTGTTGGACTGCAAAAGATGAGGTGCAACATGATTCAGTAAAATCCGAAAGAAAGGATTTTGAATCATTATGAAAACAGAAAAAGATTATTTAATGGCAGGTGAGAAGTATAATCTCACAATCAAAGAGGCGGTTCAGTACTTCAACATTGGAGAGAAAAATCTTCGTAAACTGGTGGCGAACAATCCGACAGCAGATTACATACTTATGGTAGGAAATAAGATACTTATTAAACGAAAGATGTTCGAGCAGTTTATTGATGAGACAGGCTCTATATAAAAGCAAAAAATACCTTGCAAAATATATGTAGTTCCGATACAATCCCAATCCCAATGGTGGGGATTGTATTAGAGTTTGGAGAATAAACCATGAGTGAAAAAAGAAGAGACAATAAGAATCGCATATTGCGTATAGGAGAACAGCAACGTGCAGATGGGAGATATTTATTCAGCACGTTAGATCCAATTTCAAAAAAGAGAATATTTGTATACAGCTGGAAACTGGAAAGACATGATAAAATGCCAGAGGGAAAAAAGCCAGACTTATCGCTTAGAGAAAAGGAAAAATTACTGGAGCGTGACTTGGCAAATGGTATTTCGTTATCCGGTGGAGATATGACAGTATTAGAACTGGTAGAGAAATATTTGGAGCAAAAGCGCAATGTCAGACCTACTACAGCCGCTGGATATAAAACAGTGGTTAATGTGTTAAAATGTGACAGCTTTGGAAGTCAGAAGATTAATCATATCAACACGATAGATGCAAAGGCTTGGTTAATAAAATTACAGTCGGAGGATGGAAAGAGCTATAGCAGTATCCATACAATACGTGGAGTAATAAGACCAGCTTTTCAGATGGCTTATGAGGCAGACCTAATCAGAAAAAATCCTTTTGATTTTGAACTGCATAATTTTCTAATTGATGATTCAGTAAAAAGAGATGCAGTGACATCGAAACAGGAAAAGGAGTTTTTAAGGTTTGTTCAACAGGATGAACATTTCAGTGAGTGCTACGATGGGATGTTTATATTATTTAGAACAGGCTTGAGAATAGGCGAGTTTTGCGGACTTACGTTAAAGGATATAGACTTGGAGAAAAGAACAATCAACGTTAATCATCAGTTACAGTATGTAGGGAATAAGGGAAAGTACATAGAAAAAACAAAAACTGAAGCTGGGACACGAGTATTGCCAATGTCGGATGAAGTTTATGCAGCATTCAAGAGGGTAGTACAGAACAGAAAGAAACCTAAAGTCGAGGAAATGATAGATGGTTATACAGGTTTTCTGTTCTTGGATAAGCGTGGAAAACCAATGATGCCCTATCAATGGGAAAAACGCTTTCAGCATGTGGTTGAGAAGTACAATAGAATTTATCGAGTGCAACTTCCAAAGATAACACCACATGTGTGCCGTCATACATTTTGTACGAATGCGGCAAAGCGAGGAATATCTGTAGAAACATTGAAATATTTAATGGGACATACAGATATAAGTGTTACCTCAAATGTGTATACACACCTTAAGTTGGAGGATGCGCAGAGAGAAATGGAGAGGCTTGAAAGGATAGAAAAAGAAATGAAAAAGTGTGCCAAGTAAGAAAATAAAGGGCATAGGGAAAAAGTACTGATGAGTACGAATCGGGTTTATACCTAGATTTGTACTCATTTTACTTACCGAGATATGGTAAAATATGCGATTTTATGCTAGGATAGGTACATTAGGTTAGATGTTGTGAAAGTACGATAAAACCTAGGGAAAATAAGGATATACAAGGAAAAACGAAGATATGCAAGATAAAATTAAAGTGCTCTTTATTTGCCACGGCAGGAGACTAACTTCTTGTTAAAAGTGCTTTATTTACTAGGGTTTGAGCAATACAGCATTGGATTTTAGCCCATTTTTAGGACAAATGAACAGAAAGCATCGGTATGAAAAATAGAATATTAGGACATCTAAATAAGTCCATATACTTGTATTTATTATGAGTATGTGGGCTTATTTTAGTGCCTTAAAA
>ERZ1026776.2025-NODE-2025-length-10569-cov-4.529009_pt1 | contig 10569 bp, 8 predicted proteins | sample MGYA00380125_ERZ1026776 | MGnify/ENA primary metagenome ERZ1026776 (study PRJEB33269, sample SAMEA4719761) | human gut metagenome | biome: human-associated habitat; feature: organic feature; material: feces | place: Cameroon | collected 2013-10 ... | reverse complement strand
CTGCTATAGTAGTCTTGTACTATATCTTTTCTCTTTTTTATACATATCTACTAACATCCTTAAGAGCAGGCGTTCACACCAGCCTCTTAACAACTGCCACAAATGCATCAACTATGAATATAGCAAGTGCTATCGCTCCTGCTGCACCGATGGTATGCACAAGACTTAATAGTGCCTCCTGTGTATCTGCTGTAAACAGGTAATAAACCGTCTCATACATGCCAGCTCCCGGCACAATCGTAAGTATAGACGGAATAAGCGTTGTTGTTACCGGTGTCTTAATAAGTCTCGCAAGAATATGCGATATGACTGCCAGCACCAGTCCTGACACAAAGGTAGCCATAAGCATAGTTGTATATCTTTCCGTATAAAGATATACAGCCCATCCTGCCATCCCTAATATTCCATTAACAACCAGACATCTTTTCGGTGCTTCTATAAGAACTGAAAAGCCTATTATTGCACCAAAAGCAAATATACTTTGTAATAGCATAATTCTCCATTCTTTAAATCACATTTACAGACTACAATAATAATAATCCCACGTATACTCCAAGGGCAATCATCGCCGCCTCTGTAAACGCCTGCAGTATATTTGCATTACCTGAGGCGTAATCCCCGTGAAGTGTATCTCTTATGGCATTGGTTATGGCTGCACCAGGTACAAGCACCATAATCGAGCCTATGATTATCCTGTCGATATGCGAGCCTATTCCAACGTGCACCATAACAGAGGCTATAACCGATATGACTATTGATGCCACAAGATCATTTATAAGTGGGTTAAGTGCGATTTTCTTTCCGATATGAAGCCACGCTGCAAGAAATATTCCACCTATTGCCGTTGCTGCCATATCCTTAAAATCACCACCGTACATCCCAGCAAAAAAGGCCACAACAAAAACAGTACATATATCCTTAAGCCACCAGGAATACTGTGATTTCTTAAGATGCTTAAGCTCTGAAAAGGCCTCCTCTAAGGATATAATCCTCATATAGAACTTTCTTGATATATCATTTACCTGGGCTATTACATTAAGATTGGTCGCACCCTTATTCACGCGCCTTATAACTGTAAGTGCATCTATTGATGGATCGTCAAGTGATATCATAATACCTGTTGACACTACAAATGCCTCACTTGTTTTAAGACCTGAGGTTTTGAGTATATAATTTATCGTTTCCTCTACACGGTATATCTCAGCTCCGTTCTCTAACATAATAGTGCCTGCAAGTGCCGCTGTATCTATAAGCAGCTTATAATCCGGCTGCCCTGTTTTCTTCACATCCGTTCTTGTAGTTTCTTTTTTTGTGTCACCAGCCTTAACTGCCTGTACCATCTCAGCCCCTCCTTCCTTATAGATTTCTTATATCTTCTTTATGTTTACGTCATGATTTTATATACTCTGCCTTTATCTGAAGGTATACTTCTTTAATTCGCAGTTCTTTATTCCAAATGACGAGAATTCCTCATTTGTCATATTATTGAAATATGATTCTACTATTCTTGATATGCCATTATGGGCTACAAGCAGATAAACCTTATCTTCACTGTCATTCTTAATATCATCAATAAGATTATATATTCTCTGGCACAGATGAAGCATAGTCTCTCCACCATCAAAATCATATACAAAGTTCATCTTTGCCTTTGCGAATTCTTCTCCATCTCTTGCGGTTGATTCATACCTTCCAAAGTTCTGTTCTTTAAGTCTTATTTCCTCACGGCAGGCTATTCCTGTCACCTCTGATATATGCTTTGCAGTATCTGCTGCTCTTACTAATGGTGAATACAGGATTTCATCTATATGGATATGCTCCTCTTTTACTCTTTTTCCAAGCTCTATCGCCTGGTCATTTCCCAGACTTGTAAGTGCAATGTCTGTTGCACCACATATTTTGTTTTCAACATTCCATATCGTCTGCCCATGTCTTGTAAAATAAAAATAACTACTCATGCCTTATCACCTCAACTCTGCATAATCGCTCCAGCATATCATCTGTCATATTGTATACCGCATCAATCACATAATTTCTGTAAGTGGCATTACCGTCCATATCACCCAGCCTTTTATAAGCTGTTTCTCCACTTATTCCCATAACACAGACTGCCGCTGCTACTGCTTTGGCTATGTCCCCCTGTGTTACTGTATCAGAGGCTTTACTTATACAGTTCTTAGTCGTGTCCTCCTTTGCAGAGCCTGTATACACATTTCCAGTACAGACGGCAGCAATATAGGCTGTTATCAGTGCTGAAAGCTGACAACCCGAACCTGTCACCCTGCTCATCATAGGATGTCCATTTCTTATACAATATACTGTATTTCCATCTGTTACTACATCTATAACACCAGTTATACACAACACAGCTCCCGATTTTTTAGCAAAGGCTTTTGCAAAGGCTGCTACATCATATATATTTTCCTCTGTAATCCGGTCAATATCGTTAGCCTCTACACCTTTAGAGTGGTTAATATCAGCCATTCCACCTGCAAGTGCCTTTATCTCTGACATATTTCCCCTTATGACAGTCGGACTTATCTGCTTTATTATCCTTAAGGCTGCGCTGTTCCTGAAATCTGATGCTCCTGCGCCTACCGGATCAAGCACGACCGGATGATGAAGGGCTGCTGCACTTCTGCCAGCAAGCAGCATCGCCTCAAGCTTATTCTCATTTAACATGCCTATATTGATATTTAATCCATCACATATAGCTGTTATCTGTCCAACCTCTTGTGCATCCTCTGCCATAATAGCTGCACCGCCACACGCCAGAAGTATATTAGCACAGTCATTCATGCTTACATAGTTAGTTATGCTGTGAATAAGCGGCTTACTTTTATGCACCCTTTCAATAATATTATCAAACATATTATTCTTCACTCCAACACGTATTGTTATTCTATATTCTGCTGCATTTTTGCAAGCAGTCCTGATTTCTTAAGACTAAGAACTATCAGTCCTGATATAAGCGCACCTGCCGCTGTTGATACAAAGAACGGAAATACATACACATAAAATGCTAAGTTAGCCGCATTTTTTCCCATAAGGAATATAGCAACCGGATACGCGCTAAGTCCTCCTAATAGTGAGGTTCCTGCCACTTCTCCTATCATTGCTGCTATAACGTTATGAAACCTTTTATATACTACACCACATACTAATGCACCAAACATACTTCCCGGAAACGCCATCAGACTTCCGATTCCTAACAGATTTCTTATAAGCGATGCCACAAAGGCTGCCATGACACCATAACCTGGTCCTAAAAGAACGGCACAGAATATATTAACCATATGCTGTACGGGTGCACATTTACTTCCAAATACAGGAAAGGAAAACAGACTTCCCACAACAGCCACAGCACATAATATTCCTGCTATGGATAATTTTTTGATATTAGTTGATTTCACGATATAAACCTCCTTTTTTCCCCTGACTAACGGCTGTAATCCTGCCTCTGTTATACAGGGATTTCATAAATCATTTCATAAATCATTTTTAGTAGTATACCATATTCTTCAAATGTGTGATATATTAATCTGTGTATTAAAGATTTAGCGTATGTTTACTATATTCCAACAATATACGCAGAAATGGAGATTACTATGTACGAATTCACTAATGACTGCCTTATAGGCATTAAAGAAATTGATGATGAACATGCAAAGTTATTTAAAATGATTAACGATGCAATATCTATGGGCGATGAGCTTGATGACATAGCTCCTGTTGCTAATAATCTTATAGCCGGTCTTAAGGACTACGCTGCCACTCATTTTGCACATGAGGAGGCTTATATGGAAAGCATTCAGGATCCTGAGCTTGAGCTTCAGAAAAAGGAACATGCTGCCTTTTCTAAAAAAGTTAATGAGTTTTGTCTTGACACCTCATCAAAGGAAGCTGCCAGAGCCTCATTTAATGAATGTATTTCTTTCCTTGTTCGCTGGTTATACCGCCATATACTAAGCAATGATATGATGATTGGTAAAATGAGTGCTGTCAATAAAGAGCAGGAGCCATCTTCTGATACTTCTTCTGATGCTTCTTCAAGCGGCCTTTTCACATTTACTGATAAGTATAAAACTGGTATTGAATTCATTGATGAAGAACATAAACGTCTGTTTGAAATAATAGATGAAACCTATGAGCTTATTCACGATCACTTTATCCACGATAAATATGACCAGATAATATATCTTCTTGAACAGCTTAAGGACTATACTGAATTCCACTTCCATGATGAGGAGGAATATATGAGGAGCATCAATTATCCGGGACTTGAAGCCCAGCAGCAGGCTCATGCAGCTTTCATTGATAAGCTTGTTAATATTGATATACACGAGCTTGAGGCTATGGATGATAACCAGCAGCAATATCTGCTTGACCTTGTCAACTTCCTTGTAACCTGGTTAGCTAATCACATACTTGGTGCCGATAAGAAGATAACAAAGCCTAAAGCCTAATAAATAATCCACAGGTCATACATACTCTGGCCTATAAAGCAAAATAGATTGTAAATATAGAAATGTACGTGTAACTGACATTGATATATTTACAATCTATTTTTTATTTAACTTAATGTTTTATTCAATATTTATAAGCTTAATTAACCTGACCTGCCTGTTACTTACCTACATTATGCTTCTCAAAGAACTTCTTAGTTTCAGCAACTACAACACCGCTTAATGCAAATAATGCTATCATATTAGGAAGCGCCATAAGTCCATTGAATATATCAGCTATTGTCCATACTGCACTTACTGTCATATATGGTCCTATAAATACAGCAAATATATATATCCAGCGGAATATCTTTACATGCTTCATATTGCCGCCGCTTAAATACTCAAGACATCTTTCACTATAATAATCCCAGCCTAGTATAGTTGTGAATGCAAAGAACACAAGACAAAGCATAAGCACGAAGGCTGATATCTGTGTTGGGAATGGAAGTCCCTGCTGGAATGCATATGTGGTTACCTGCACACCCTGAAGTCCTTCTATCTTCCACGCACCTGTTATGACTATTGAAAGACCTGTCAAAGTACATATAACTATTGTATCTATGAAGGTTCCTGTCATGCTTACAAGTCCCTGACGTACAGGCTCCTTAGTCTGCGCTGCTGCTGCCGCTATTGGCGCACTACCTAAGCCAGCCTCGTTAGAGAATATACCTCTTGCTACACCCTTCTGCATAGCCACAAGCATGCTTCCTACAACACCACCTGTTATTGCCTTTGGTGAAAATGCCGCTTCTACAATAATCTTAAAGGCTTCTGGAACCTTTGTTATATTAGTTATAACCAGTACTGCAACAAACAATACATACAATATTGCCATAAATGGTACAACAACCTGGCTGACACTGGCTATTCTCTTTACACCACCTATAAGAACAAGTGCAACACATACTGCAAGCACTAAAGAGGCTATAACAACAGACCAGGAATATTCACCTAAAAATGGTATGTTAACACAATGAGAATTATCAGCATCGAAGAAGCCATTAACTGCACTTGAAATACCATTCACCTGACTAAAGGTTCCTATACCAAATAAACCTACACAGACACCAAAGAAGGCGAATATCTTTGCAAGCCACTTCCAATTCCTGCCCATTCCCTGTTCTATGTAATAAAAAGGACCACCTAAGCTATGTCCATCCTCTGAAACTACACGGTATTTAACAGCCAGCAGTCCCTCAGAATACTTAGTTGCCATTCCGAAGAAGGCTGCCACCACCATCCAGAACAAAGCACCAGGTCCACCTGCACATACGGCGGTTGCAACACCTACTATGTTACCTGTACCAATAGTAGCACTTAATGCTGTACATAAAGCTGCGAAGCTTGATATTTCTCCTTCGCCCTCTTCTTCATTCTTTATCATCCACTTTAATGCAAGTGGGAGCTTTCTTATCTGAAGCACTCCAAGACGTACTGTAAGCAGTATTCCACCTGCTATTATAAGCACCATAAGAGGCACGCCCCAGACGAAATTATCGATTCTTGTAAGAATCTGATTAATTGAATTCCACATATATATAGTCACCTTTCCTGCGGACTTCGTATCAAAAGCCGCCATAGCCTATGATATATCTATTTTCTACATATTTCAACAAATAAATATAATGTTTTATATTTTGTAACACCTAAAGCTTCTCCTGACAGCCACTTCCTGCTACTGCCCTACAGGTACAGATGAATCAGCTCTGTATCCACCTTATCAACGCCAAACGCCTTGCTAAGGGCATATTGGTACAAGGCAAGCTGTCCCTCATATTTCTTATTAAGTGCCTTTTCATATTCTGCTTCTGGCTTTCCATTCATAGCATCTGACTTATAATCATAAACCTTGATGCTGCCATCCTTTTTCTTAACAACAAGATCTGCCTGTCCGTTAATCCATATAAGCTTGTCTGTTTTTTGGGGTTCTGTTTTTTTGGATTCCTCATCAGTAAGCTTCAGATAATCACTGAACTTTTCTATAAAGCTGTTTCGTTCTTCATCTGATACATAGAATGAAAATGCATACTCCGGATATAGCTCTACTGCCTCATCCGCAATCCTTCTTATTACCTTATCGTAATAAGTATTAAGCCTGCCACAAAGAAACTCCTTAAACTTCTGTGGACTATCCTGTGACCTGAAATCTGCCTTTTTCTCTGCAACCGCCTGATTAACAGCACGTTCTATCAGCTTTTCACCTTCTGTTTTATCAGTATTACTGATATAGCTGATTCTTTCAAATATAAGCTGATAAGCCCTATGCATAACATCGCCAAACACATTGCCAGAAGGACGTTCTTCCTTACTATACCCTTCATCTGTTACTGAGTAGCCTGTAACACTTTCCAGCTCTTCTAGTCCACTTGGTGTTATGCTTATGCACCTTACTCCAGAAAGGCTGTTTATATCAGTCTGTTCTGCATTGCTGCTTAGCTGCTCAAGTCTTATGCTGTTTTCCCTGACAGCCTGCTCACACTTTACAAGCTCATACTCTGTATTATCATTTTTTCTTCTATTGAGCCATTTATTAATACTCTCTTCGTTATAACCTGTGTATGCATTATCTGTAAACCAGGCAGCATTATTAATAGCTGGCATAATAATAAGTGCATGTGCTGCTCTTGTAGCCGCAACATACTGAAGTCTGCAGGCTTCCTTAAGTTCATCCTCAACAGCCTGACGCATAAGCTGTCTGTCAGAGCCATATGCTGGGAAATACTCTGGTGCAGAAATTGCTGATACCTTATAGGCTGCTGCCGGATAAAAGCTTCCATTTTTCCTGAAGCTTGAGAATCTGACCATTTCCTTTGAGCTTCTGTCTGCTATTATTACAACATTAGCCGTAAGTCCCTTTGACTGATGTGCATTCATAAGACGTATAGCATTCTCATTACTTTCAAGTGGAATTTCCCTTTTAACCTCAGAATTAATATAATTATCAAGTAACTGCGCATAGTCGCTTAAATCACCATTATTCATTGCAAGGCAGGTTTCTACCATCTGATGAAGCCTTATCCTATACGCTCTTACTCCCTCAACTGCAATCTCCTGATTCTTTGGAACGAAAAGCTCCTCGTGTACCATAAGATATTGTGCAATAGCCGCTGTTCCCATATTATTATCTATAAAGTACTTTCTTTTATTTCTAAGCCAGTCCTGTGTTTCTTTTATTACAGCCTCATCCGTACACGTTGCATCCACGCCTTTTACTATCTGCAGCGCTGCAATACGTTTATTTTTATTCTTATAATCCGCAAAATAATCTACCAGCAGCTTATAATTCTTAAGCACAACATCCCCTGATATATAGAACTTTCCCTGCACATTAACAGGAATACCCATTTCTGCGAATCTGTCCACATATTTTGTAATATTCACCGCATTTCTGCATATAATCATTATATCTGAATATCTTATGCTTCTTAGCTGTGGTTTATCATATGTCCCATCTGGAAGTCTTACAGGCTCCTCTATAAAGTAGGCTGTATTATTTACAAGCTGTCTTACAAGCTCTGTAACCTCAGTAACATCACAGCTCCTGTCATATTTTACAGGATTACCTTCGGCATCCACAGGCTCATCATACTTATACACTCCATGCAGTGCTTCTTTTTCCTTAATATCCCAGTCTGTTTCCATAGGCGTATAAGAGCTGCCCATAATTGATGAAAAACAATTATTTACCCAGCTTACAATATCTGAATTAGACCTGAAATTGCTATCAAGCTGCACAGATTCTGCCAGATTATCCGGCTTTTCCTGAAAAACTGCATCAACATTATCATATATGCGCTTTTCTGCACCTGTAAAACGATATATTGATTGCTTTGGATCGCCCACTATAAGCAGCTTATCCTCCTCAAGCTCTTTAGCTTCCGGCTCTGAACCCGGCTTTTCAGACAGCATAAGAATAATTCCTGATTGTAATCTTGTTGTATCCTGAAATTCATCTACATATATTTTAGAATAGCTTCTTCTTAGCTTGTCAAGAACCTCTCTATGCGACCTTAACATCTTATCAGCCCTGTACAATATATCATCATTCGATATTTTACCTGCATCGCTGTCTGTAAATATATGATATTCCCCGCATATCAAGGTTACATAAGCACCAGTTTTTGCAGTCTTTGCTGCGTTGTCAATATATTCCTTATATACCTCAAAGCTTCTTTCATATTCATCCTCAGGAATAATACTTCTTATCGAATTCAGCTCATTATACAGCTCTGGAATATCTGCTGTTTTAACCCGGTTATATATACTCTTATCCTCGTCTGTTATAACCTTTACAGCTTCTACAGCCTTAGATAGATTAAGTGCCTTTTCTATCTGTGTTAAATTAATGGCTGGTGAATTAATATATTGTGCTGCCTCAACTATTTCTTCTGCAGCTTTATTAAGCTTTTTCTTCGTTCCATCCTTATTATCCGGCCAGTTATCCTTAATTTTTGTTACAAGACGTTTAATATGTGGTTCCCAGACAGCTATATACTTTGCAGCCTCCTGCTCTGTCTGTTTCGTGGCATCTGTTACGCTGTATACAACATCTTCCCTGATATTTGCCATATCATAGAACATATTCTCTATAACCTCGCGTTTATGGTCTACTGCCTTTCCTCCACTTTTATTTTTACGAACCCACATATCACCTAGCTGTTCAACCTTATCAAAGTTTTCCTCATACCACTTATCAAAGAACTTTTTCTTCCTAAGCTGCTCCTCCTGTGAATCAAGCATTACTGCATCCATCACAACACCACTTTCAAAGGAATTCTCCTTTAGCAGTCTTAGCAGGAAGGCATGTATGGTTGAAATCTGCATAAGCTCGATATTATCCAGAGCTTTTACTGCCCTGTCAAGCTCCTTGCTTGTTACACTTTTCTCTTCTATTATCCTTCTTAGGGCATTGGTAACCTTTTCCCTTAACTCAGCGGCCGCAGCATTGGTATATGTTATTATAACGAATTCCTCTATAGGTGTTCCCATAAGAAGCTGCTGACATATACGTCCACTAAGCATTGTAGTCTTTCCACCACCAGCACCGGCTTTGACACTATAATTCTTAAAGCCCTCCTTTGGCAGCTTTAGTCCAAGAGCATCCCTTATATGCTTTTCTTTAGTATTCATTATAGCTCACCAGCCTTTCTTCTTTCACACAGATTCTGATATTCACAATAACGGCAATGACTGATTTCATCAGGATTAATACCTACATAGTTTCCCTTTGAATCGAATTTATCCATAGCATTATTCAATGCTTCAAGCCAGATATCGTCTGCTTCATAGGATTCTTTGTACTGTCTTACATAATTATATAAATCAATATGATCCGGATATTCCTTATATCTATTTATAGCTGTAAGTATTGTCTTAAGCCTTGACAGATTGATTCCCTCAATCTCATCCGCTGTTATGATCAATGGCTCTGTATCCTTTCTTTCCATAGGAAATACATATCTGAAGCTCTCAAAGACATATTCCCATTCCTCCATCTGCGGATTTTTCTGAAGTCCGGCAACACATTTTTTGATATAATTAAGCAGCGTATCATTGTTGTGTTCATCCTTATAACAGCCTGATTCCATTAATGCCTTATCATATACTGTATACTGTAAAAGCTTTCCAAGACTGTTTTCCGCCTGTTTTGATGACTTTCTGCCTGTTTTATAGTCTGATATGCGAAGATATACTTTCTTTTCATCTGCTGATACATAATAATCAATTCTATCTATTATTCCATCAATGCTAAAGTCATATTCCACATCATCATATGTCCTGACCTTATATTTAGCTGCTTCAAAGGGCTGTTCAGCCATAAGCACCTGCCAGCCAGTCTGCTTTAATTCCTTATGTAACTGCGCAAAATACAATACTGCATATTCTATAAGCTCCTCTGTTTTCTTATCAGCAAGCTTATCGAAAGCAACCGGAACCTCTTTTAGCATTCTTTTCTTTATTTTATCAGCTATATCCCTTATAAGAACCTCATCCACAAGCTCATCAGGCTCATATTCTGATGGTTTTATAAGCTTTTCTTTAACATATTTTTCTGCTATCT
>ERZ1026776.2024-NODE-2024-length-10569-cov-9.867130_pt1 | contig 10569 bp, 9 predicted proteins | sample MGYA00380125_ERZ1026776 | MGnify/ENA primary metagenome ERZ1026776 (study PRJEB33269, sample SAMEA4719761) | human gut metagenome | biome: human-associated habitat; feature: organic feature; material: feces | place: Cameroon | collected 2013-10 ... | reverse complement strand
TTGCCGTGTCCGACTCGTAGACCCCGGCTGTGATGAGCAGCTTCCGAACCTTGATGGGGTTGAGGGACAGCGCGTCTGCAATGGCTTGCAGGCTCATTTTGTCCATATAAAGGTCAGCAGCCGCTTTCATCTGCTGTGCCAGGTTCTTGGCTGCACTGTACTCCGGCTTAACTGGCTTGCGGCCAGAGCTATGTGTCTTTGCCATGGGGATGTCCCCCCTTCTATTTTCGTCACAAACTATATAGCAACCTCTAAAAACAGCCGTGTGAACTTCTGGAGTTCAGTTGTCCACACGGCTAGGATTGCAATGTTACTGTCTCAGATTAACAGCCGTGAAATATACTGGGAAATCAAACCCATCTCTGCTCAAAACCATGTTAGCACTTCTTATTGCTGCCGATGTACTTACAATTTGTTCTAGCGTTCTTTTCACATTTAATGGGTAAGAATATGCTGCCAAAAATTCAAAATATCGATTCCAGAGCCCTTCGAAGTTTGCTGCTCCAACATATGCGACAATAAAGGTTGGTGTTCCAAGGGCATTATAGTTCACAATTGCTTTATCTATATGTTCCTTTATATATTGACTGTTCACTGAGTTGAGCTTGAGCCCCTCAAAAATAGCAACTTCCCTGTCATCTTTCTTAAGTAGAAGATCCACTTCACCTGCATCTTTTCCGTTTAATGAAATGCCATGCCGAGTTTGATCTGCAACCTGAAAATATCCCATCATATTTAGCATATCTCTATAGTAATCATTTATCCTATTTTCGCTATTGCTATAATTATAACCTTGATTATTACATACCTGTTCGCTAACTCTTAAAATGTCCTGAAGAATCTGACTTGATGCCAGTAAATCCGCATTTAATCTTTCCTCGTTACTCTGTGGTGCAGCAACACCTGAACACATTGCTTGAGCGACTCGTTTTATTTCTAGTGCATACTCTTCATAAGGGTCTAAATATTCATCATCCTCATTCCTCCGACGTTCAATACTCTCATCCCTTGTTTTCAAAAGTCTTAATAGTATCCTCCCTACGAGTTCGTCAGGTTCAGATGCCAAGAAATACCTAAATTTGTTGGCTTTTGAGCCTTCGCTCACATATCCTGTTGCTTCATACACATCTATATCGGCATTTAGAAGCATAAAAGATCTAAATGTTCTATTACTGAAGCCAAAGAAATAACCTCTCTGCATATCAAAAAGGCATTCTATCATTTCTTTATGACGCTCTGAAATGGACGACATTTTCTGACCCACCTTAAGCTATTCATTCAAGCACACATTAATCTGCTGTCTCTGCATTCTTAGCCACAATCTCTTGTGTTGCCTACCGCTCACCGCATAGAGGTGTGCAAAGTTTCGAGCAGCAAAGCTGTGAGGTATCATCCCCCACAGCTCAATTTTTCTGAAAATTTCTGGTTCTATATTACTCTTTCACCAGTCGTTTTGCAATACACACGCCAGTCAACGTCCCCAGCGTGTTGAACAGCACGTCGTTGACATCCGCCATGCCACGCCCGGTCAAGTACTGGAGCACCTCGCAGAACACAGACAAAGCAAAACCAACCGCAACTATCTTCTTGCCTTCCCGCCTCCACTGCCAGCTTGTTGTCCCATACGGCACATAGAGAAGTAGGTTTAACAAATTGCCTGCCCATACACCCGCATTCGGCCACAGCTTCAAGCGGAGTCGGATGCTCTCGTTATACCCCGACACACGGCGTAGCAGCGTAATATAGAGGATTAGAAAGACACAGTACGCAACCGGGAGCTATTGCTTACCTTTGCGGTTGTGCCATGCAATCGTACCCAGCAGTGCCAAGAGAATGATTTCTAAGAGCGACAAGTTTGCAGATGTGGCGTAGTGGATCTGGCTCAGCAGTTCTCTCAAACTCCGTAACCCCGGCTCTTGATGGTTTCCACAACTTCATCTACATACTTCTGGCAGGTGTCGTGGTCAGGAGCTTCCACCATAACGCGGACGACCGGCTCGGTGCCGGACTCACGCACGAGAATTCGGCCAGTATCGCTCAGAGCCGCTGCCACCTTATTCACAGCTTCCTGCACGGCCTCATCAGCCTGAGCAGCCTTCTTGTCCGTTACTTTCACGTTCTCCAGAACCTGCGGGTAGATTTTCAGCGGCTCAGCCAGCTTGCTCATGGGCATTTTCTTGGCAAGCATTACTTCCATCATTTTCAGACTGGTCAGGATACCATCACCCGTGCTTGCGTACTTAGAGAAGATAATATGACCACTCTGCTCACCGCCGATACGGCAGCCGTTCTTAGCCATGTACTCATAGACGTACTTGTCACCCACTGCAGTCTTGGCGTAGCCGATGCCCTTCTCATCAAAAGCCTTATACAGACCAAAGTTGGACATGACCGTGGTAACGACGGTATTGGTCAGCAGTTTGCCACGCTCCTTCATGTAGCAGCCGTAGATATAGAGGATATGATCTCCGGTGATCACATTACCCTTTTCATCCACACACAGGCAACGGTCAGCATCGCCATCATAGGCGAAACCGATGTCCAGCCCCTTCTCTACCACGAACTTCTGCAGGCCCTCGATGTGAGTGGAGCCCGCATTGTTGTTGATGTTGGTGCCGTTGGGCTTGTTGTTGATGACGTAGGTATCTGCGCCCAGAGCGTCAAAAACAGACTTAGCGATATTCCAGCTTGCACCGTTGGCACAGTCCAGACCAACCTTCACGCCCTTGAAGGAATAGATGCCCAGAGAGATCAGGTAGCCCATATAACGGTTACGGCCTGCCACATAGTCCACCGTGCAGCCGATGTGCTCACGGTGTGCGAAGGGCAGTTCCGGCCAATCCTTATCAAAGACATGGAGTTTGCCGTCGATGTAGTCCTCTACCAGCAGCAGCGTTTCCTCGGGCATTTTCTCACCGTAGCAGTCGATCAGCTTGATGCCGTTATCGTAGTAGGGATTATGGCTGGCAGAGATCATGATACCGCAATCAAAGTCATCTACGCGGGCAATGTATGCCACAGACGGGGTGGTAGTGACGTGCAGCAGGTAGGCGTCTGCGCCGGATGCGGTCAGGCCAGCGACTAGACTGTACTCGAACATATAGGAACTGCGGCGGGTGTCCTTGCCGATGACGATACGGGCAGGGTTATTATCACCGTTGCGCTCACGCAAAGCGTTATAATACCAGCCCAGAAAACGACCAACCTTGTAGGCGTGGTCAGCGGTCAACGTGATTCCGGCTTCGCCACGGAAGCCATCGGTCCCAAAATACTTTCCCATTATAGTTTTTCCTCATCCAAAGAGTGAATTGACGAATAGAAATGTGCCTTTAGCCGGATAATTATCCGTTGCATGCTGCTCACCACGGAGAGGTAGCACATTTGAGCAGCACAGCCATGCTGATGCATGGCCGTTGTGTAGATAATCAGTATTTTCTCCACACCATCTTATTGACCACATTCACATAGCCCTGAATGATGCGAACCACCTTCATGGACACGGTCTCGTCCACATAATCAGGGCAGGGCTTGCCCAGAACGCCCTTTTGCTTCATCTCGATTGCCATATCGGTGGCGTTGAGAAGTTCCCGGGTGGTAATGCCAGCCAGAATGAAGTCACCAGCCTCCAGCGCCTCAGGGCGTTCCGTACTGGTGCGGATGCACACAGCGGCGATGGGGTGACCGATGGACAGGTAGAAGCTGCTTTCCTCGGGCAGAGTGCCTGAGTCAGAGACGATTGCCAGCGCGTTCATTTGCAGCTTGTTGTAGTCGTTGAAGCCCAGCGGCTCATTGACCCGGACACGAGGGTCGAGCTGGAAGCCACTCTTTTCCAGACGGTGCTTGCTTCTGGGATGGCAGGAGTACAGGATGGGCATATCGTACTTTTCTGCCAGCGCATTGATGGCAGTGAACAGACTCAGGAAGTTCTTTTCAGAGTCGATGTTCTCCTCCCGGTGGGCAGACAGCAGAATGTACTTGTCCTTTTCCAGCCCCAGACGCTCCAGCACATCGCTTTTCTGGATCTTCTCCAGATTCATGTGCAGGACTTCCGCCATGGGAGAACCTGTCTGGTAGGTACGCTCCTTGGGCAGACCCGTATCCGCCAGGTACTTCCGGGCGAATTCGGAATAGCACATATTCACGTCGGAGATCACATCCACGATGCGGCGGTTGGTTTCCTCAGGCAGGCACTCGTCCTTGCAGCGGTTGCCCGCCTCCATGTGAAACAGAGGAATGTGTAGCCGCTTCGCAGAGATGGCAGACAGGCAGGAGTTGGTATCGCCCAGCACCAGATAGCCCTCCGGCTGCAACTCGGACAGAAGCTCATAGCTGCGTCCCAGAATATTGCCGCAGGTCACACCCAGATTCTCGCCAACCACAGGCACAAGAATGTCCGGGCCATATTCCCCGAAGGTGTTCTTCAGTTCGAAATCCTCCCAGAACACGGTGGAAAGGTTTCTGTCCCAGTTCTGGTTGTAGTAGACCACGCAGCAGTCAAAATACTCCCGGCAGCGCTTGATAACGGCAGCCAGCCGAATGATTTCCGGACGGGTGCCGCAGCCAATCATGACCTTGGTGCGCCCGTCGTTCTTCCATGTAAAATTGTGTTCCATAAAAATCTCCTATTGCCAACCAGTATTTTCGCTTACACCGGCTCGAAGAAGGTATCCGGGTGATTGGGGTTAAAAATCTCGTTGCAGGTCATCACCGTCACCAGATTTTCCGTTTCCGACAGGTTGGTGATATTATGGGTCCAACCGGGAATCATGTGGACCGCCTCAATCTTATCGCCGGAAACCTCAAACTCTACCGTCTCGCCGGTATTGATGTTCCGTTCCTGAATCAAGCCGTGACCAGCCACCACGATGAACAGCTCCCACTTGGAGTTGTGCCAGTGCTGCCCCTTGGTGATGCCCGGACGGCTGATATTGATGCTCACCTGCCCACAGTCGGCAGTATGTACCAACTCGGTGAAGGAGCCACGGTTGTCTACGTTCATCTTGAGGGCGTACTTAAACTTGTCCGTGGGCAGATAGGTCAGGTACAGGGAGTACAGCTTCTTGGCAAAGGAGCCGTCAGGCATTTTCGGCATCATGAGGGTACTTGGTTGTGCCTTGAACTCTTTCAGCAAATCAACGATCTCACCCAGTGTAACCTTGTGGGTCACGGGAACACAGCAGTAACGACCGTCCGCTTGCAGAATGGTTTCTACGCCGTCGAATTCACAGTGCTGCTCCTTGCCTTCCAGCAGGTCAAACATTCCCTCCACCAAATCGTCAATGTACAGCAACTCCAATTCCGTGCTGCGGTCGTTGACGGTGAAGGGCTCGTCGTTGGCGACTGCCCAGCAGAAGGTGCTCACCACGCTGTTATACTTCGGGCGGCTATGTCCCATCAGGTTCACAAAGCGGTAAACCGCAACCTTTGCCCCGGTCTCCTTGGCGTAGTCGAAGAACAGCTCCTCGCCCGCCTTTTTGCTCCGACCATACTCGCTGTTGCCGAAACGCCCAGCCAGCGTTGCCTGGATGGAGGAGGACAGCATGATGGTTGCCTTGTTGTTGTGCTTTTTCAGGCAGTTCAGCAGGTCGGATGCAAAGCCGAAGTTGCCCTTCATGAAATCTTCCGGGTTTTCCGGGCGGTTTACACCCGCCAGATTGAATACGAAGTCTGCCTTCCGGCAGTATTCATCCAACTGCTCAGCGGTGGAATCCAGGTCATATTCATAGATTTCTTCAATATGCAATGCCGGGCGGGTCTTGTTCTTGCCGTCCCGGATGTTTTTCAGGTTGTTGCACAGGGCGGTTCCCACCATACCCTTGGCACCTGTGACCAGAATGTTCATCCTTTCACCTCTTTAATGTACTGCGGTGCAGTCCGGAACGTCTGCGCCGTCCGGCACGGTTGCATGATTGCAGATGGTGCAATTGCTGCCAATGCGGGCAAAGTTTCCCACCGTTGCGCCGGTGCGAACAACGCTGTTGGTGTAAATCAAAGCGTAGTCCCCTACCGCTGCATCACAATGGATTTCCGTTCCGGCATTCAGCAAAACACCGTTGCCAACGGATGCGCCGTTCTGGATGCAAGCGTTTTGCAGCACCACACAGCCACAGCCGACTTTGGAAAATGGGCTGATATAGGAACTGAGAGCAACGATATTGGGAAAAGCAAAGCCAAGGACTTTCGCCTTCTCATACACCTGTGCCCGGAACTGGTTGTTGCCGATGCCCACCACCAGCAGGTCATATTCCTTCCGCAGCTCCGGCAAATCAGCAAGACCGCCAACCACCGGAATGCCGCAGATTTCAGTGCCTACAGATTGTCCGTCATCCACAAAGGCACAATCATATTGGAGCATTGCCTGCTCCGCCACCATGCGCCCAAAGCCGCCTGCACCAACCAGCAGCAGCTTTTCTTTAGACATTGGGGATGCCCTTCAGTGCATTTTGGACATACTCGGTGGTCAGAATCTTCTTGACAGTGCCTTCCACATCCAGACGCTCGGTGTTATGGCTGGTATAGGACTCGTCCGCCATGGTATGTACCTCGCCCTTCACCACGAACTTGTCGTAGTTCAGGTCACGGTTATCCGCAGCCACACGGAAATAGTGGCCCATATCCTGGCTGCGCAGACGCTCCTCCCGGGTCATCAGGGTCTCGAACAGCTTCTCGCCGTGACGAGTACCGATGATATTCGTGCCGGTGTCGCCAAAGAGCTGCTGAACAGCCTTCGCCAGATCGCCGATGGTGGAGGCATCCGCCTTCTGGATGAACAGATCGCCGGGGTTGGCGTGCTGGAATGCAAACATGACCAGATCCACCGCCTCGTCCAGATTCATCAGGAAGCGGGTCATGTTGGGGTCAGTGATGGTGATGGGGTTGCCCGCTTTAATCTGGTCGATGAACAGAGGGATGACAGAGCCACGGCTGCACATGACGTTGCCATAACGAGTGCAGCAGATGGTGGTGCCACCACGCTCGGCAGCTACACGGGCGTTGGCGTAGATAACATGCTCCATCATGGCCTTGGAGATACCCATGGCGTTGATGGGGTAGGCCGCCTTGTCGGTGGACAGGCAGACAACACGCTTGACACCGGCATCGATGGCGGCGTGCAGCACATTATCAGTACCGATGATGTTGGTCTGGACAGCCTGCATGGGGAAGAACTCGCAGGACGGAACCTGCTTCAAAGCGGCGGCGTGGAAGATGTAGTCAACACCGGGCATGGCGTCCTTGATGGACTGGGGATTGCGGACATCGCCGATGTAGAACTTGACCTTGCCAGCAGTCCCCGGATGCTTGGCCTGAAGCTCATGGCGCATATCATCCTGCTTCTTTTCGTCACGGGAGAAGATGCGGATTTCCTTGAGGTCAGAGTCCAGAAAGTGCTTCAGAACGGTGGAACCGAAAGAACCAGTACCACCAGTGATCATAAGGGTTGCGTTATCAAATGCAGACATTTTTATTTTCCTCCATTACTTTCATTTTATCCTTTTCATTAGAGACTTCTCAATCAACCGAATTCGAATCATATCAATTACCGTACACACGGAATAAATCACCACCACTGAAACGATGGCATGAATTATGACATTGCCTTCTTGGTATGCACCGACATTATTGCAAACATCTACCCACAGCCAACGGCGCATTGTATCACTGTTTGCATGAATCAACAGCACACCAAATGTTGAAGCTGCAATAGTATTAATTATTCTACTATATCCGATTCTCAAGTTCTTGAAGAAAAGAAATGCGCTAATTCCAGTTGCTAGTGCCAACACCTTGTTGGAGTCAGATACAAAAAAATACCCCATGCCCAAATCGATTCCAATGATTCTTCTTATCATAGCTATTCCTATAAAATGGTCGAGATTCCCGAACTCACAACATAGTGATGCGCCACAATCATCAACATCGAGAGGATTCGGAAAAGTTCAATGTTAGAACTCCTTACCCTCCCCCCCCCCGATTTTTTCAGCATTTCTCAATGAATTCATTTTTTTCTCTCTCCTTATTGTTCACAATCTTCCAAAGTTATTTTCCAAATCTATCTCTATATTTAACCTTACAACCAACAGCAAAGAATATACCAATAATCGTCCATAGAAACGTAATGATTAATTCCTGATCTATCATACTGCATACAGTTCCTGGAATTAAATACATCATACATAAAAATCCTGAAAGTACTGTTGCCATAATACCAACCAAATAATAATTCTTTACTTTATAAGGCCTTGCCAACTCAGGCTCTTTCTTTCTTAATTTCAAAAATGAAAGAGAAACAATACAGTATGTTAGACAACATGCAAAGCTCGCACAATTTGATATCCATATCAACATCTGTCTACCAAAAAATAATGATATGATTGACAATATCCCTATTAATATTAATGAGAGATAAGGTGTTTGATATTTTTTATGTTTTTTACAAAAAACATGTGGAATCATATAAGAAGATGCCATAGATTCCAAAGCACGACTTCCACCAATCAAAAAGGAATTCCAACTTGTTACAATCCCGCACATACCGCCTAATATAAGTGTTTTTGCCATTATTTTACTATGAAATAATTTAGCCATTGCATCCGCTGTCACTAAGCCGCTGCCATGTAATGACATTGCAAGTTCTATTTGATTCATTCCATACCCAACAGCAAAAACTACCATACCATAGAAGGCAACTGCTAACGCAATTGACAACACAATCAATTTACCAAGTTTTTTTAATGGTATATTAATTTCTTCCGCTGCTTGTGGAATCACATCAAATCCAAACAAAAAGAATGGTGCAACCATTGCAATTGACAAAACATTTCCTAATATCTTATCAATTCCTGAACCCATAAAAAGTTGTCCATCTAAATTTGATGAATCCCCATTTATTATTGAAGCGATAATAAGAACCATTCCAACTGCAGCAATTATAATTGTAAGTATCTTTTGTAATATTGCTGCAGTCTTCACACCTTTTATATTAATATAAGTAATAAGCACACAAGAGATGATTGCAACCACTAACCATGTGGCGTAAATATCAAATCCAGCTATAGTATATAAATAGCCTTTCAAAAATCCCGGGAAAATATATTGGATAATTGTAGGAAACGAACAGGCTTCAAAGCAAACAACTCCGATATAGCTAAGAATTATTGACCACGTACATATAAATGATCCAATTGTTCCAAATGCATGCTGACTAAACACTTTTGCGCCACCATTTTCAGGTAATGCTGTAGTTAATTCTGCATAAACTAAACCAACAAAGTAAATCATTATTCCACCTAATAAAAAGGCAAGAATTGTTCCAATAACACCACTTTGTTGTATCCATCCACCAGAAGAAACAACCCATCCCCATCCTATCATTGCGCCAAATGCTACAACTATTACATCGCCTGTGTTAAGTTTTTTACTTTTATTTTTATTATCCATTCAACTCCACCATTTTAACTGCATATTCCGGCCGCGCAGGGCCACCTGCACGGAGTTTTAGGGACAGTGTCACGGACTTTTAAGGCCACCCTGACGGACTTTTGAGTCCACTGTCACGCAGGCAAGGCCACTTTGGTCTTTATTGTTGTATAATAATGGTGGCACGCTTTGCGTGACTACTATTATTGGAGGCGATAATCTTGGTCGATTATCGGGGAATTTTGAGGCTGAAAAGCCTCAACCATTCGATCCGCAGCATTGCAAGTACCGTTCACAGCAGCCGTGACAAAGTGAGCGAAGTGCTTAGCAAAGCTGAGGAGAAAGGCATCTGCTGGCCGCTCGATCCCAGTGTGTCGAACTACGACTTGGCAGAAATGCTCTACCCCAACTGTGACAATCCCAATGACAAACGCTGGAAGGAGCCGGACTATCCGTACATTCATCGTGAACTCGCCAAATCTGGTGTGACGCTGACCTTGCTTTGGGATGAATACCAGCAACAGTGCCATGCAGACGGAACGACGCCATACATGTATACGCAGTTCTGCGAAAAATACAGGCGTTGGGCAAGGGTCACGAAGGCGACTATGCGTATTCAGCACAAGCCTGGAGAAGCCATGCAGGTGGACTGGGCAGGCAATACAATCCCGATTTTTGACCCTGTTACAGGTGAAGAGTCAGCTGCATAGCTTTTCATTGCCGTGCTGCCATGCAGTTGCTATGCGTATGTGGAAGCCTGTCCAGATATGAAAAGCAAAGCGTCCCCGTCGCGGGTGACAGTTTAGCATTTCTCTCCGTTTGATTGTCAAGGGCTAAAGCAGCCGCTTCGCGGCTGTGGCTAAGTGCCCTCTGGCTCAGAATCTAATAGCAAGGTTCCTTTTCAGTCGATTTACCGTGGGGTAATATCTCTGGTAAATCGGCTGGTGGCCTTGAGCCCGTGACAGTGGCCTTGTTTTCGCGTGCAGGTGGACTTGAAAGGCCGTGATTTGCATTAACAAGATGCGTGGGACTTATCTATTTTCAGAGATTCTAAATCATCATAGTAAATAATAATATTTTCTTTTTCATTCCATATTTCAACATTACTATTTATAAATTCTATTGCTTCACACATTTCCTGATAACTTGAGG
>ERZ1026776.2023-NODE-2023-length-10569-cov-52.420867_pt1 | contig 10569 bp, 7 predicted proteins | sample MGYA00380125_ERZ1026776 | MGnify/ENA primary metagenome ERZ1026776 (study PRJEB33269, sample SAMEA4719761) | human gut metagenome | biome: human-associated habitat; feature: organic feature; material: feces | place: Cameroon | collected 2013-10 ... | reverse complement strand
TTCAGAACCAATGCGGTCTGAGTTTCGGGGGCTTTTGTGTATCTGCACATCAACCATGGTGGGAGCCCCCAATCTTCTAAATTATTAAAAATGATGGAAGTGAAAGCGTATGAGTTCAGTCATCCTGCTTACGGACGGCTGAGAGTGGTGAAAACGGAAGAGGGCATCTTCTACAATCTGAAGGATGTCATGTGCCTCTACGAAAAAAGCGGACGTGAGGTCTTTGAGGTGATTGCTGATTCTGAAGGGCAGATTGTGGGGTTCGAGATGAATCTGGTGCCTGAAGAGAAGGGCGAACTCAACTTTATTACGGACCGCGAACTCGGATATTCGGGCAAGAGAAAGAAGAACGTGCGCACTATTCGATACTTTATCGATGAGGTGATGCTGCACGACCTGGAGACGAATCTGACTACCGAACTGAAACTGGTTAAGAAATGGATTCACGGCTTCGTGGAGAAGGTGCTGGCGAAGTATGACCTGGCTGAACTGAACCGGGGAAAGGGGGTGCTGAGTATCGAGAGGATTCCGGAACTGCAGGAACCGCTCGACATCGCATTCAGCGAATACGGACTCTGGATCAACAGCCAGCATATCGCCCTCTAAACCAATCTTTTATTAACGAAATAATATGACAGAAACACAACATGTAATTGCACTGAACCCATATCGCAAGGGCAATAAGGGGAAGGTGTTTTCCAACAGTCTGGCGACGTATGACAAGGTGATTGCGTCGCCGGAAATCAGGAAGATGATTCAGCAGATCAGGGGCGAACTGCCTATCCCGAAGGTGAATGCCAACGATGCACAGGCGGTGAAGAAGGCGCAGGACAGGCTGAAGAGCGAACTGCCTTTCTTCTGCCCCCACTACGGCATGTTCAAGAACAATGTGCGCAGGCAGGAGAATGCCCAGCCCGAGAGCTTCATGTTCCAGACTATCATCGACGTGGATGACAAGGAGTATGTAGACAAGGCTATCGAGAAGGCAAGGGAGCTGAACTGCTCTAGCGGCATCTGGAACGGCTCGCTGCTGCATCTCTGCTACAGTGCCCGAAAGAAGCTGCACATCGGTATCAGACTGCCGGTGGGTATGACCATCGAGGAGACGCAGAAGGCGTATTGCGAGGCGCTGGGGGTGCCTTATGACGAGAGCTGCATCACACCCGAGAGAATGATTTATCTCACCGATAAGGACTCGGAAATCTACAGGTCGAAGATGTGGTGCGCCGTGCTGCCGGAGAAGGAGATTCTGATGCGAAGGCAGGCGTATCTGGACCGCGGACTGACCGTGGACGGAAGAGCTAGGAAAGTTAATAGTTTACAGTTTACAGTTAATAGGGCTGATGCCGATAATAGTTTACAGTTAAAAGTTAATAGCAATGACAAGAATAATGAAAATAATAGACTATCGGGCTCTGACGGCAATCCTGCTGTTTCTGCTGGCTCTGCTGTTCAGCCTGCCCAATCTGGTAATAGCCATGGTGCTGATGCTCTTCATATCGGGCATTCTGGAGGCAATCAAGATGCTGGCGGATTGGGAGCCAGGGAGAAGAACCTGATTGCGTTCGACCTCTTTACACAGGCTGCCGGACTCGGAGGTATGGAGATTGATACCGTGGGGTCGAGACACTCTTCGCTGCTCGCTATCATGAGCGCCGGTGCTTCGAGGGTGATGGAGGAAGAGGAACTGATGAAGGTGGTGAAGGTGAAAATGCCGAGCTACTATCAGGAGAACGACTGCCATCAGCTGATTCACGATTTCTATGCGAAATATGCTGACAGTTCGAAGCCGATGTCGAGGGAAGTGATGAGAGTGAACGCGCAGGCGGAGAAACAGGCGAAGCAGATAGTTAACAGTTTACAGTTAACAGTTAATAGAGGGGAGAAAGTTAATAATTTACAGTTAACAGTTAATAGGGCTGAGCAAGTTAATAGTTCACAGTTTACAGTTAATAGGGCCGATGAGGATTATCCTGACCCGCCGGAGATGCCGAAGAAACTGCCGAAGCTGGTGGCGCTGCTGATATCCAAGACTCCGGAGATTTACAAGCCGGCTGTGGCGCACGCAATCTTCCCGCCGCTTGCCACGCATCTCTGGAAAACGAGGTTCCGGTATATTGACAACGTGGAGCACGAGGCGAGACTGATGACGCTGCTGCTTGCGGGTACCGGAGCGGGTAAGAGCAGCGTGAACAGGCCCATCGATTTCATTATGGAAGATATCAGGAAGAGGGATGCTGAAAACCTGAAACGCGAGAAGGCGTGGAAGGACGAGATGCAGCGCAAGGGTGCCAACAAGGACAAGCGCAAGAGACCCGAAAACCTGATTATCCAGGAGATTGATGCGGATATGACGAACCCGGCTTTCGTGATGAGAACGGCTGAAGCGCAGGAACATTTCCTCTATACTTCGCTCAATGAGCTCGACCAGTTTGATGCCCTCAAAGGTACTGGAAGCCAGCAGTTCCGTATCATGTGTCTGGCAGCAGACCCGGGTAATAAATACGGACAAACTCGCGTAGGAACGATGAGCGTCACGGAGCGTGTTACCATCCGTTTCAACTGGAATGCATCTACCACCATCCAGAAGGGTCAGCGTTACTTCTCGAAGGTTCTGACCGACGGTCCTATCAGCCGTATCAACTTCTGCACCATCCCCGAAAGGGAGATTGGCGAGGATATGCCTGTTTACGGAACCTATGATGATGCGTACCGTGAGGCGCTACGGCCTTACATCGAAAATCTGAACAAAGTAACGGGACTGATTGAGTGTAAGGAGGCGTTTCAGCTTGCCATCAGGCTGAAGGATGAGAATGCTGAGTTTGCCCGGCTGTCGCAGGACAGGACGTTTGAGAATCTCTCGTTCCGAGCCAACGTCATCGCTTATCTGAAGGCGTGTGTGCTGTATGTAGCCAACGGTTGCAAGTGGGAGCCGGAGATTGATGAGTTTATCCGCTGGAGCGAGCAGTATGACCTGTACTGCAAGATGCGGTTCTTCGGCGATATGATTGCAAAGGAGAACAATTATGCGGAGAAGAGTTCGAAACGCGGACCTCAGAATCTTTTACAGCTCTTGCCCGATGTGTTTACGGCTCAGCAGTTGCTTGCCATCCGGGTGGAGCATGGACTGGACGCGAAGGGTACCCAGGTGATGATCAGGCAATGGCTGCACCGGAATTATATAGAGCGAGCGTCGCAGCAGGACGGCAAGCGTGACAGTTGTGACAGTTGTGACAGTTTTCAGAAGCTTAAGTACCGCCACGACGGTATGGTTATTGAACATTAAATTATTTTGACTTATGCAGATAGTTATAAAACGAATAGCTAAGAAAAATACCTACACGATAGGTCGCCTTTATATCCTGAAGGATGAGGAGGTGAAGAAGCGCACGATTGAGGGCGTGAACAAGTACAGGAAGCTGAAGACGGTATGCGAGGTACCGCCGGAGAAGTTGAATGCCGACTCTTATTTCTGTGATACACTGGAGCCGTGCTGGCGCAACATTCTGGGTGTGGAGCTGAGTCCTGCCGAGGAGAATGTGCGGTTGGGGCGTGTTTCGGGCAAGAAGGCGCAGAAGATGAAGGGCAAGACGGCGATACCTGAGGGTACTTATCCGGTGGTGGTCAGCAAGTCGCCGAAGTTTAAGATGTGGTTGCCGCTGCTGTTGGGTGTTCCCGATTTTGAGGGCATCCGCATCCATGCCGGCAATTATCCCGATGATACGCAGGGCTGCATCCTGGTGGGTGAGAACCGTGTAAAAGGCATGGTTGTCAACTCCCGCATCTGGCTGCATCGCCTCATCAATGCCATTAGCGCTGCAAGAGATAGAGAGGAGAGCATTTGGAGCACCATATTATAATGTTGAATGTTGAATGCTTCTAAGGTTAATGTTAAGTGTTAAGTGTTAAATGTTAAATTTTTAGTGATTAATTTTTAATATATTTTTTATCATGGAAAAAAATTATAAAACAAAAAAAGAAGAGATGAAGAATGAAAAGACAGCGGGTAATGCTGTCGTGTTTGAAAACCCTGAATTCGGTAAGATTCGCACCTTGACCGATGAAAACGGGGAGCCCTTGTTCTGCGCGAAAGATGTCTGTGATGTGCTGGGATATAAAAGAGCAAGATGCGCTGTAGCTCAGTTAGTTAACCCACTTGACGCTGTGAAACACAGCGTCAAGGTATCGGGAAGCCTGCGTAAGGATGGAACCCCATCAGAACGACTCCAGCAGATGTTCTTCGTCAACGAGAGCGGTTTCTATGCTTTGGTGCTCGGGTCCAAGCTTCCAACGGCGGTGAAGTTTAAGAACTGGGTTACTTCCGAGGTGCTGCCACAGATTCGCAAGACGGGCGGTTATATTCCGCTACAGCAGGGCGAGAGTGATGAGGAGACGATTCGACATGCTGAAGAGATTCTCCGAGCTACACTCAAGGAGAAGGAGAATCTGCTGAAGAACCAGCAACTGCAGATTGATCAGCAGAAGAAACTCATCGGAGAACAGGATACGGAGATTCGCCGGCTGAACGGTGTGGTGGACGAACAGGTGGTTTGCATCGCCAAGAACGGTGAGAACATCATTCAGTTGGAGAATCAGGTGGATCATCTTCTGCCGAAAGCGCTCTACATCGACAATGTTCTCAACTCTGTTTCCTGCTATACCACCACGCAGATTGCGAAGGAGCTGGGTATCACGGCGCAGGAGTTGAACCGCCAGCTCTGTGCCCTTCATATCCAGTACTACCAGAGCGGCCAGTATCTGCTCTATGCCGATTATGCCCACATGGGACTGGCGAAGAGCCGCACCCGCTACTCTACCCTCGCCGACCCTCACTGCGATGGCGCACAGGAGAAGCTGGGCACCGCCTATACCCACACCTACCTCGTATGGACCGAAAGAGGAAGGGAGTTTATACACTTAAAGGCTTTTAAAGGTAAAAAAGTAAAAGGGTAAAAAGGTAAAAAGAAGCTTTAGCCCCTTCCTGTCCCCGTTCCCAGCGATTCCATCGCTGGTCCCCCTAAAAAAAAGGTAAAAAGAGCACCCTAGCTAGCTTACCCCCGCTAGGCTCTTTTTACCTTTTTACTTTTTTACCTTTTTACCTTTAAAAGCCCTTTTTTACCTTTTCTTACAGGAAGGCGATGGTGAGGCCTGCCATCACGATGCTTACCATCGACATCAGCTTGATGAGGATATTCAGCGATGGACCGGAGGTATCCTTGAACGGGTCGCCTACCGTATCGCCTACTATCGTTGACTTGTGGTTCTCGCTACCCTTGCCACCGAAATGGCCCTCTTCTACCATCTTCTTTGCGTTATCCCAGGCTCCACCGGAATTGGACATGAAAACGGCTAACGTGAAACCGGCTGCCAAACCGCCTGTAAGAAGACCTAAAACACCGGCTACACCCAATACCAAACCTACTACGATAGGAATGATGATGGCTAACAGAGACGGGAGTATCATCTCGCGCTGAGCACTGCGGGTACTGATCTCCACACATCTTCCATAATCCGGAGTCGCCTCGCCCTCAAGAATTCCCCTGATTTCACGGAACTGGCGACGAACCTCCTGAACCATCGAACCCGCTGCCCTGCCTACAGCACCCATCGTGAGTCCGCAGAACAGGAAGGCGGCCATCGCTCCCAGAAAGGCTCCTACAAGCACCTTCGGATTGATGAGGTTCACCTGGAAGAAACTGATGAAATCTACCGTGCTCGCCGTAGTCGGGTCGAAGAGATTGCCCGCCGCATCGACATACTGCTTGCCGCCCTCTACCGCACGGATCATCGCTATCTTAATCTCCTCGATATATGACGCCAGAAGAGCCAGAGCCGTAAGCGCCGCAGAACCGATGGCAAAGCCCTTGCCGGTAGCCGCAGTGGTGTTGCCCAGCGCATCGAGCGCATCGGTACGTTCGCGCACCTCCTCGCCCAGTCCGCTCATCTCCGCATTTCCTCCGGCGTTATCGGCAATAGGTCCGTAGGCATCGGTAGCCAGTGTGATACCGAGCGTAGAAAGCATTCCTACGGCAGCGATTCCGATGCCATAGAGACCGATGCTGATAGAGCGTGCCGACATCGACATATCGAAACCGTCGGCACAGAGATAGCTCAGCATGATAGCCACAGAGATGGTGACAACCGGAATCATGGTAGAAATCATTCCCGTTCCGATGCCCTTGATGATGACCGTGGCTGGTCCCGTCTGCGAAGCCTCGGCTATCTCCTGCGTAGGCTTGTAGCTCTGCGAGGTGTAATATTCGGTAGCCTGACCGATGATGACACCAGCGATGAGACCGCTGATGACTGAGAACGAGAGTCCGAGCCAGTTTTCGATGCCCAGGAGATATAATATAATAAAGGTGGCAACGGCGATGAGGGCAGCGCTGACGTTGGTTCCGAGACCCAGCGAACGGAGCAGATCCTTCATGGAAGCGCCCTCCTTGGTTCGTACCAGGAAGATGCCGAAGAGCGAGAGGAAGATGCCGATGGCTGCGATAATCATAGGAGCGATGACCGCACGCAGCTGCATATCGCCGTTCATGGCGAAGGCGGTGGCACCGAGGGCGGCGGTAGAGAGGATGGAACCGCAATAACTCTCGTAGAGGTCGGCTCCCATACCAGCCACATCGCCCACATTATCGCCCACGTTATCGGCTATCGTAGCCGGGTTGCGCGGATCATCCTCAGGAATATTCGCCTCAACCTTGCCCACCAGGTCGGCTCCCACATCGGCTGCCTTGGTATAGATTCCGCCGCCTACACGGGCAAAGAGCGCCTGCGTAGAGGCTCCCATGCCGAAGGTAAGCATGGTGGTGGTGATGGTGATGAGGGCGGTAGATGAGCCCGCATATACGGCATTGAGGATGAGGAACCAGAGGGCGATATCGAGCAGTCCGAGACCTACCACCACGAGGCCCATCACGGCACCGCTGCGGAAGGCTATCTTCAGTCCCTTATCGAGCCCTGAGCGCGCCCCGTTGGCCGTACGTGCCGAGGCATAGGTAGCCGTCTTCATGCCGAAGAAGCCTGCCAGACCGGAGAAGAGACCGCCGGTGAGGAAAGCGAACGGGACCCACGGATTTTGCACTTTCAGAACATACGCCATGAAGGCGAAGACGATGGCGAGCACCACGAAGACGATGCCTACCACCTTATACTGCTGTTTGAGGTAAGCCATCGCGCCCTTGCGCACATGCATCGCGATTTCTTTCATTCTCTCGGTTCCTTCATCTTCGTTCATCATGGAACGGAAGAAGAACCACGCCATTCCCAATGCTACAACGCTGGCTATCGGGATGAGCCAAAACACTAATGGAATACTATTCATAGACGGTATAGTTTATTTGGTTTAAAAAATTGATTATCAGTTGATTTATTTTGCAAATATAGGATTTTTATCTGATATCGCCAAGGAAAAAGGGAGAAAAAACCTTTTTCTGAAAGAAAAATTTGGTAGTTAGTGAATAAAGCCGTAACTTTGCATGCTCTTAAAGCAGAATAAAGGAAATAGATTAGTAATTAAAAGCAAATATGAATAATCATACGACATCAATAACGACGAACAGGAAACATCACTACCGGGAACTGCTATCTATCGGTATTCCTATCATCATCGGACAGCTGGGTACCATCATCCTGGGATTTGCCGATACGCTGATGATAGGCCATCACAGTACACCCGAACTGGCGGCTGCCGGACTGGTGAACAATATCTTCGGTCTGGTTTTCGTATCCTATATGGGATTCACCTACGGACTCACTCCTATCATCGGACGGCTCTACGGCGAGGAACGGACCGACTGCATCGGACAGAAAGTGCGCAATGCCTTCTGTGCCAACATGCTGACGGGCATCATCTTCACCCTCGCCCTCATCGTGCTCTACCTGAATCTGGGGCGCATCGGACAGCCTGAAGAGCTGCTCTCGCTCATCCGTCCTTACTTTCTGGTAAACCTCGCCTCGGTGCTCTTCATGGGCATTTTCTTCACGATGAAGCAATTTCTTGACGGACTCGGACAGACCAAGGTGGCGATGTGGGCGATGATTGGCGGCAACGTAATCAATATTCTGGGCAACTGGGTGCTGATTTACGGTGTGGGCGGCTTCCCGGAACTGGGTTTGCTGGGAGCCGGTATTTCGACGCTGGTGAGCCGCATTCTGATGGCGCTGGCGATGGTGGGCATGCTGATGACGGGCAAGAATTTCGGGGAATACAGGCGCGATATTCTGCACAGTTCCTTGACCAAGGCTGATTTCAAGGAGATGAACCGGTTGGGCTGGCCTGTGGCTCTGCAGCTGGGCATGGAGTCGGCTGCCTTCACGCTGAGCTGTGTGATGGTGGGCTGGCTGGGTACCATTCCGCTGGCGGCTCATCAGGTGATGATTACCCTCTCGCAGCTCTTCTATCTCGTGCTTTCGGGCATGGCGGCAGCGCTGGCTATCCGCGTGAGTCATTTTATGGGACAGAAGGACTACGGTGCCGTTCGCCGCAATGCCTACGACGGTTTCCGTCTGAACCTGCTGTTCTCGCTGTGTATGGGTTTGCCGGTGTTCCTGCTTCGCCATCAGATAGGTGGCTGGTTTAACGATAATGTGGAGGTGCAGGCGTATGTGGCTACGCTGATTATCCTGCTGATGGTATATCAGTTTGGCGACGGACTGCAGTATACTTTTGCCAATGCGCTGCGTGGTATCGCCTGTGTGAAGCCGATGGTGCTCTATGCCTTCATCGCCTATTTCGTCATCTCCTTGCCGTTGGGCTATACGCTAGGTTTCCCTTGCGGCTTGGGCATCCTGGGCATCTGGATCGCCTTCCCGTTCGGTCTGACCATAGCGGGAGAAATGTACCGCAGAAGATTTGAGAAGGAACTGAAGAAGATTGAGGAATAAAAAATGGGTGTTTCATACTCTATTTCTAGAAGTATGAACACCCTTAACAAAAATAGTATTATGATTCTTACTCAGCAGTCTGCTCAGCACGATCATCTACATTCTCACCCTCTGTAGGAGCGAGAGTAGCCTTGAAATCGGTGATGCCGTACTTAGCGAGAATGTTGTACCACTGGAGGAGCTTCTTGATATCGCTGTCGTGAACACGGTCGCGATCGTAGTTAGGAAGAACCTCAGCAAAATAAGCGTGGAGCTCAGCAACAGGCGCCTTCTTGTAGTTGAAAGTGCTAGGCTTGCCCTCTTCCTTCTTGCTTACGTTGTCGAGTACTTCCCAAAGTGGCACCTCATCAGCGTCTGTATACATAGCGATATCACCCAGGCTTGTTACGCGGTCGGTAGCGAAAGCTGGGATACGCTTGTGAGTCTCATCGAGAGTTTCTACGATGAGGTTTCTGTTACCTCTTGATACCAATTTATAAAGGCCTGGCTTGCCTGCAATTGAAAGGATTGTTTCCATTGTCTTTTCTGTTATTCTTTATTATTAATTATATTCAATAATCGCCTTACCTGTGCTTCGATATCCTGCACGCCATCGTTCACGATTTCGAAATCGGAGCGGGCTGCGAGTTCTTCCTGCGGCATGACGGCATCTATCCACTGCTGGGCCTTCGCTGCCGAGATATGGTCGCGCTGCATGATGCGCTGGATGCGGACCGGGACGGGAGCCGTTACGCAGACCACGAAATCGAGGTGGATGCGGCGATGGAAACCGCTATCGAAGAGGATGGCACACTCCATCCACTCGTAGCTGCTCTGCTCGAAATCGCGCGCCACAGCCGGATGAACCACATCGTTGACAGCCTGCTTGTTAGCCTCGCTGGCAAGCAGAAACTGAGCCAGCACAGGCTTCTGCAAAACGCCCTCTGCGCTGTAAACCTGTTCGCCCACCAGCTTCTTCAAGCCAGCCTGCAAACGGCAATCGGTACGCATGAGCCGCTTAGCCTCAGCATCGCAGTCGTAGACCCGGATGCCCAGTTTCTCCAATATCCGGCACACGTAGCTCTTTCCGCTACCAATACCCCCCGTTATAGCTATCTTCATCATAGTATCTATCACTATAAACTATCAACTATCAACTATAAACTATCAACTGTAAACTATCAACTATAAACTATCATTGCTGTTCCAGCAGATAATCTACCGTTTCCAGTTCTAGATGCGCCTTACTCACCGATCGCGGCACGCTGCGCAACTGGAGAGGGCACTTATCAGAAGGGTTGTTAGCCAGATCGTTATAATCTACTACCACCTTAAACTGGCTCGGCTTGATGGTTCTGAAGAGGCTGGCTCCGATGGTGAATCTTACCGAAACCTTAGACGGGAAGGTACGGAGCACCATATTCTCAGGCATGTTGATAGCCGTAACAGGCACATCGACCGACTCCTCGGTAAGCACATCAGGATATACCGCCAGGCGCACCATCTGAGGCACAATCTTCATGCCACGTATCTTCTTGATAGGCACGCTGCGATGAATGGTATCCTGCAGATTGCGCATGTTGAACGGCTCGATTTCTACCGATTGCAACTCATCGAGCTGCTTCTTGTTGGCATAAACCGTAACCGTAGACGGCAGGAATTCGGTATGCGCCAGATAATAGCTCTTGCTGGTTGTAA
>ERZ1026776.2018-NODE-2018-length-10588-cov-18.633153_pt1 | contig 10588 bp, 8 predicted proteins | sample MGYA00380125_ERZ1026776 | MGnify/ENA primary metagenome ERZ1026776 (study PRJEB33269, sample SAMEA4719761) | human gut metagenome | biome: human-associated habitat; feature: organic feature; material: feces | place: Cameroon | collected 2013-10 ... | reverse complement strand
CCGCCGCAGAACCGGCCCAGCAGACCCCGGTGCAGTATGACCTGTCCACCCGGGGCGTGGACCCGGGACTGTTCCCGTTCCGGACATGGGCGCGGCTCCAAAAGGAACTGCTGTATTCGTCGCCGGAGCTGCTGACCCACGGCGACGCGCAGGGGGACCTTGAACTGCGGTGCGCCTTGGCGGACTATCTGGAAGAGTACCGCGGGGTGCGGTGCAGCGCGGACCAGATCGTGGTGGGGGCCGGTTTGGAATATCTGCTGGGGCTGCTGGCCCCGCTGCTGCCCGGAACGGCGGCGGTGGAGAACCCCGGCTATCCCCGCGCCAAAAAGGTGCTGGAAAACAACGGCGTATCCTGCTGCTGTCTGCCCGTGGACGAGGACGGTCTGTCCATCGAAGCGCTGTCCCGGTCGGGGGCGGCGGTCTGCTATGTCACGCCCAGCCACCAGTTCCCGACCGGCGTCACCATGCCCGCAGGACGGCGGGCCGAACTGCTCCACTGGGCGTCCCGCCGCCCGGGCGAACGCTACATCATCGAAGACGACTACGATTCGGAGTTCCGCTTCGACACCCGCCCCCTGCCCAGCTTGCAGGGGATGGCCGGGGCCGACGGGCCGGTGGTCTACCTCTCCACCTGCTCCCGCAGCCTTGCGCCGAGCATCCGCATCGCCTATATGGTGCTGCCGGTCCAGCTCCTTCCGGCGTGGCGGACGGCGTACCGGCTCTATTCCAGCACGGTCAGCCGGTTCGAGCAGCAGACGCTGGCGCGGTTCATCAACGAGGGCTACTTCACCCGCCATCTGGCCCGGGAGCGGGTGGCCTATAAGGCGCGGCGGGACGCTCTTGAGGCCTCGCTGAAACAGGCGTTCCCGCCGGACGAAATGACGCTGGCGGGGCTGCATACCGGGCTGCATCTGCTGGCAGAGCTGAAAAATGCCCCGCCGGATGCCGCACTTCGCAAAGCGGCACAGGAGCGGGGCGTTCGGCTGAGTCTGCTGAGTGATTTTGACCTGACCGGTTCCGGGGTGAATGGTTCTGGAACGCTGGTGCTGGGTTACGGTTCACTGGCCGATGCGGTCTGTCCGTCGGTGGGCGAGACGTTGAGGAACATCTGCACAGCGGCGCGGGAGTCGTCGGTGAGGGTGTAGGTCCCGGCGGAAGGGTCCCAGCTTCCGGGCAGACCTTCTGCGTGAGGAAGCGCGGCATTGTTGGCGAGAAACTCTAAGATTCTGCCCAGCAGCGTGTAATCCTGCGCGGAAAGGTCCGTCAGCAGCGAAGAACTTTGGGCGCGGAGCGCATCCGGAAGGGTCGAGGGCAGCAGTTCGAGGTCCTGCCGGAAAAAGGCGTCCCAGACGGCGGCGCGAGCTGCGGCCCGGTGGTCAGGAGGGATAGTCCCGTCGGCGTCCAGCTGGGCGAGGAATGCGGAAGCTTCCCGTGCACGAAGGGTCTGTACGGTGCTGGTCTGCCCCGCCGCCGCCAGCTCGTCGGCGGTCAGTGCGCCCGAAAAGCTGACCCGCACCGCCCCGTACCGGGCCGCGATCTTTTCGAGAACGGCGGGCGAGACGGCCAGATACCGAGTGTCCTCCGGCAGGGCCAGCGTCTCCAGCAGCGCCTGACGGCAGCGCGCCGGCCCCGCCGCCGCATAGCAGCGGGAGAGCGATGCTTCGCCGTTCCCAAAGGGGACGGTCAGCTCACCCGGAACGGCCAGCAAATGCAGCGCATTCTGCGGCGCGTTCAGGTAGCAGAGTATGAACCCCGGTGTCTCCCCGGCGGTGCAGAGCAGAAGGGTCATCCGGTCCGACTCCTTGGGCAGGTCGATGGGGATGCCGCGCTGGGATTCGGCGGTCTGGACCTGCGCCCGGAGCTGGTCCTGCAGCATCTGGCGGGTGAGCAGGATGGTCCCGCCCACTAATGGCAGCAGGACCAGCAGCGCCGCGCCCAGTGCGGCCCAGAACGGTTTCCATCCTCTGGTGTGCATGGTGCATCCTCCCTTTTCTGAATAGGGAAAGGATGGCCTGGACGGAGCCGGATTATGCAGAAAAAGTCATACCAGAATAAAATTCATCCGCTTGGCATCAAAGATGAAACCTGAGAATAAATTGAAGCAAAGCTCTTGCCAACGGCGGAAAAATGTGTTAAAGTTCTTCTATCGCATACAAAAAGGAAAAAAGTGTATGCACAATAAAAACAGAATCGGGACAAAGACGTGCAGGATACCGGTGCGGCATCGGCACTCTGGAGAAACCCGCACAGGCGGGAGCCGAAGGTGTAAGACCGAAGGGAAAGCGGTCGAATCTCTCAGGCAAAAGGACAGAGCGTTCGTCTTTCGCGCACAATGGGGTGTGTCTGCTGGCAGAGACACCCCCGGCGCGGGTGGAAGCTGAGTTTTTGCGGGCAGAGCCTTGGGTGTTCTGTCCGCGTTTTGTTTTACAGAGGGGGAGTTATCAATGCTGGAAACCATCACCAACGCCAATGGCTTCGTCAATGGCATCGTCTGGGGCCCCGCAGGGCTGGCGCTGCTGTTCTGCACGGGACTGATCATGTCGCTCCGCACTGGATTTTTCCAGTTCGGGCACTTTGGCTACTGGATGAAGAACACCATCGGTGCGATCTTCACCAATAAGAACATCACCGCCCACACCGAAAAAGAGGACAAAGCCATCAGCCAGTTCCAGAGCCTTTGCACGGCGCTGGCGGCGACCATCGGCACGGGCAATATCGTCGGCGTGGCAACGGCCATCATCAGCGGCGGCCCCGGCTCCATTTTCTGGATGTGGGTCATGGCCATCCTCGGCATGATGACGAACTATTCTGAAAACGTGCTGGGCATCTTCTACCGCCGCAAGAACGCGGCGGGCGAGTGGTCCGGCGGTGCAATGTATTATCTTTCGGACGGTCTGGGCAGCAAAAAGGGCTGCAAAAAGCTGGGCCGGGTGCTGGCCGTGCTGTTTGCGTGCTTCTGCGTGCTGGCGTCCTTCGGCATCGGCAACATGAGCCAGATCAACTCCATCGCGGGCAACATGAATGCGGCCTTTCAGGTCCCGAACCTCGTCACCGGCATCCTGCTGATGGTGCTGTCGGCGCTGGTCATTTTGGGCGGCCTGAAGCGGGTAGCCGCAGTCACCGAAAAGGTCGTCCCGGTCATGGCGCTGTTCTACATCGTGGGTGCGCTGACCGTCGTGCTGACCCATGTGACCAGCATCCCGGCGGCGTTCGTGTCGATCTTCAAGAGCGCATTCGCCATGAAGGCTGCGGGCGGCGGCGTGCTGGGCTACGGCGTGTCCCGCGCCATCACTTGGGGCTTCAAGCGCGGCGCGTTCTCCAACGAAGCGGGCCTTGGCTCGTCGGTCATGGTCCACTCCTCGTCCAATGTCAAGGAGCCGGTCCAGCAGGGCATGTGGGGCATCTTTGAGGTCTTTGCGGATACCATCGTCGTCTGCACCCTGACCGCGCTGGTCATCCTGACGTCCGGCTTCGTGGACCTCGACACCGGCCATATGCTGACCGACGTGCAGGGTTCGGCGCTGGTGGGTCAGGCCTTCTCCACGGTGTTTGGTGCATTCGGCCCCAAGTTCATCGCGGTGGCCATCCTGTTGTTCGCCTATTCCACGGTGCTGGGCTGGAGCCACTACGGCACGAAAGCCTTTGAGTATCTGTTCGGGACCCGCGCCAGCCGGGGCTACCAGCTGGTGTTCGTGGTGATGGTCGTGGTCGGCGCGACCATGAAGCTGGACCTTGCTTGGGACCTGTCCGATACCTTCAACGGTCTGATGATGGTCCCGAACCTCATCGGCGTGCTCAGCCTGTCCGGAACGGTGGCAAAGATCACGAAGAACTACATCGACCGGAAATTCCACGGCAAATCGCTGGAACCCATGTGGTCCGCCTTTGCGGCGTATCAGGCTGAGGAAGAAGCCGAAGAGGCTCAACTGAAAAAAGCTGTAAACGAATAAACGATAAACAAAAAGAGGTTGCTTGCGAGCAGCCTCTTTTTGCTTATTTCCGATGTTTTCTGGGCAGGGTGCGCACGGCGTCCCGTCCCGCGGTGATGCCGCTGCCGAAAGCCCAGTGCAGGTTGAAGCCGCCGCAGCTGCCCGCGCAGTCGAGCGTCTCACCGACAAAGTACAGTCCCGGACAGCCCTTGAACTGGAACGTCGGTTCCAGCTCGGTCAGGCTCAGGCCGCCGCCGGTGGTCTGGGCCTGTTTCCATCCGCAGGGGGTCAGGCCCTCGAAGAGCCAGTGCTTGGCGGTGTTGGCCAGCACCTGCCATGCGGCGTCCGGCAGGGTGTCGAGGGGCTTTTCCGGCAAATGGGCGGCGGACCAGATGGCGCGGCCCAGCTTGGGGTTCAGCAGTCCGGTCCAGAAATCGGCGGACTGCTTGCCGGGGAGGAACGGGACCCGCCCGGAGAACAGTGCCGTCAGGGCGGCTTCGTCCAGCTGGGGGAAGAGGTCCAGCTCCACGGCGGGGCGCTTCGGCCCGCGCTTGGGGGCCAGCAGCCCCGACAGCTGCATGATGCAGATGCCGGACAGGCCGTAGTCGGTGAACTGAACCTCGCCCGTTTCTGCGGCCAGAACCGTGTGCCGGTCGAGGTCCAGCAGAGAAGCGCGGGCCTTGGCGCGGATGCCGGCCAGCGATTTGTTGGGCTTTGCGACCTGCAGGGCCGTCAGGCAGGGGTAGAGCGGTTCCAGCTTTCCGCCGCACTGGGCGGCAAAGCGGGTCCCGAAGCCGTCCGTGCCGAACTGCGGTCCGGCGTTTCCGCCCATGGCACAGATGACGGCATCGGCCCGCAGCGTCTCGTTGCTGCGCTCCGGGCTGTCGAACAGGATGGTGTAGCCGCTGCGGTTCTGGCTCAGGGTGTTCACGGTGCAGCCAGTGCGGACCTCGACACCCAGACGGGTCATCTGACCTTCCAGCAGGGCGAGGACATCCGCCGCCTGATTGGAATACGGATACACCCGGCCGGTCTCGTCGGTGCGGGTGTACAGGCCCAGCGCCGTGAACCATTCCAGCGGGTCCGCCGTGTTGACCGCATTCAGCAGCGGCGCAAGGGCGGCTTGGTCCGAGGTGAAATAGCACTCCGGCGCGATGCCGGTGTTGTCGAGATTGCAGCGGCCGTTCCCGGTCGCGAGAAGCTTTTTGCCGCAGCGGGGGTTCCGGTCGAGCACAGTCACCCGAACGGCCCCGGCGGGGGCAGACTGTGCCGCGGCCAGCGCGGCGGCCATGCCGGCGGCTCCGCCGCCTAAAATAACGATCTGTTGCATAACGTTCCTTTCTGGAAAAGACGGAAGAAGATCACGTTCAGTATAGCATAAACCACAAAAAACGAACAGCATTTCCAGCGAAAAAACGCGAAAAGCCATTGACAGAAATTGTCGGATTTGGTAGATTTTTAGATGTTAAGCAAAGAAATTTTGCCGATCTCCCAAAAATTTCGGGGGGGGGTAAAATGAACGGACGAACGTTAAAGAGGGCGGCTAAAATGCAGCGATCAAAGGAACGGACCGTGTGGAGCATCCTGCTGGCGGTCATTTTGGTGGTGAGTCTGGGCGGGTATCTGGTCTATGTTCAGCGCCAGTTCTATGATGAGAGCACCCAGAACCTGCTGGAGACCTATGAGCAGGTGGACAAGACGTTCACGATGTTCGCCCAGCGGAACTGGAACGTTCTGGGCGAATGGGGCAAGACGCTGGAACGGGATGAAACTTCGGCGGAGCGGTACAAAAATCTGCAGATATTCAACGAAGAAAAGGACACCTGGCAGTACAGCGGTCTATATCTGTTCAACGAGGACTGCGTCTATCTGAACGCCAACGGGGAACACGGAACGGCAAAGCATATCTGGGGTGCATTCGAAGAAATGTACGCCACCGGGGAACCCAGCGTGGGCAGCTACACGATGAAGAACGGCGAGCGCCGGGTCGTGTTCGCTGTGCCCATCTCGCCGGTCGATGTCAATGGCGATACCTATACCTGCATCGCGGTCAGCTACGACAACGAGACGCTGGAAGAGATGATCGGCGGCCACGCCTACAACGGCCAGAGCGACTGCTATATCGTGTATTCGGGTGGTCGGGTCCTGCTGTCGGAAGAGCCGAAGAGCGAGATCGAAACGCGGATGACGAACCTGTTCGATTTTCTGGAAGAGAACGCGTGGGTGGACCAGCGGCGCTTTGCAGACGTGCGGGAGCATGTGCAGGAGGGCGTCAGCGGAAGCGCAGAATATTACTACGAGTCCAAAAGCTATTATCTGGTCTACCGCTCGGTCGGATTTCAGGATCTGATCATCGTGGGCATCGTGGACCGGAGTGTTGTGGATGCCGGAATGCAGAAGATCCAGACGGCGACCATTTTGCTGCTGTTCGTGATGCTGGGGACCATCACCTTCACGCTGGCGCGGTTCATCAAGCTGAACGCCCAGCAGGAAGTGGCCGAAAAAGAAACTGCTCTCCGCGCCGAGGAATCGGAGCGCCGGAAGATGGAGGGCTTGGCCAACACCGACGGCCTGACCGGGCTGTTCAACGAGCGCTGCTTCAATCGGACCCTGAAGGAAAAAGAGGAAAAAGAACAGCCGTTTGCGCTGTTTTATCTCGATTTGGACAAGTTCAAGCCGGTCAACGACACCTACGGCCACGATATGGGCGACCTGCTTTTGAAAGCCGTGGCGGACCGTCTGCGGGGCTGCATCCAGAGCACGGACCTTGCATTCCGCATCGGCGGCGACGAGTTTGCGCTCATCGTCAACGGGACACTGGACGATGCCTGGTGTGAAGAACAGGTGGAAAAGATCAAATCCGTCATCCGGCAGCCCTATGTGCTGGCCCAAAAGACCATCGAGGTCGGGACCAGTTGCGGCTTTGCCGTCTATCCGGCAGACAGCGCCGATGTCCGGACCATCCGCATTCTGGCCGACCACCGGATGTATCAGGACAAAGAAAAAACGGGAGCGGCCGTGTGTAAGGCGCTCCCGGAGAAACGATCCATTCAAAGCGATTTCAGGAAATTTTCCGCCGGTTCGGGTCGGCCGTAGAAAAAGCCCTGCGCGTAGCGGCAGCCCAGCTCCAACAGGCCAGAAGGTGTTGGGGCATGGTCACGGACAGGGCGAACAGGACCGGGTACATCTGGGCCATGGCCATCTGGGTGACGGAGGTGCAGTAGTGCTCGGCATCCACGGTGATCTTGGCCGTCTGGGCAGCGGGCTGGTTCTTGAAGATGGAAGCCATCAGCTGATAGAGCCAGATGGTGTAATCCTCCTAAAATTTCTTTGATGAGTAAAATGATAGCATAAGCATTCGGGAGATTCCAGACAAAAACGGCCCCTGAAACGACAGAAAGCCCCCAAAAAAGAAAAATTTTTTTGCAGGAGAGAGGACGCCGCAGAACGAACCTTGTTTTTCATGCGGAGATGCCGAGATCCGTCAAAAATGACAGCGCAGGAATAAAACGGCTGCAATTCCCACAAAATAACCACACGATACGAAATCTGGGAACGATGGAAAAAGCTGAACATGGAAAGGAAGCGCTGTTATGAAAGCAACTGGAATCGTCCGCCGCATCGATGAACTGGGCCGGGTCGTCATCCCCAAGGAGATCCGCCGCACCCAGCGCATCCGCCGCGGGGACCCGCTGGAAATTTTTACGACCGGCGAAGGCGAGGTCATCTTCAAGAAGTATTCGCCGGTGGGAGAGCTGAGCGGGGTGACCACCCAGTATGTGGAGATCCTGAGCAAAAGCTTTGCACTGACGGCCTTTGTCTGCGACCGCGACCGCATCCTGACCGCTTCGGGCACAGGGCGGCGGGACCTGATCGACCGCAGCGTCAGCCAGCCGATGGAGAAGCTGATGGAAGCCCGCCGCCCCTATGCCAGCGAGGGCAGCCCCGAAAAAGCGCTGCTGCCCTGCGAGGGTGCACCGCGGGCGCTGCTCTGCGTCTGCCCCATCATCGCGGCCGGTGATGTGACCGGCGCGGTGGGTTTACTGACCGAGGACCGCGAAGCCGTCCCCGATGCCGCCCAGCAGAAGGCGGTGGCCGTGGCCGCTGCATTTTTGGCAAAGCAGATGGAAGAGTGAACCTTCTCTTAGACTCGCTTTGGCTGACCGCTCTTTCCAAAAGCGCTGCTGCGAGACGAACCTCTCAGTCACGCCTTCGGCGCGACAGCTCCCCTGATAGGGGAGCCACTGGCGTGCCGGTTTTGGTCCTACTGGATGAACAAAGTTTCTCCTTATTATATAAATAGAGTGCTCCGCTGTCTCGGCTGACAGCATCTAAACGAAATCTCCTTGTGAGAGCGTAGGATAGATGCCATTTGCCTAGGCAGCGGAGCACTGTTGTTTATGAGAGATGCAACATTCATCGTCTAGCAGAGGTTGCCCGACCTGCCAATGCCTCGCCCTTTGGGAGAGGTGGCAGCGCGTCAGCGCTGACGGAGAGGGTTCGTCCCGTGCCAGCGCTCTTTGCAGAGTGCAGAGATGTCTAATTTGTGAATCTTTCAAAACTTTTCTGGGAACCTATTGACAGCGCGGGAAAATTGGATATAATGGTCTTAGCACTCAGGAAGATGGAGTGCTAAAGAACGAAAAGCAAACGAAGGAGGCAGGCGCTATGACAATGGATGCGCGCAAGCAGCGAGTCTTGCAGGCCATCGTCGCGCTGTATGGCCTCGAGGGCGAACCGGTTGGCAGCAGCGTCTTGGCAAACTACTTTGATATGGCAGTCTCCAGCGCCACGCTGCGCAACGAGATGGCGGCGCTGACCAAGCTGGGTCTGCTGGAGCAGCCCCACACCAGCGCGGGCCGTGTCCCCAGTGCCAAGGGCTACCGTTATTATCTGGACAATCTTCTCACCGACGACCAGCCGCTGGATCGTGTGACCCGGGCGCGGGTCGATGCGGTGTTCGCTAGTTTGGACCACGAGCCGGAAAAGCTCGCGCAGGGCGCGGCCAAAGCGCTGGCACAGATCAGCGGCTGCACCGCCGCCGTCAGCACCCCGTGTGCCGAGGACCTGTGCATCGCCCACTATGAGGTGGTGCAGGTCGGACGCAGCGCGGCTGCGGTTCTGGCTGTGACCACCGCCGGTTACGTCCGCACCCGCGTGGCGCGGGTCCGCACCGGACTTTCCCGGGAAAATGCAGCGGCGCTGGCCGCCCTGCTCAACCGGAATCTGACATTCGTTGCCCCTATCGATCTTTCGCCGCGGCTCCTCGCAGAGCTGTGCAGCCAGATCAGCCCTGAGCTGGTCCCGGTGGTGTCGGCAGCGGCCGCGATCCTGCAGGATTCGACCCAGCCGCATGTCTATCTGGGCGGTGAGCAGTATCTGCTCGACTGGCCCCAGCTGGATGGCAAGGTCGGCTCCATCCTCTCCCTCCTGAACGACGAGGAAGAGGCCGCACGGCTCATCGCACCGCCCGCAGAGCGGAACGAAAGCATCCTGCTGGGTGAGGACATCGAGCCGCAGATCCCGGGCCTGTGCATCGTCAGCGACCGGTATCTGGTGGGCGGCGGTCTGTGGGGCACGGTAGCCCTGATCGGACCGACACGGATGCCTTTCCAGAAGCTGATGCCCCTGCTCCACACCTTCGCCGATCAGCTTGGCGAGGGCATGAGCGGAAAACGAAAAGATACCCCGCAGGCAGCCGCACCCCGGCGGACTGTGATTTATAAGGAGGACCTGGAATGAGCGAAGAAACCAAGAAGGCCCCGCAGGCCGAACAGAATCCGGCGGAAGAGCCGAACACGGCTGCACAGGCCGCGCCGGAAGCAGCCCCCGAACAGGAAGCTGCCACGGAAGAGCCGAAGGACGCCAAGAAGGACGGCGGCTGGTTCAACAAAAAGACCCGTGAGCTGGAAGCCGCGAAAGCCAAGCTGGCTGCGGCCGAACAGGAAGCGGGCCAGACGAAGGATAAGCTGCTGCGGATGGCTGCCGAGTACGACAACTACCGCAAGCGCACCGCCCGCGAAGCGGACCAGAAGTTCAACGATGGCGTTTCGTTCGCGGTCAACCAGATCATCCCCATCCTCGACACGCTGGAAATGGCGGCCAACGCCCCCACCACCGACGAGAATTACAAAAAGGGCGTGACCATGACGCTGGACAAAGCCGCCAAAGCGCTGGAGGCTCTTCATGTGGAGGAGATCGAGTCGCTGGGCAAGCCCTTTGATCCCAACTTCATGAGCGCCGTGCAGCAGGTCCCCGCACAGGAGGGACAGGAGAGCGGCACGGTGGTCACCGTCTACCAGAAGGGCTACAAGCTGGGCGATAAGATCGTCCGCCATGCCACCGTCGTGGTAGCCGAATAACCTCGCAAAGACCCGCAAGGGTTTTCAAATAAACATCCGCTTACACACATTGAGCATCATATAAACAAATAACGTTCTTGATTTGAGAGGAGCTTTCATTATGAGTAAGATCATTGGTATCGACCTTGGCACGACCAACAGCTGCGTGGCTGTCATGGAGGGCGGCGAGCCCGTCGTCATCGCAAACTCTGAGGGTGCACGCACCACCCCGTCTGTCGTTGGCTTCACCAAGACCGGCGACCGTCTGGTCGGTCAGGTCGCAAAGCGTCAGGCCATCACCAACCCTGAGAACACCGT
>ERZ1026776.2011-NODE-2011-length-10619-cov-6.635081_pt1 | contig 10619 bp, 8 predicted proteins | sample MGYA00380125_ERZ1026776 | MGnify/ENA primary metagenome ERZ1026776 (study PRJEB33269, sample SAMEA4719761) | human gut metagenome | biome: human-associated habitat; feature: organic feature; material: feces | place: Cameroon | collected 2013-10 ... | reverse complement strand
AATTCACGTGTGAATTTGGGAGAAACAGTACAGTGTACTGTTTCGTAGCAAGTGGGAATAAAGTACAGCACCCGCTCGCAAAATACGAAATTTATCTCACTTTCTCGAAGTCTCACAGCGTGTAGAAATTTGTAATTTGACTTTTTCTACACGCTGACACGGCACACATTGATTAATGTATGCCGCTGAATTTATATGTTATTTTTCTATAATTTCTCTTGCTTTTTTGATTTGGTTTTCAATGCTTGATACGCTTGGGCCGCCCTCAACAAGCCTGTCGTTTACGCATTTTTCAAGATTGATTGCTTCGTAAACACCCTCGTCGAAAATATCGCAAACGTTTTTGTATTCCTCAATAGGGAGTGTTTCAAGCGTTAAGCCCTTATCAATGCAAAGCGCAACAAGCTCGCCGGTTGCCTTATAAGCGTCCCTAAACGGCAAGCCCTTGCCGACAAGATAATCTGCGCAGTCGGTCGCATTGATGAAGCCTTTTGCCGCAGCATTTCTCATATTATCCTTAAGCACGGTCATTGTATCAATCATCGGAGTGAAAGCATTAAGGCACATTTTAACCGTATCAACAGCGTCAAAGATTGCCTCCTTATCCTCCTGCATATCCTTGTTATATGCAAGCGCAATGCCTTTCATAACGGTTAAAAGAGCAGTTAAGTCGCCGAATACACGTCCGCTTTTACCTCTTACAAGTTCTGCAATATCGGGATTTTTCTTTTGCGGCATAATGCTTGAGCCTGTAGAAAATGCATCGTCAAGCTCAACAAATTTGAATTCCCAGCTGCACCACATAATAATTTCTTCGCTGAAACGTGACAGATGAACCATAACAAGCGAAAGCGCAGACGCAAGCTCAATGCAAAAATCCCTGTCCGATACGCCGTCAAGGCTGTTTGACGATACGCTGTCAAATCCCAAAAGCTCGGCAACCATATTTCTGTCAAGCGGATATGTAGTTCCTGCAAGCGCACCCGATCCGAGCGGCAAAACGTTCATTCTGCGTTTAACGTCTGAAAGTCTGTCAAGGTCACGCAAAAGCATTGACGCATAAGCCATAAGGTGATGACCGAATGTGATAGGCTGTGCCCTTTGAAGATGGGTGTAACCCGGCATAATAACGCTCTTATTTTCCTCCGCCTTGTTGCAAAGAACCTCAATAAGACCCTTGATTTTTTCGCTGATTTCGTCAATTTCCTTTTTAAGCACCATTCTTATATCAAGCGCTACCTGGTCGTTACGTGACCTTGCGGTGTGAAGCCTTTTGCCTGTTTGACCCAAACGTGCCGTAAGTTCGCCTTCAACGAATGTATGTATATCCTCAGCGCTCATATCAATATCAAGTTTTCCTGATTTGATATCGTCAAGTATGCCGTTTAAGCCATCAACAATTTTGTCACTCTCGCTTTTGTCAATAATGCCTGTCGCACCGAGCATTGTTGCGTGTGCTATGCTGCCCTTAATATCCTCTTCAAACATTCTTGAATCAAATTTGATTGAAGAATTGAAGTCATTAGTTTCTTTCGCAAGTTCTTTTTTAAATCTGCCTTTCCAAAGCTGTGCCATAAAGTTTACCTCATTTGTAAAATTAAGGGCGAACAGTGTTCGCCCCTACGAATTTTTTGTTTTTTGTATTGTCTATCAATCAGTCGTTAGCTTCTCTTTTTTTATCAAGAAGAGCCTTAACCTTAGTTGAAAGACCGAAGAGGTTAATGAAACCTGCAGAGTCAGCCTGATTGTAAGCACCGCCGTCGTCGCCGAATGAAGCAACATTCTCGTCATAAAGAGTATATGGAGATGTTACGCCTGCATTCATAACGTTGCCCTTATAAAGTTTAAGCTTTACATCACCTGTAACTGTTTCCTGAGTCTTATTAACAAATGCGTCAAGTGCCTCACGAAGAGGAGAGAACCACATTCCGTTATATACAAGCTCGCCGTACTTTTCAGCTACAAGCTTTTTGTAGTGCGATGTGTCACGGTCAAGAGTAATCATTTCAAGAAGCTGGTGAGCCTTATAAATGATTGTTCCGCCAGGTGTTTCATATACTCCACGGCTCTTCATACCTACAAGACGGTTTTCAACAATATCAAGAAGACCGATACCGTTCTTGCCGCCGAGTTCGTTAAGCTTTTCAACAAGTGCAAGCGGACTGAGCTTTTCGCCGTCAACAGCAACAGGTTCGCCTTTTTCAAAATGAATTGTGATATATGTAGGCTCGTCAGGTGCCTTTTCAGGAGCAACTCCGAGTTCAAGGAAGCTGTCGTTAAGATACTGAGGCTCATTTGCCGGGTCCTCAAGGTCAAGACCTTCGTGGCTCAAGTGCCATACGTTTTTATCCTTTGAATAGTTTGTTTCACGGTTTATCTTAAGAGGAATGTTGTGTGCCTCTGCATATTCAATTTCTTCCTCACGTGATTTGATATCCCACTCACGCCATGGAGCAATGATTTCCATTTCAGGTGCAAGAGCTTTAAGTGCAAGCTCAAATCTTACCTGGTCGTTGCCCTTACCTGTGCAGCCGTGGCAAATAGCGTCTGCGCCTTCTTTGATTGCGATTTCGGCAAGACCCTTTGCAATGCAAGGACGTGCGTGCGATGTACCGAGAAGATACTCCTCATAAACAGCGCCTGCTTTTACGCAAGGGAAGATGTAATTTTTAACATAATCCTCTTTAAGGTCAAGAATATAAAGCTTTGATGCGCCGGTTGCGATAGCCTTTTCCTCAAGACCGTCAAGCTCAGTACCCTGTCCTACGTCGCCGGAAACAGCGATAACCTCGCAGTTGTTGTAGTTTTCCTTGAGCCAAGGAATGATAATTGATGTGTCAAGTCCGCCTGAATAAGCGAGAACAACTTTTTTAATATCCTTTTTGTTCATTGTTATATATCTCCTTTGGGAATTTTTACTTGTTGACTACATTATAGTAACCTTAAATGAATAATGCAAGTGATTTTATAAAGTTTGTATAATTATTCACAAAACCCGTAAATATTTGGCACCGTTTTGTATAAAATTACAACAAAATGCACTAAATATCCCAAAATATATAATGTATTAAAATGTATATTATGTATATTCTTGCATTATTATGCATAAAATCGAAATTATTTGAATAATTACATTTTTTATTTTTCAGCCGTAAAAATGAAAGAAAGCCGAAGCGCCTAAGCACCCCGGCTTTCCCCTCTCTGTCATTACAAACTATGGAGGACCAAGAGTTTGAAATGGTGCGGTCCATTTCAAATCAACCATATTATAGTGCAATTTGCATAATATGTCAAGCGTTTTGTTAAAATGTTTTGATATATGTTATATAAAAACAGAAACTATGTCGCATTTTGCGGTCTGTGCCAAAAAGAGAAAATATTTGTACTATGCTGTAATTTCGTGTTGACTTAGAACGAATGTTTGTATAATATCGAACACAAAGGCTTGTCCCTTTTGCCACTCAAGTTGCGGCTTCACCCACCGTGCTTAAACGGGAGGTCTTTAAATAATTTTCAGTAAAGGCAGGTTGATTTGTGATGGATATTGACGAACTCGCTAAGGAATACGATAAGCAGTATAAAGTGCTTTGCGCCAAGGTTGACGGACTAAAGCCGCTTTTAAGCGTTTATCGTGGTGAGGATTTGTTTAAGCTGAGAAGAAAGATGAGAATATATTACGATATGGCATGTGAATGCAGAAAGGTATACTTTATGCTGACCGACTATTATGGGGAGGAAGAAATATGAGTGGATTTTTTGAGGAATTTATGGGCTCGTATAATCCGTTTGACAGCGCAGGATATGATGAGCAGGTGATAATGCGCAATTCTCTTTTTGCCGTTGTTCCGAAAATTGCCAAAAACGAGCTTACTCAAATGCAACGTATTTGTTTTGAAATGTTTTATTTTGAAAAGAAAAATCAAAAACAGATTGCCGCAGTTCTCCACATTTCGCAGCCCTCTGTGTGCAGACATTTGAAAAGTGCAAAAATGATTATTGAAAAAATCGGAGGCTACTGTATTCTCAGTATCAAAAAGACAAATGAACAGTGGGAAAAATTACAATAAACGCACAAATGAAGCGATACCGACAGCACCGCTTCTATGTGAACGACTGATACGGCTAAGGCTGTTTTAAAGATGCTTTGCACCACCTAAGCTAACAGCCGAAAAGCGAAAAATAAAAGTCCCAATAGCACATTTCGGTGCTTTTGGGACTTCGTTTTTTATTCATACCGCACCTATTTATACTATGTGCGGCGTATCTTTTTGTGAGCGGTTTAGGCAATTATAAATGCAATAATAAGCATAACCAAATATATTGCCGGTTGGTGCAAAATATATACCCAAAGGCTGTTTTTTCCGACAAAACATAAAAATTTGCTTCTTTGCTTATACATGCCCTTTGGGAATTTTTCTTCCTTTGCAAGCTCTCCGATAAATGCACCGAAAAGGAATACGAACAGCCACGGAATAATTGAAAAATAGTCAGCGCTTTTAAAGTTATTTGAATAAATGCCGATAGGCGCTAAAAAATCGTATTGATATAAAGCGTCAGGCAATTTGATTAAGCCGAAAAGCATAGTTCTTGTGTTGATTCCGTAGGTAAACGCAAATAAAACAAGAGAAATGATTGCGCCGACTTTGTAGTTAATTTTGTTAATGAGTGGCATTAACATTCCCGTTATAATCATTGAGCAACCGAGGCAGTGAAGTATGCCGAAATAAATTTCGCTCCCCTCAAAGCCGAAAAGCGGCATAATTACAGCGGTGAAAAGCGTAATTATAAGTCCTGCCCCAAGCACGATAAAGCCACGTTTTATTGTATTTCTTGAAAGCCTTGAGCATATTCCCGAAATAATAATAAATACTGCCCAAAACAGCGGTTGAACGGTGCAAAGCGCATCAAATACCTTGTAGCCCCAGCTAAAACCCAAAACATCGCCGATATCAAGAAATGTATGGTGCAAAATCATACATAAAATTGCAAAGCCTCTCAGTTCGTCAAGCATATAAATTCTTTTTCTTTTTGATTTTTCTGCCATATTTTTCTCCAAAAATTTATTAACAAGATTATAACATAAATTATTTGTGTTGTATACACCGAAATTTTGTGATATAATGTTTAAGCTTTTAAGAAAATATTTTAAACTGTCTTATTTATAAAGAGGTGTATTGTTTATGAAGGAATTTCACGGTGAATATAAGGGTGAGGCTCTTGTGACGGTTAATTCAACAAATACGGCTGCTGCCGTAGGCTCCGGCTCTCTTCCTGTTTTTGCAACTCCGATGATGCTTGCGCTTATGGAGGAGGCAACCTGCGAGGCGGCTTCTGCTATTCTTGATGACGGCGAGACTACGGTCGGTATAAAGGTGGAGATTACTCATGATAAGGCAAGCGCTATGGGTGCAACTGTTTTGGCAAGTGCAAAGCTTGAGGCGGTTGACGGCAGACGTCTTGTTTTCTCTGTCAGCGCTAAGGACGATAACGGCAATATAATAGGCAAGGGCACAATTGAAAGATTTGTTGTTAATTGTGATAAATTTATGAAAAAGGTAAATGGCTAATGAGATATAAGACAGTAATTTTTGATTTTGACGGTACGATTTGCGATACGGGTGAGGGTATACTCAAAAGCGCAAAGTTTGCACTTGATTATTATAATATCGAAGCTCCCGATTATACCGAGCTTACTTATTTTATCGGGCCTCCGCTTCTTGTGACTTTTCAGGAAAAGTTTGGCGTTGATGCGGCAATGGCTGATAAACTTGTTAAAAAATACAGAGAGCGTTATACAAATAAAGGGCTTCTTGAAAGCAAGCTTTATGACGGAATTAAGGAACTTCTTGCAAAGCTCAAAGCGGAAAATATAAAGCTTGGTATCGCTTCCTCAAAGCCGCAGGATTATGTTGAGGCTTTGCTTGACCATTACGGTGTTAAATCATATTTTGACGTTATTTGCGGTGTGACATTTTCTGCCGACTGCGAGTCAAAGGCAAATATTATTTCCCGTTGTTTAAAGGAACTTGATGCTTCGGGTAATGAGTCAATAATGGTAGGCGATAAGAAATATGATATTGACGGTGCAAAGGCTAATATGATTGACAGCGTAGGCGTTTTGTGGGGCTATGGCAATCGTGTTGAATTTGCAGGTGCCGGCGCTAAGTTTGTGGCTGAAAAAATTGATGATATTTTTTCAATCGCTCTCGGCTATTTTGAGCAAACGCAGGAGGTGCAGGGCATCTTCAGCGGAAGAATTATTGATGTTCATAACGATAAAGTTATGCTTGTTGACGGCGATATCGCTGACAGAGAGGTTGTTGACCACCCCGGCGGTGTCGGCATTATCGGCTTGACAGACGATAACGAAATACTCCTTGTAAGGCAGTTTAGGTATCCGTATAAGGAAACTATTTATGAAATTCCTGCCGGCAAGCTTGAAAAGGGTGAGGACCCTCGCCAAGCGGGCATTAGGGAATTTTCTGAGGAATGCGGCGCAAAGGCTGAGGTGTTTGAATCACTCGGCGAGATTTATCCGTCACCCGGCTATTGCGGCGAAATAATCAGGCTGTTTTACGCTAAGGGCATTTCCTACGGCGAACAGCATCTTGATGACGATGAATTTTTAGATGTAATCAAAATGCCGATTAAAGAGGTTGTAACTAAGATTATGACCAATGAAATTAAGGACGCAAAAACTATTGCGGCAGTATTCAAATTAAAGGAATTAATGAATTTATGAGTGCATATTTAGATAATTCTGCAACAACTAAACCGTGCGACGAATGTGTAAGCGCCGTTATGAATATGCTGACGGATAATTTCGGCAATCCCTCAAGTTTGCATAATTTGGGAATTAATGCTATGAAGCAAATTATTATTGCAAGGGGAGCAATTGCCGATTCGCTTGGTGTTGATAAGGATGAAATTATATTCACATCAGGTGCGACTGAGGCTAACAATATGGCTTTGTTCGGTGCGGCTAAGGCGAAAAAACGTCTCGGCAACAGAATAGTTACCACGGCGATTGAGCATGAGAGCGTTTTGGAGTCTGCTAAAGAACTTGAAAAGCAGGGCTTTGAGGTCGTATTTCTTAAACCCGATATCCACGGCAATATCAGCGAGGAGCAACTTTTTGAAGCGGTAAATAAAGATACAATCCTTGTGTCAATGATGTATATTAATAATGAAGTCGGTACGGTTATGCCTGTTAAATCTGTTGCTAAGGCGGTTAAAAGAGCAGGCGCACCGGCGCTTGTTCATATTGATTGCGTTCAGGCATACGGCAAGGTTAATATCAACCCCAAAAAGCTTGGGGCTGACCTTGTTTCAATCACTGCTCATAAAATTCACGGCCCTAAAGGTGTCGGCGCATTGTATGTTAATAAAAACGCTAATTTGACTGACCAAAATTTTGCACGTACCTTTGGCGGAGAGCAGGAAAAAAGGCTGAGGCCGGGTACTGAGTGTTCGCCTCTTATTGCAGGTTTCGGTGCGGCAGTAAGGGCGTTGCCTAATGCTAATGAGCAAAAGAAAAAGATTAAAGAGCTTAACCTTTATGCAAGAGAAAAGCTTTCAAAAATTGACGGCATTGTGTTTAATAATGATGAAAATACTTCGCCGTATATTTTGAATGTCTATGTTCCCACTTTTATGAGAAGCCAGACTGTTTTGCAGGAGCTTTCGGCTAATTATAACGTCTTTGTCAGTAACGGCTCCGCTTGCGCTAAGGGTAAGAAAAGTCACGTGCTTACCGCAATGGGTTTGCCTAACGAGATTATAGATAAGAGTATAAGAATAAGCTTTTCAAGATTTAATACGAAAGAGGATATTGACTTGCTTGCTTCTTCTCTTGATGAACTTGTTAAAACCCACCCAATAAAATAAAATGAAGAAACGGAATATATAATGAAAGAAATAATACTTGTTAAAAACGGTGAGCTTGCGCTTAAAGGGCTTAACCGTTCAAGCTTTGAGGATAAGCTTGTAAAAAATATTAAGCATAAAATTTCAGACCTCGGCGATTTTGAATTTACAAAAAGTCAGTCAACTATTATGGTTGAGCCGCTTGATGACGATATCGACCTTGACGAGGCGGCTGAAAGAATTTCACGTGTTTTCGGCATTGCCGCTTTTTCTCGTGCGTGCGAATGTGAAAAGGATTTTGACGATATCAAGATTAAGGCTTGCGAATATCTTTTCGACGAGCTGAGCGAGGCTAAAACTTTTAAGGTTGAGGCAAAGCGCTCGGATAAAAAATTCCCTATGAAGTCGCCTGAAATCAGTAGGGAACTCGGCGGTTATATTCTTTCAAAATTCAATAATTTAAAAGTAGACGTTCATAATCCCGATATCATTGTGACTGTTGAGGTTAGGGAAAAATATGCCTTTGTAAGAGGAAATAATATTAAAGGCGCAGGCGGTATGCCGACAGGCACTAACGGCAGGGCGGCTGTGCTTATCAGCGGCGGTATCGATTCTCCTGTTGCGGCTTATATGATGGCTAAAAGGGGTATCGAGCTTTGCGCCGTTCACTTCGCCTCTCCGCCTTACACTTCGGAGCTTGCCGAAATGAAAGTTATGGATTTGCTTAAAAAGGTTGCCCGCTATTCCGGAGTGATTACAACTTATGTTGTCCCTTTTACAGAGCTTCAGGAGGCTATCAGGGATTATTGCCCTGAGGAGTATTTCACAATCATTATGCGCCGCCTTATGATGAAACTTTCGCAAAAGGTTGCCGAAATGCAAAATTGCACCGCCCTTATCACCGGTGAAAGCGTCGGTCAGGTTGCAAGCCAAACTATGTATGCGCTTGCATGTACCGATTGCGCCGCTTCTATGCCTGTTTTTAGGCCTTGTATCGGTATGGATAAGGAGGAAATTATTGCAATTTCCCGCAAAATAGATACGTTTGATATCTCTATTCAACCTTATGAGGATTGCTGCACGGTGTTCACTCCTAAGCACCCTAAAACAAGGCCGCACCTTGACGACGTAATTAAAGCAGAACAAAAAATTCCTGACCTTGACTCTATGCTTCAAAGAGCACTTGATGATGTCAAGAAGGTTATTATTAAATAAGTATGGATAATAAAGATTTTGAAAAAAACAGTATTGACGATATTTTAAAGGATTTTCAGGCTAAAAAGGACAGCAGGGAAAAAAGCGATTATGTTCCCGTTAATGTTGAGCCGCCTAAGCCTCGTGTTGATTTTGCAAAAGCCGAAAGCGAACAGCCAAAGCCTGATAAAGAAGTCAATAAGCCTAAAATTGAACTTAAAAAAATCAATTTTTCCTTTCTTAAAAGTGATAAGGCAAAAGGCGTATATAAATACCTTATTATAATAGTATTAATAATAGCAGTCTTTTTTGCCGCCGTTTTCGGCATTGGCAATGCGATTAAATCGTCTAAAACTTCTTATATCAAAAAGTATGAGAAAAAGTATACCGACGTGTCGTTTCCAAACGGTATTAAGGAAAAATATTGCGAGCTTTACGGCAAAAATCCAAATACCTGCGGCTTTTTGAAAATTGACGATGTTGACCTTTCCTCCCCCGTGCTTAAAAAAGCGGACGGTAAAGGTACACCTTATCTTGAAAAATCGGCTAAGGGCGCAAGGGTGGATAATTTTGTTGTTTATCTTAATGACGACAGCCTTGAAAAATATTATTCAACCGTTGATGCTTATAATAATTCGGCTTCAGGATTTATCTCGTTTTCCGATTTAAAAACGGATTATAATTTTAAGGTTATCGGTGCTTTTTATACCAATACCAAGGCAAGCGACGATAACGGCTACGTGTTCCCTTATAATGTTACGGAGCAAATGGAGCCGTCAAGCGCACTTGAGTTTTATACCATGCTTCATTATCGCTTTTTGTATGATACCGGCGCCTTGCCGATAAGAAGCGATAAACTTATCACAATTTCCTGCCCGACTTCTTATCATAAGGATTTTAGGTTTGTTGTAGTCGGCGTTGCAAGGGATGATGATAAAAAGCTTACCGCATCTCCTAAAAAGCTTATCCGCTATCCTCAGGTTATTTGCGATGAAAAGGGAATAAGAAATCACTTTGCCTCGGCTAAGCCGTGGTATCCCCAAATCGTTATAACCGCCGAAAAGAATAACACAACCGCAACTAAGATTATTGATACAAAATAAGCGGCAAATTTCAATCGGGCGAACAATGTTCGCCCCTACGAAATTTGTTCTATCAAATGGGCGAACATTGTTCGCCCATTTTTTATTTTTTCAAACACGTAATTTCAATCGGGGGTCCCCGACAAATTGAAAATTTGGTGGGGGAAAGGAGTGAATTGTGCGAAGCACAAGAGACACGTGGCTCCGAATTCACGTGTGAATTTGGGAGAAACAGTACGGTGTACTGTTTCGTAGCAAGTGATAACTAATGTGTTTATTATAAATTTCGCAGAAATTTATTCAAACACGTAATTTCAATCGGGGGTCCCCGAAAAATTGAAAATTTGGTGGGGAAAAGGAGAAAGGAATGGAGTGTTTATTATAAATTTCGCAGAAATTCATTCAAACACGTAATTTCTTTCGACGTTGTAGGGGCGAACATTGTTCGCCCGTTTTATTTATTATTTCTGTTATTTT
>ERZ1026776.2006-NODE-2006-length-10643-cov-76.099547_pt1 | contig 10643 bp, 6 predicted proteins | sample MGYA00380125_ERZ1026776 | MGnify/ENA primary metagenome ERZ1026776 (study PRJEB33269, sample SAMEA4719761) | human gut metagenome | biome: human-associated habitat; feature: organic feature; material: feces | place: Cameroon | collected 2013-10 ... | reverse complement strand
AAAAAATGAATTTGCTCGTAATGAGCTTGGTTTCAGCCGCAGCTTTGTCTTTCACCAGCTGCAGTGACAGTGAGGATTTGGCTGGTAACAGCCAGAACAAGGTAGATAAGTTCTACATGACATTGACCATTCAGACTCCTAACAGCAATGGTACAAGAACTTCATTAAAAAATGATTATGCTGCAACAGCAGCTGAGTCTGATGTAACAAGTGGTACATTCTACTTGGTTGATGCCAACAACAAGATTGTGTTCACTCACCCTATCAGCAAGGAAGAGTGGGCAGAAAAGAAGTATCCTACACAGGGCACAAATGGCAAGACAACACTTCAGGTTCCAGTTACAAATGTAACTGCAGGTACAAAATATAGTGTATATTTCCTGGCTAACACAACAAGTGCTTCACCACTTACTGATGTTTATACATCTGACTTAGCTAACAAGTTTGCTAAAGCATACTCTACTGCTAACAACTTCGCTATGTTCAATGAGAACGATGCAGACGTAAAGGCAAACAGCCATACAGTTGTTTTCACATCAGACAACAAGGATGCAAATTCTGCAGCAAAGGTTAGCAGCATTATCAATATCGAGCGTCTTACCGCACGTATTGACGAGCCAAAGTCAGCTGCATCTGCCATTGAGCCTTACGCTGTAGATGCTACTGCTAGCGATGAGGAAAAGAAAGCTAACGCAGATGCTGTCAAGGCAGTTAAGAGCTTAAAATTGACAAGTTATGCCATCTCAAATGTTGCCAATAAGACAAATGTTATGCAGCAGTGGACTGATGCAAAATGCACAACCCTTTCTATCCCAGAAGGAATCACTTACTTCCAGCCAACAACAGAATTCGGTACAAAGACTTTGCTCCAGAACTATGGCTACTTCAATGCAGTAACAACAGATAGATCAAATAAGGACTATATCTTCGAGAACAACTCTAGTGATGCTGCAACTTCTATGTACTTCGAGTACACTGTAGAGCTCAGTGATGACTATAAGACAAATGCAGACTTCGAGGATGGTACATTCTATCGTTACAACAAGGTTATCTATAGCAGAATCCAGGACATCATCGACGCTTACCAAGATCAAAAGGCTATCTTTAATGGCCAGACCAAAGACGCAGTTATTGCAGAATTGACAGCAGCTAAAAATGACACAACAGATCCAGAGGCAAAGTTGGATGAATTCCGCAAGAAGTATGATATTGAGGTCTTCAACAACGGTAAGACATACTATGTTCAGAAGATTAAGGATCAGTACCTCGGTGTAGAGAATACTATTCAGCGTAACAGCATCTACCTGTTAAATGTAAAGAACATATTTAATGTTGGTGCCCAGGTTCCTAATGGTGGTCCAGATGATCGTACATTGTACTATCTCGATGTTGAGGTTTCTGTTAACCCTTGGGTTCTCAACGAGCAGTCAGTTGACTTTAAGTAATATTCCGTCATACCAGACAGATAAAATATAAATACTTATATATATACCAAGACTCTCGGGGGAGCAATCCTCCTCCGAGAGTTTATCAATCAAACGTTCGTTCTGAAAAGCAACGAAACATTCTTAAAAGATAACTAACATTGCCGCCCATGTATAAAAGGCGGGAGATATAAAGACGTGCCGTCATACCCCAACCCGAAAGACTGGCACTTTTCATCCTTAGATAATAACGATGCCGAAGGCAACGAAACTGAGAGCTGATAAAGCAAAGAAATTCGCTACCGACGGCACTCTCTATATAAAATAAGTATAAGTAAAAGATTATAAAAGATAAAGAATATGGCACATTTCCTCAAAAACAAATGTTGCAAGCTGGTTTGCATCTCAGCCATCGCACTCACTTCTCTTTCATCCTGCATGAAAGATGATATCACGGGCTGCCCTACAGCTAAGTTGTCGCTCAAATTCGACTATACTTATAATGTAAAGGAGGCTGATGCATTCTCTGCTGAGGTGAAGAACCTCAACGTTTATGTATTCGACAAGAACGGTAAGTTCGTGGATAACTATACCGAGTCGGCTGACAAGTTTGAAACAGGTCATAAGATGGAAATCACCGACCTGCAAGCAGGCAAGTATACCTTCGTCTGCCTGGCTCGTGACAAGCAACCTGCCGCAATGGGAACAAGAGCCGAAGGTGATGATGAAACCGAGTTTAGCTTTACTAAACTTACCCCAGGTATCTCTACCATCAACGACCTGCAAGAGGAAATGGGCAAAAGAAACGAAGAAGAATCCGTAAACGACAAGCACTTCACAGCCCTCTATACCGCACAGGACTCCCTCAACTTTGATGGAGAAAACGATGTGCAGGGAAAATTGAGTCTGATGAAGTGTACCAAGACATACCGCGTGGTGATGCTCCCATTCGAAGCCGACCAGGAAGGATTCACAGCCGAAAACTTCGATGTAGAAATCAAAGGTTCCGCTGCCCTACTCGACTATAAGGGCGACAAGGTAAAGCCAAAGGCTATCACCTATCTTCCTTATGAGAAGAAACTGGTAGAAAACCACAGCGGCAAGACCGAGGTAGAAGGCGAAGACGTTGAAAAGGCACTGGTTTACGACCTGTCATCATCACGTATGTTCGAAACCAAAGATGACAACAAGAGTCGTGCTGCCGACGGATCCAGCCAATATGATGACAAGCGCATCGTCATCACCGACAAGCGCATCAACAAAGTCATCTTCAACCACTCCCTGCCTTGGTTCCTCTCACTCTGTGCCAGCGACCGCTACGGCAAAGACTGGAGCGACCAGCAGTATCTGGACCGCCAGGACCATTACACCCTGGTATTCTATGTGCCGGCTCCAAGCTCTACCTACTGCATGGATGCAAGAATCAAGGTAAACAACTGGGTTCTGAATCTTCAGAATGCCGACCTGGGAAAATAAGAAAAGAAATCAGTATAAGTAAAAGAAAGAAAACATGAAACGCTATCAATCTACTTTGACCAAGATGACACGCCCAGTGTGTATGGCACTCGCTGCCTTGCTCATGGTAGGCGCAATGGCATCCTGTTCAGAGAACGAAAATACAGAAACAGCTCTAGGCGACAATGCCTATCTGAGCCTCAGTTTCTCTACCGGCACCGGAAACAGTACCAGAGCCGGAGAAACTAGCGGAAAGGTTCTTGCCGACAATGAGACTGATGCGAATCCTACTCAGGAGAGCGACATCCACAACATCAAGGTGTGGGTGTTCAAATCAAATACCGGCGATGAAGCCACTCCTATCTCCTATAAAGCAGAAACGCTGAGCGAAGTGAAGAACGGTAACTATACTCTGAACCTCCGATTTCTGAGAAAGATTGGCGGCGAAGAAGTAAAGAACATCGATCTTTACATCCTGGCAAACTCTGAGAGCATCAACATGCTGGACCAGATGAAAGGCAAAGACCTCCGTTCGGTAACCCGCAAAGATCTGAAAGAAGTCAGCTTTACCTCACCTTTCGGTATCAATAGCGATGGAACAGCAGAAACCAAAAAGGTTTCAGAGGAAAAGGGACTCCCTATCTCCCGTGCCATCACACAGATTTCTGTAGACAGCCATGTGGCTGATACAGAAGAAGGAGCCAAAGACAAAGGCATCAAGATTCCTCTGGTGCGCGCTGTTTCGAAACTCCATTTTTACTTTGCCCGCAAATCGGGTACTGATGCCAATACCAGTCAGGTAAAGGTAACAAGAATAGAAGTAGAAGGCAACACCATTCCTACTGCCAGCTATGTTTTTCCCGACGAAGCGATATATAACGAGAAAGGTTACAACCAGGACGTTACTAGTCAGAAATACAATTCGGCTACAACCTACGTACCAACCGCTCTGAAACTGGCAGGTGTTGAGAACACGGATATCATGGAAGTGCAGGATCCTAAGAGTTTCATCAAAAAGAGTAATCAGTCTGCCCAGCAATATCTGGATGCTTTTGATATGAAAGGAATCAAATCTCATGATCTCTGTTATCTCCGTGAGACCAACAAAGCCATCCGAGGCACCATCTACTATTCATTAGATGGCGGAGCAACCGAGAAGCACGAGACCTTCAATATTCCTTCTGATGGAAATGCCATCAGAAACAGAGAACTGGTAGTTTATGGTTATTTCCTCAACGGACAGATGGGCAAGCTCACCGTTACTCCTACCATTCAGGAATGGCAGGATGGAGGAACATTCGATTTCATCGATGCCTCAACCAACGTGGTTATCCCTGGCGGAGATCAGACAGACTGGGGCTACAAGGTATATTACGGTTTCCCTAAACGCGGACCGATGATTACGCTCAAGGATATCGATACCAAAGGTAAGCCTTGGATTCTCCAGACAGACAACCCGATGTTCGGATTCGTAGAATGCAACGAAAATGGCAAATATCTGTATGATCCAAACGCAAAAACAGATTTGTACAATGATGGTGAGGCAGACTATAGAATAAAGGATTTCATCATCAACGAAGAAGGTAAGACGGAAACTCTCCGCTTCTATGTGGTTCCGAAGAACAGACTGGATCTGGCAAAGCCACATAATGTAAAGGCACAAGTGTTCCTGACCAAATATCCGAACGATAAGTTTATCCTGAATCCAGGACTCCGATATAAAGGATGTGAAGAGGGCAAATTCGCCGGTAAGGATATTCACTTTGAACAAGTATTATAAAGACAACAGAAAATAACATTCATCATGAAGAAGTTATATAAAGACATAAGATTCATCAAATGCATCTTGGCTCTTACAGCAGGATGGCTCATGGCAGGATGCTCGGCTGAAGACGAACAGGGAAACGGTTCGGCTGCACAACAGCTGAGCATGACTCCCATGGTCAACGACCTGCAGCAAACTAGAGTAAAAGAAGAGGAGAATCTTAACGAGAAAAATCTGTTATCTCTCGACTTCAAGATGTTCGGACCAAAATCCAGCGAACTCAGAATAGACCGTCAGTTCTCTACCCCAGCTGAGAACAAAGCAGAGGAACTGGGTTCGGGCAACTGGAAATCGGCACTCCATCTTGATGTGGATAAAACTTATCCGTACTATGCAGTAGCCAATGCCAAGGAAGATCTCAAGGGTAAGAATCTGAAAGACCTCCTTGCCAGCACCCAGCAGGATGAAGACATCTGGAAGCCAGCTACCATGGTAAACGACAAGAAATTCCTGATGAGCAGCCAAGATGAGTATACCATCACCCAAAATCCGGAACAGGATATTCCGGTAGAACTGGTGAGAGCGGCAGCCAAGATCAAGCTGAACATCTCTTCTACAGTGAAGGATTACAAAATAACAAAAGTAATGTGGAAGTTCATCAATTACAATACCAATACTGCTATCTTTGCCAATCAACCTGCTGATCAGAAGATCAAAAAAAATATTCAGGAGAATAAGGCTACAGCAGAGAAAGACGAAAATGGTAATGATATCTATAAGGTAACAACTTACAGTTATTCCACCAAATGGGAAACTCAGGAAACAATGCCACAGATTGTAGCAAATGTTACTTTCCAAAAAAGTACAGATGCAAATACAACCATTACCAAGAATCTGGTTATCCCTGTCCGTGATCCGCAAGGCGAAAAGAAGCTGGAGCGCAACTATATCTATACCGTCAATGCCGTCATCAAATATCTGGATACCAATACGCATATCGATTACAACGGAAAGGAAGACTATCTGCAATGGGCGATTGCCAAATGGACCGTAGGTGAAGATACCCACGTCAATGCGGATGGTGCAAGCTATCTGGTGGTATCTCCTACTGCCATTGATATAAAAGGTGGTGAAAGCAATGATTTTAAAGATTGCACCATGCGTTGGTTTGCATCTAATGAATGTTACATTGAGAATCCAACAAATTATTATTTTGACAGATATGGTAATAAGAAATCCGGACAGGCTGAACAGCTCAAGGCAGAGTCCGAAAAGTCTACCGGAGACGGCTATAGAGGATGGATAGACGTACATTCTGGAGCTCCATCATACTATACAATTCAATATTCCTATTTTAACATCAAAGTTAGAAACACAGACAAGAAACAGGAAATAGCCGTAAGAAAGTATCCTTCGGTCTATTCAATGAATGTAAGAAGAGAAGGTACAAATGATTCTGCAGAGAAGAATCATCTGTACACGATACAGTTCTCCAGCAACAAGTATGCTACAGATTACACCATTGCCAAACCTGTAGTCAACAATGAGAATATGTCTGCCGACAATACGGTATCTCCTGCTTACATCCTTGCATCAACCGCAAAGGGTGAAACAATAGTCAAGGATAATCAGGCTGCAAGAGATTACTGTAAAAAGTATCAGGAAAAGGCTACGACTTATAAGAAAGAGAGACTCGAGCTGAATGGTTGGCGACTTCCTACAAAGGAAGAAATCAACAGAATCTATGAGTTAGGCAAAGAAGATAAGGCTATAGGCAATCAGCTGCTGAGAGGCGAATACTATTGGACGCTGGATGGAGACAAGACCGAGAAGAACGGCAACAACCCGCAGAACGGTACCTACGTTCGCTGCGTCCACGACCTGACTCCGGGAGAAATAGAACTGATAGAGAAACAAGGTGAAAAGTAAAGAAGGTAAATGACATGAAAGAAATAAAATTATATATCGGAATCATAGCAGTCCTGTTAACAGCAATGTTGACAGGCTGTTCTGACAGTATAGCCGACAGCGAACCTTCTAAAGACGAGACTGAAGAAGGTTACTACACCGTCCGTCTCAATATATCCATACCCAACTTCGAACAGCAGATTACCCGAAGCACCATTTTTGTGAACGAAGGAATCAAGGAGAATGCCATGAAACTCTTCTGCTTCGACAATGAAGGGCAGTTTGTTGGCATCGGAAAGGTTACAAAATTTGATGAAATAAAAGGCTTCGTCAGAGACGTTACCGGCAATATAACTGACTATGGTGACATGGATAAGGACGGAAGTACAAAACCGAAGGCATTTTATGCAACCATCCCTAACAAGACATCCCGAATTCATCTGGTGGCAAATACAGAAAGTGAATATCAAACCATCAATTGGGATAACCAGGCAAATTGGGTGGGTATGCATGAGAATATGCTCATGACTACATTTGAGACCAACCATACAGAAAATCAGGCTCACAAAATCAGATATTGGGGATATATCAAGAAAGATTCTCCTGAGAAACTGAAAGAATATCTGGATCCCAATACAACAAAGACAGACTATATCATCCATCTCATCAGAGACAGGGCTAAGATTTCTGCAGACTGGAGTGATGAGGTGAAAAGGGCTAATCCTAATATTAAAAACGACTTCGTTATGACAGTTGTCAACGGAGCTGCGAATGGAACTTTGGCTCCTTTCAACAGAGACAGTCTGCTATTCAATGAAACTACAGGAGATGACACCTGGGTATGGAGTGCAAAATATGTAACACCTTCCATCAGTCAGGAAAGACTGAAAGGTGATGAAGGTCAGATGTACAATCCGACAGGTGCTTTCGAAGAGCGTAATCTGCCTACAGATCCTACAAAAGTACTTTTAAGACATGATGGTAAATATTACTTGATATACTTGCAGGACAGCAACAACAAGCCATACATCATCAAGCGCAACTATGAATATAAAATCATTATAGATAAATTAGACCCAAGATATGGTAAGGGGTTTGAACCTGCATTGAAAGGTGCACCAGTCAATAACCCTTGGATTAGAGTAGAACAGATTGTTCCGGGAGTTTCTGATGGAAATTACGAACTGGCTATCGTCGGAGGTACTTATAAGACTGTAAATACAGGTGAAAATACTGAGCAGACGGTGCAGTTCACTTATAAGGGTAGCGATGCCGAAACGAAGCAACCTACCGATTTCGAGGCTTTATGGACCGAGAATCTGGCATACGCAACTGCAGATGCACCAGTGGTTACCAGCTATACTTATAATGAAGCTTCAAAGACCGGTACCGGTACCATCACCTATAGGCTGGACAAGATAGACAAGACCTGGCGAGAAGGCATCATCCACCTCATCGACAAGAAGCATGGACTCAACAGAAACATCCATCTCTATAGTGTGAGTGAGGCTAGTTATGACTTCCAAAACAGAAACAATATTGGCGCAACATTGAACAGCGAAGGAGATTTCACCATCACCATTCCTAAGGATTATCCTGACGGACTGCTGCCTGTGAATTTCAAAATCGCATCCAATGATATCAATCCAAAGGACTGGAAGGTAGAAATAGGTGATACTGAAACCGAAACGGACAACGACTGCAAAACAGGCAGCTGGTTTACCTATAAGGCTGAAGTAATTCAAAGAGGTAACGAACAGCAGGAAACTGGCAGAACCTATACATATACCTTTAAGTTGAGGAATGTGCGCAGCAATGCCCAAAAAGGTGAAAAGGGATGCTTCTGGCTGAAGGCAGATAACTTCAACCAAGGAATGGCTAAGAAGTTTGAATTCACCTATCAATAGTAAGTCTTAGAAGAGTTTAGTTCATATATCTGTATCGGGGCGCATATCGTTTCAAAATTTAAATGCCCCACAAATATCAATGAAATAGGTAATAAAATAATTATCATTTACTATACAAATAGTATGCGGGAACCAATAAATTAAACTAGACTGGTCGTTGGAACTGTAGTTGCCGAGGGGATCTCACCTTCTATAGTTCCGCGGCTTTTTTTATATTAAAAACCTTGCCACTTTCAATTTTATTTTGTAATTTTGCACCCGTTAGTAATATCATTAATTCCAATATAAAGATGATGGCAAGATTCATATTCCTCAGTTTCTTCATGCTGGTTGGTGCCTTAGCCCCGACCAAGGCTCAGAACAGTTTCCCATACCCTGCTCTGCCAGACAGTCTGCGCAGCGTAGAGCAACGTGCAACATACCTGAGTGAGCACTATTGGGACAACTTCAACTTCGCCGACACCCTGGAACTGGCAAACAAGGAGATGGCAGAACAGGGCTTTGTCAACTTCATCGATGTTCTGGCACGTTTCAATCAGGAAATAGCCCAGAAGGGCATTGCTGCCTTTACAGCCAAGGCTTATCAGCAGAAGCCATCCAAAGAGAAGTTTGAAAACCTCATCGAGCATTATTATGAGAACCCTGAGTCGCCCATGCGCAACGACAGGGTATATGCCCTGTTTCTGGAAGACATGGCTAAATCGCCATACTTTGATGAAACCGAGAAAGAAAGAATAGGATTTAAACTGAAACAGGCAAGAAAGAACCTGCCTGGCACACAGGCTACCAATATCAGTTTTATGCTGGAAGACGGCAAGCCTCATCAGTTGAGCGATTACCGGGAAAAGAAGGTTATCTTATATTTCTACGATCCAGACTGCGAGAACTGCCACAAGATATCTGCATGGCTCGACAAACAGACAATACCAGCCGGCTTCAGCCTGCTCCGCATCGTTGCAGACAACCGTCTGAGCACGATTTACGGGCTCAAAGCCATGCCAACCATTTACCTGTTGGATAAAGAGAATAAAGTGATATTGAAAGACTGTACGCCTGAACAGCTCATGGAAACGTTACGGGGAAAATGAAAACAGAAAGTAAAACTAGACTGGTCGAAAGAAGCGACATCTGTTATTGAATAAACATATCATTTACTATTAATTGTCTTAACTTCGTATATTATATATCAACATACCATTCATTATAATTGTAACTTCATATCATTTATTATATATCTGAATTGCATTCTACTATTTATATGTATCTTAATTAGCTCGGGAAGAGTCATACTTCAACTTGAACTCCTCACGGACGTGATCATTGCGCTTTACAACAACCACATAGTCACCATCCTTAACTGTTCCTACCTTGGCAACAAGCGTATAATAACCATACTGACCAGACTTTCCATAATCACCTGTTTCGGTAATGATTAACTTATTGCCAACCAACTGAGTTGCAAACTTGATATTTGTGCCTTTGTCGAAGATTACATTCTTGTGAGTCAGCATCAGCTGACCACCCGGAAGAACCTTGCAAACCAACTTCTCATCATTCTCAGCCTTACTGTTAGACTCCTCACTTACGGCAGAGCCCGCAGTCATGGAATAGCTGAGCAAAGAGAAATCTGACTCATCGGTGGTAACGCGACTAACTGTTTCACCCATTTCATCGTCAGATGCACTGCAACTAACAAATCCTATTGTCATCATAGTCATAGCGATGACCATCATAAAATACTTCTTCATAGTTATACCATTTACTAATTGTTTTCATTATCATTTAAACCTGTCATCTTCAGATTCCAGCCTTTCAGCCATTACCATCCGATGCTTTTAAAAACAAACACCTTTCGGTTTAAATCATCTTTTACAATTACACAAATGATATGTTGGGAGGAGTGATATCATTTACTATTGGTTATCATTTACTATTGCTTATCATTTACTATAGGGCTTATACCCCTCTTACATGTCCTTTTCTTTCGTTTGTACATTGCAAATATAGGAAAAAAGTCAATAGGATGCAAGTTTTCATAGTTAAATAATGTAAAGGTTTTCATGTTATCGTGCACAATGCGCCTTGTCTGCTGACAGTTTGAATGACTACGAGAAAAAAGGGGATAAAACAAAAGCGGGAACCCTTTCGGATTCCCGCTCATATCTTGTGTTGTAAAATCTCGAA
>ERZ1026776.2004-NODE-2004-length-10649-cov-85.727487_pt1 | contig 10649 bp, 9 predicted proteins | sample MGYA00380125_ERZ1026776 | MGnify/ENA primary metagenome ERZ1026776 (study PRJEB33269, sample SAMEA4719761) | human gut metagenome | biome: human-associated habitat; feature: organic feature; material: feces | place: Cameroon | collected 2013-10 ... | reverse complement strand
CCTTAGCTTCAGCCTCTCGCTTCTCACGGTCCATCTTCTGCTGGCTCTTCTTAGCTGTACCAGCCTTCTTAGGACTCATGTAGAGGAACATCTTCTTACCCTCGAGCTTTGGCATCTGCTCTACCTTACCGTATTCCTCCAAATCATTGGCGAAACGGAGAAGGAGAACCTCACCCTGCTCCTTGAAGAGAATAGAACGACCACGGAAGAACACGTATGCACGTACCTTGTTACCCTCGTTGAGGAACTCCATAGCGTGCTTGAGCTTGAACTGATAGTCGTGCTCATCGGTCTGAGGTCCGAAACGGATCTCCTTGGTCTCCACCTTCACCTGCTTCTGCTTCATTTCCTTAGCATGTTTCTTCTGCTGGTAAAGGAACTTAGAATAGTCAACTATACGGCAAACTGGTGGTTGGGCATTAGGAGATATCTCGACCAAGTCAAGCTCTTGCTGACGTGCCAAGTCCAACGCTTTACGTGTAGGCATCACTTCAGCTCCGCCTTCACTTACAACTCTCACTTCACGTACGCGTATCTGTTCGTTTACGCGGTACTGATTTTTCATTTTGTCATTTTTCATTAACTATTCGATATATTCTTTTGTCTTTTTGATTAAACGGCTGCAAAGTTACGAATTTTCCATGAAACCACCAAATTTTCAGCGGGTTATTTTCATTTTTAGGCTTATTTTTATTTATTTATGGTTTTATTCATGATGTTATTCATCGGAATACGCGGAGTTATCGGAATTTTCATGCTCAACGGATTACGCACGGAATTTAAACGGACTTCGACCTCGGTCGATGGAGGCTAACGCCATAAAGGAGGACAACATTACTAATAGCGCACTAAACGCCTGAAATGGAATGATGGATTGCCGAAATTCATCAGGAAACCAACTTTATAGCCTGTTACTTTTAAATAGTTGATGACTTGAGATTCACAACTGGTATCCAAATCTGTCACTGCTTTCAACTCCAATATCACCTTATTATCTATCACGAAGTCTGCCACATATTTACAGGCCAACGTTTTCCCATGATACACGATATCCAATGGTTTCTCTCGTTCAAAAGGTATCCCCATTTCTGATAGAACCACAGCCAGAGCCTCCTGATAAACCTTTTCAAGAAAGCCACACCCCAATTCCCGATGCACCTGATAAGCTGCAGCCAGAATCTTATCCGTCAATTCCTTATATAACAATTCCATACCTATAATATTTAAATTCATATAACACAAATAGCAAACCTCATCCTCACACCCTTCCTCAACCCTTCCTCAACCCCATTATCGCCAGAATGCCATCGACCGAAGGTCGAAATCCGTTTAAATTCCGTGCGTAATCCGTTGAGCAAGAATGTTCCGATAACTCCGCGTAATCCGATGAAGAAATCCGATGAAAAATAAAATCTCCCACAGAAAAAATGAATTCTGCGGGAGATTCAAATAAAAAATATCCTATGAAAGAAGGATTACTCCTCAGCTGCCTTCAGCTGCTCTGCAACCTCGGCGTTGATGCGCTGAGCAAACTCTTCCATGCTCATGGTAGCCTGCTCGCCACCACCCTGCTTACGCATGGAAACGAGATCCTCGGCACTCTCCTTCTCACCTACGATGACCATGTAAGGTACTCGCTTCAACTCGTTGTCGCGAATCTTGCGGCCAATCTTCTCGTTACGATCATCTACCAAGGCACGAACACCCTGCTTGTCGAAGTACTGACGTACCTTCTGGGCATAGTCGTTGAACTTCTCTGAGATAGGGAGAATAGCAACCTGGTCTGGAGTCAACCACAATGGGAAGTGACCGGCTGTGTGCTCGATGAGAACGGCTGTGAAACGCTCCAATGAACCGAATGGTGCACGGTGAATCATCACAGGAGTCTTCTTTGAGTTATCCTCAGCTGTATACTCCAGCTTGAAACGCTCTGGCAAGTTGTAATCCACCTGGATGGTACCCAACTGCCAACGACGACCGATGGCATCCTTTACCATGAAGTCGAGCTTAGGACCATAGAAGGCAGCTTCGCCAACCTCCTCGCGTGTCTCAAGACCCTTCTCCTTGCAAGCCTCGCGGATAGCGTTCTCGCTCTCTTCCCAAATCTCATCAGAACCTATATACTTCTCTGTATCTTTAGGATCGTGGAGAGAAATCTGTGCCTCGTAGTTCTCGAAACCGAAGATCTTGAATACCTTCAGGATTACGTCGATTACGTTCTCGAATTCCGACTTCACCTGATCTGAACGAACGAAGATATGGGCATCATCCTGAGTAAATGTACGAACACGAGTCAAACCGTGGAGCTCACCGCTCTTCTCATAGCGGAATACGGTACCGAACTCTGCGATACGCAAAGGAAGATCCTTGTAAGAACGAGGCTTACGAGCGTAGACCTCGCAGTGGTGAGGACAGTTCATTGGCTTGAGCATATACTCCTCATCCTCCTCCGGAGTCTGGATAGGCTGGAATGCATCCTTGCCATAGTGAGCATAGTGACCAGATGTAACATAGAGGCTCTTGCCGCCGATACCAGGACAGATAACCTCCTGATAGTTATAAGGCTTCAGGAGAGAACGGAGCAACTCCTGCAGACGCAGACGGAGCTGTGTACCCTTTGGCAACCAGATAGGAAGGCCCTTACCTACACGCTCAGAGAACATGAAGAGTTCCATCTCCTTACCGATCTTACGGTGGTCGCGCTTCTTAGCCTCTTCGAGGACAACCAGGTACTCATCGAGCATCTTCTTCTTAGGGAAGCTGATACCGTAGATACGGGTCATCTGCTCGCGCTTGGCATCACCGCGCCAGAAAGCACCAGCCACACTTGTAATCTTCACAGCCTTGATAAGACCAGTGTTCATCAAGTGAGGACCACGGCAAAGGTCGGTGAAATTGCCCTGGGTATATGTGGTGATGGTGCCATCCTCCAAGTCCTGCTCAATGTGCTCGCACTTGTAGGTCTGACCATCAGCCTTGAACTCAGCGAGTGCATCAGCCTTAGCCACCTCCTTGCGAACCACAGGCTCGTTCTTCTTGGCAAGTTCCATCATCTTAGCCTCAATCTTGGCGAAATCATTCTCTGAGATCACCTGACCCTCGGCTGGCATCACGTCGTAGAAGAAACCGCTCTCTACGGCTGGACCGAAACCGAACTGGATGCCTGGGTAAAGCTCCTGGAGAGCCTCAGCCAACAAGTGTGCAGATGTATGCCAGAATGTGTGCTTACCCTGCTCATCCTCAAACTTGTAGAGTTCTACGTTAGCATCCTCATTGATAGGACGGTTCAACTCTACTGTCTCACCATTAACACCGCAAGATACAACGTTGCGAGCGAGAGCCGGTGAGATGCTCTCGGCGATTTGTAAGCCAGTTACGCCCTGCTCATACTCACGAACAGATCCGTCTGGGAATGTGATTTTTACCATAACAACTTAGTATTTTTATTAAATCGCCTGCAAAAGTACTATTTCTTTTTGTAACAAGCGAATAAAAATGCATTTATTTTGCTAAACTTTGCTAATACCTATTTATATTTTGCTAATACCTATTTTATATAATGGGATTTTCGGGGTGAAAACGGTGACATATTGAAGTCTTCATCGGCTTTCTGAGCGATAATCCATAACACTTTGCAAAAAGAAGGTGCTTTTTTAGCCGATAAGTTTTGGAAAAACAAATATTTTCCGTACCTTTGCAGCCGACAAAGTGACAAAATGTAAAGAAACAAAGAAAATGGCAACACCAAAGATTCTCATCATTTACACGGGAGGTACCATCGGCATGGGAAAAGACCCGGTGACAGGCGTGCTGGAACCGCTCGACTTCAACCATCTCGTCTCATCCATGCCCGAGTTCAAACTCATCCAGGCAGAAATCGACGTGCGAAAATTCGACCCACCCATCGACTCCAGCGACATGGATCCGATGAGATGGGCAGAAATCGTGAGCATGATAGCCAACAACTATAATGACTACGACGGATTCGTGATCCTGCACGGCACGGATACGATGGCATACACCTCATCGGCTCTGAGCTTCATGCTTGAGAACCTGACCAAACCGGTGATCCTGACCGGTAGCCAGCTGCCTATCGGCGAACTGCGTACCGACGGCAAGGAGAATCTGATGACCGCCATCGAGATAGCATCGGCAAAGGACGAGAACGGCAGACCGATGGTGCCGGAGGTATGCATCTTCTTCAACGGCAAGCTGATCAGAGGCAACCGCGCCATCAAGATCAATGCCGAGGGATTCCACGCCTTCGAATCGTTCAACCATCCGCACCTCTGCGATGTGGGCATCAATTTCCAGTATCACAAGCACCACATCCTCACTCCGGATTACGACAAGCCGATGATACCCCATCTGAGACTCGACCCGAACGTGATCGTGTTCAGTCTCTTCCCGGGCATCCAGGACAACATCGTGCGCCACGTGCTGGAATCGCCGGATCTGCGAGGCATCGTGATGCGTACCTTCGGTTCGGGAAACGCCCCTCATTCTCCATGGATCATACGACTGCTGGACGAAGCTGCCCACCGAGGCGTGAACATCGTGAACATCAGCCAGTGCCTGACAGGTAGCGTGGAGATGGAGAGATACGGCGCCGGATTCCAGTTGAAGACCGCCCACGTAATCAGCGGCCACGACTCTACGGTAGAGGCGATGGTAACGAAGATGATGTATCTGCAAGGCAGATTCGATGACAACCGCAAGGTAAGGGAGATGTTGAAGCAATCGCTTGCAGGCGAGTTTACGGTATAAGATATGTAAAATTTAATTCTTTTACTCAGGAGCACTTACCTCTACGGAAGGTAGGTGCTCTTTTTCAATCAGTTACGAGAAAAACGCATATTTTTGCAGTAAATATTCGGTTTTAATTAAAAAAGTTTAATTTAGAGAAGTTTTTGGGGCAAAAAATATCTTCGTACCGATATTTTTCTTATCTTTGTAGTGTGAAAAGTTGCTATTGGGAGCAAGAAAGCAAAATTTGTTGCAATCGATTGCACTTCCCCAGCCGTAAGAAACATAGATAAAATACGAAGTTTAATAAATCAACAAAAAACCTTTTTAATTATGCAGAGTAAAGCAAAAAAGTACGGTGAGTATGTAGAGATTACAGCTCCTGTAGAAAGAACAACATCAGAAGAGTATCCAACTTTATTGGGCGGAGAAATCTGGTACAACTAGAATTCAAGCAAAAGAGTATTATCGGAAAGCTATACTCCAGGAAATCTCCCGGAAAAGCTAGAATCCAATAATAGAAAAGAAACAAGAATTTTAGTTCAATCAATCATTTGGTACAGCTATTTTGGCAAGCATGTACATCAAGAATCCGTTAAGAGTGAAATCAAGGAAGCGCCAAGATCTATCCCTCGCAGGTTTGTTATCTCGCAGCTAGATAAGTTTCTACGATTTCTAAACCTCAACTCTTAACAAAACAATATAGGCTCAATCCTCGACTGAAGAATCGGGGATTGAGCCTTTATCGTTTTTCACCCACAGAGGCGTAATTTTAAAAAGTCCCACAGAGGCGTAATTTTAAAAACTCCCACAGATTTCACAGATTTACACAGATAATTCTCTAACCCGAAAAAATCTGTGTAAATCTGTGAAATCTGTGGGACTAAAAATATATCCAATCCGTGGGACTAAAAATATATCCAATCCGTGGGACTAAAAATATATTCAATCTGTGGGACTAGTGCTTGCCGCAGCAGCCACCCTCGCCGTGATGATGCTCGTGCTTGATGCCGCCCTCTACAGCCTGATGCTGGTCGCGGAGCAGATCGTTCACGGTCTTCACTGGGTTGAAGGTGCCGAGAGGAACCTCTACGAATACGGTGTTCCAGTCGCTCATCGCACCATTCCAGAGACCCGGCAACTCGAGTGCCTTGAGATCCTTACCGTTCTTACTCTTGCTAGAGATGAAACCGGTAGATGGATCTACGAACTTAGGAAGATCGAAGGCATTGCCCTGGTAATCCTTGGTTGCACAAACGAGATCTACTGGGTTGAAGTGAGTACCCTCGGTAAACATCTTCATATACTCCTCGTTGTTCTTATCAATCTGTGAGCTCTCCAGAATCTGAAGACTTACGGTGCCATCCTGGTTATAGGTAAGGAATGGACCACCACCAGGCTCGCCTACGTTCTTAACGACACCGCAGACACGCATAGGACGGTTCAACTTCTTGCGCAGATAGATAACCAGTTCGGCATCCTCCAGCTCCTTGATATCAGCCTTGCGGCAGCAGAGATCACGCTGAACGAAGCGGATAATCTCCTCCAGCTTCTCGTGGTTGTACCGTCCGGAATCCAATACCTTCAAGTAATCGAATGCCTGCTTCTGCAAAGTAACCAATACACCTGCAATCACCTGCTTCCAGGTAACAGTCTCTGCCTTCAGACGATCAGGAACCACGTTGTCGATATTCTTGATGAATACTACATCAGCATCAATCTCGTTGAGGTTCTCGATGAGTGCGCCATGACCGCCCGGACGGAACAGCAATGAGCCATCCTCGTTGCGGAATGGAGTATTATCCGGATTGGCAGCGATGGTATCTGTGCTAGGCTTCTGCTCTGAGAAAGAGATGTTGTACTTGATGCCGTAGCGCTGTGCATACTTATCTGCCTTCTCAGCTACCATCTGCTTGAAGAGTTCCAGGTGGTCGTGAGAAACGGTGAAGTGAACGTTTGCCTCGCCGTTGCTGCTTGCATAGAGCGCAGCCTCAACCAGGTGCTCCTCCATTGGAGTGCGTACCTCATCCTCATACTCGTGGAACTGGAGCAATCCCTTAGGCAACTGACCATAGTTCAATCCCTCTGGCTTGAGGAGATTAGCCACGATAGCCTTGTAATCGCCCTTCTTGATGAGGCACATGATACCCTTCTCATTGTTGACATGACACTTGTCGCAGAGCGCCTTGCGGAAAGCAAACTTCTTGATATTCTCGAAGAATTGTTTTTCAAAGTCAGTAGTAGGAACATCGTATGGAGCATCCAGGAATGCGAACATATTCTTGAACATACGGCTAGCCGCACCTGAAGCAGGTACAAACTTCACTATCTTGTGACCCTCTGCCTTGTAGTCGTTCCACGCTTTCTCGTAGTCCTCTACTTCCTGAGCTGTAGGAGCCATGATACCCTTACCGATGGCAGCCGCACCCTCGAGCTTGAGGAATGGGAAGCCATTCTTGATTTGTTCCAACTGGTGTTCAATCTGCTGCTCGGAGATGCCGCGAGCAGCGATTTGGTTTAGATCTTGCTGATTCATAATACCATATTTATGTTAAATTTACACTATATGTGCTACAAAGATAATAGTTTTTTCTGATAATCAGAAATATTTCCGCTTTTTTTTGTACCTTTGCAATGAAAATTTAACGAAGTAGGCGCTTTTTAACGCTGAATCGCCATTGTTTGTCAAATTTAAAATGGAATATTGCGACATGGTCAGTAAGTTATCAAAGGAGCACGACCGAAGAACGTTGCTATCAACGTATCTGTACGGAGTATCAAACTTATTCATTAGTGGAACCGGAATTGGAGGTTTTTCCCCCTTGGTTACCGGCGAAACTATTGGCATTTACAATATCCTCTTCTTAGTACTGGGCATTGCCTCAGCATTCTTCCTTGCCTATAGTGCTAACAGAGTGATGAAGTATAACGATAAAAAATAATAATTATGGAGTTAATAACAATATTTATGGGGCTGAGTGCCGTAATTAGCGCCAGCTTCGCCATCTGGCTTAATACAAAATCAGGTCAGAAGTGGATAGACAGTTTATAACATATAATATAAGCATTATGGAAGGATTTGCTTTAGTAATGTGTATAGGAGCAGTTATTGGTATAAGTTTAGCCATTTGGACCTACACCAAGTCTGGCAGAAAGTGGATAGACAATTTATAATCCAAAACTATCTAATGATGGAAGGATTAATGTTTGTTTTTTCGCTGGGGCTAATTATCAGCAGCAGCTTCGCCATCTGGCTCAACACAAAGTCAGGCCAGAAATGGATAGACGAGTTATAAAACTCAATAAAATATAATCAACGGGAGGGAACGACAATGAACGAAACACCTTTTAAATTCACAACCGAAGAAAGAGAGCAGACACTCCAAATTCTGGAGCGCCTGAGAACCGCCGTGGGCGACACATTCAAGCCGGGCGATGAGCAGCATCTGCGTGAAGACATACAGCATGCCTTCATCAACCACCAGATCAAGCGCAACGTCTTCGGCATGAACCCTATACTCGCAGCCCTGCAGACAGCAGAAATCGCTGTGAACGAAATCGGTCTGAAAAGAGACGGCATCATCGCCATCCTGATGCAGACCAGCGTCATCGACGGCTATCAGACCATCGAGGACATCCAGCAGAAATACGGCGACAGCGTGGCGCATATCATCAGCGGACTGCTCCGCATCCACGACCTCTACAAACGCAACCCTATCATCGAGAGTGAGAACTTCAGAAACCTGCTCATCTCTTTCTCTGAAGACATGCGCGTGATTCTCATCATGATAGCCGACCGCGTGAACGTGATGCGACAGATTCGTGATACCGACCAGAAGGAGGCGAAGCACGAGGTGAGCGAGGAAGCCAGCTACCTCTATGCCCCACTCGCCCACAAGCTGGGTCTCTACAAGCTGAAGAGCGAGCTGGAAGACCTGAGCCTGAAGTATCTGGAGCACGATGCCTACTATATGATCAAGGAAAAGCTGAATGCCACCAAGGCTTCACGCGATGCCTATATCGCCCGATTCATCCAGCCTATCAAGGAGAAACTCGATGCTGCCGGACTGAAATATCACATGAAGGGACGCACCAAGAGCATCCACTCCATCTGGCAGAAGATGAAGAAGCAGAAGTGCGCCTTCGAGGGTGTATATGACCTCTTTGCCATCCGAATCATCATCGATGCACCAAGAGAGAAGGAATACATGCAGTGCTGGCAAACCTTCGCCCTGATCACAGATATGTATCAGCCGAACCCGAAGCGTATGCGCGACTGGCTCAGCGTGCCTAAGAGCAACGGATACGAGAGTCTGCACACCACCGTTCTGGGACCTGAGAACAAATGGGTGGAGGTGCAGATCAGAACCGAAAGAATGGACGATATTGCCGAACACGGTCTGGCTGCACACTGGCGATACAAGGGCATCAAGCAGGGAGAAGGAGGCATTGACGAATGGCTCGCCAACATCCGTGCCGCCCTGGAAAGCAACGACGACCTGCAGCTGATGGACCAGTTTACCACCGACCTGAAGGAAGACGAGGTATATGTGTTCACCCCTAAGGGCGACCTGCTGAACTTCCCGAAAGGCGCCACGGTGCTCGACTTTGCCTACTACATCCACTCGCGCATCGGAAACACCTGCGTGGGCGGAAAGATCAACGGCAAGGCGGTGACCTTCCGACAGGAACTGCACTCGGGCGACCAGGTGGAAATCCTCACCCAGAGCAACCAGAAGCCTAGAAGAGAATGGCTCAACATCGTGCAGACTTCCAAGGCAAAGGCTAAGATTCGCCTCGCCCTGAAGGAAACGCAGAAGAAGGACGGACTCTATGCCAAGGAACTGCTGGAACGCCGATTCAAGAACCGCAAGATAGAGATTGATGAGAGCACCATGGCGCGCATCATCAAGAAGATGGGATACAAGGAGAACTCTGATTTCTACAAGGATGTGGCGGAAGAGAAACTCGACGTGAACACCGTGGTAGAGAAATACATAGAAGAGCGCGACCACGACCTCAACCTCAGCAACGCCAACAAGCCTGCCGAGAGTGCCGAGAACTTCGAGTTCGAGAATCCTACCGAGGAACTGCTGAAGCAGAGCGACGACGTGCTGGTAATAGATGAGCACTTGAAGGGCATCGACTTCGAGCTCTCCCACTGCTGCCACCCTATCTACGGCGACCCTATCTTCGGATTCGTGACCATCAGCAAGGGTATCAAGATTCACCGCATCGACTGTCCTAACGCCAAGGAGCTGCGCCGCCGTTTCGGTTATCGCATCGTGAAGGCGAAATGGAGCGGCAAGGGTACATCGAAGTATGCCATCACCCTGAGAATCATCGGAAATGATGATATCGGCATCGTGAGCAACATCACCAACATCATCTCGAAAGAGGATAAGCTCGTGATGAGAGGCATCAACATTTCATCCAAGGACGGCCTGTTCTCGGGCAATGTAACCGTGATGATTGATGATGCCGGCAAGACGGATGCACTGATCAAGAAACTGAGTGCCGTAAAGGGCGTAAAGCAGGTTACGAGAATATAATCCCACAGATTGAATATATTTAGTCCCGCAGATTGAATATATTTAGTCCCACAGATTTCACAGATTTACACAGATTTTTTCTGAGTCTGTCTATCATAAAGAAAAGGTTCAATTCCATTGGTTTGGAATTGAACCTTTTTTAATAGATAAGTATCTCTTGATTCCTGATATCTGTGTAAATCTGTGAAATCTGTGGGACTTAAAAATATACCCATCTGCGAGATTGTTATTTCGTCTTATTCAATCGCTTGATTACCGAGTAGGCATCATACAAGCCCAGCTCTCCAGCCTTGGAGAGATCCTGGATACCAGCCTGCTTGTTGCCACTCTTGGCACGTGCGATACCTCTAT
>ERZ1026776.2001-NODE-2001-length-10661-cov-7.739393_pt1 | contig 10661 bp, 6 predicted proteins | sample MGYA00380125_ERZ1026776 | MGnify/ENA primary metagenome ERZ1026776 (study PRJEB33269, sample SAMEA4719761) | human gut metagenome | biome: human-associated habitat; feature: organic feature; material: feces | place: Cameroon | collected 2013-10 ... | reverse complement strand
GCATAATTGGCTTCCATAGCCAGCGATTCCATCAGATGTTCCTCCAGATACCGCTCTAAAAAACTGTTGCGGAATTCATTTTCCATCTCTCCGACTTTGCTCTCTTCCTCATGCTGTAGATAATATGCGAGTGCAAAAAAATTTGGCGACCGCCATTCCGATGTATCCTCCAGCAATGCCTGCAGATTTTCCAACTCACTCCGCAGCATGATCAGATTGATCTTGTCCATATTTGCCGCCATATTTTTGAGTCCATCGGCAGTGGACTTAAAATCCGGATCATCCTCCCGGATACTGCACTCATGGAAGATCTGATCCAAATGTCCGTTCAGTCTGTCGAGATCACGCTTCACATCCTCAATGGGAATCTCGTTCATATCCTCCATCATATTGATCAGTCCGCGCCTTGCAACTGCCATATGTTCCTGCGAATCGACATACCCCTGACGCAGGTTCCCACCAAGTTCTAATGCGTCCTTTAATTCTTTCATCTGGACTTCCACCTGTTTTTTGTCCAGTTTACTCGCCAGCAGTTCTTTGCGGAGTTCTTTTACCTCGCGCGTCAGTTCCGCCACACGTTTCTGTTCCTCTGTTTTCTCTCTGAAAATCATGTCTGTCTTCTCCTCTTCCACAACCTGCAAACATTCAACTAATATTCTCTGCTTAGTATAATCCAAGACAGCAAAACAGGCAATTGCGACTTTCCGCAACTGCCTGTCTGTTTACTCTAATAACTCTGATGTATAATGCACGCCGTCTTTGTCATACAAATCTGTCAGTTCTAACCCTGGATCCGTGTAATAGAGCACACTGTTTTCTCCATAAATCATCTGGATACCGTTTTCTGCGAGACTTTTTACTGCCTCTGTATCCATCATATCAGCGATATAAACCGGACTTACCTTCAAAAGGATCTCAGCACAGCCCATATCGTCCGCATAAGCTGCCATATTATTAACCGCGGACTTACACAGTCCGTCTGCAGTATCTGCATAACGGGTCCTGATATCACCGCTCTTAAATTCATAGTAATTATATTTTTCCTTGTCCGACATCGGATAATTGTGCAGGCTGACAATGCTTCTCGCCCCGTTATAATGCATGACACCGGCAGGATAAATCACATTTCCCTGCCTGTCATACATATTCAAAGAATAAACTGCATTTCCATCTGTTGTCTCAGAACTGTCCGATCCGGCATTTAATTTTGCAATTGCAGAAGTCTGATCCAGATTTCTTGTGAATCCATCATAGCTTGTCAGTGAACCTAACGTATAGCCGTTATCGATCATGACATCCGCCACATAGTCTGTAATAAAAGCGTTTTTCATCCACGAAAAATCAATAAAATCCGAAATATAATTCTTCTCTGCAAAAGCAAGGTAATCGTCGGATACAGACAATCTCACCTGATTGTCACCGAGCAGTTCCACGTTCACCTTAGACGTATCATTGCTGTAAGCAGCCACCTCAGAAAAATAGGCTGCCACTTCCCCATTCTGGTAGGCATCATAGCTGACTGTCTCAGAGTCATCATTACAGAAAAACAGATTGTCATATTCTGTATACACAGGCGCAAGATAAATTGCCCGGTTCCCGGTCTCTGCGATCAGCTCAAAAGCATGATATAATGCATCATCCACAACCAGTGTCTCATTCGGGTGCTGGTTGAGGTCATACACGTTTGTGATCCCTTCAAATGATTCATCACTGCTGAACATTTTATAGGCTTTTACAATGGAATCTGTGTAGAGCAGCGTCAGCGCTTTTTTTTCTGCGGTGGCATTTACGCCCGCTGCCCCGACATAATACTGGAAGATAAAATCATCTCCACAATGAATTTCAGCGGATGAACTCGCTTCAATGTTTGTCCATCCGCTGTCATTTGACATCAATCCATTCAGTGCATACATAAATGCGCCCGAAGCAATGACTAGTAATACGATCACTGCGATCAATCTCTGTCTTGTATTTTTCTCCGAAAGCTCCACCTTCTGAACCGGTCTCACATTCGGAGTATGGTTTCTGTTGCCACCTCTGACGGTTCTTCCCATATCTTAAATAAACACTGCTGCAAGTGCTAACAGGAACAATGCAAGAATGACTGCAAGTACAATAAATCCTGCAATGGCACCCTTTTTGCACATCTTGTAGTTACGATAATGTCTGTGTTTCTTAAAGATCATCGCTGCAATAATACCGATGACCGGAAGTAAGAACGAAAGCAGTGCGTACCACGCACTTCCTGTATCGTGAAGTGGTGGAAGCTGGATCTCATCATGTGCAACATTGTCATGATGTTCCTCTGGTCTCGGTGCATCTTTGTCTAAAATCGTAATTGTTTTTAAAGGCACGTTCTTCTCACGCGTAGCTTTGTATTCCTCAATCTCTTTCTTATTACCAAATACCCAGTGATCATGACCGATGCAGACTAACTCCGGTTTGTCTGTGCTGTAATCATGAATGGATGGATCATAAGTAAATAACACTTTATTTTTCTCTAACTGCGGATCTGGAATCGGGATCGCAGAAATCAGAGAATGTGTGTATGGATGCAGTGGGAAGTTGAATAACTCTTCTGCATCTGCGATCTCCACAATATCACCTTTGTAAATAACGGCGATACGGTCAGAGATAAATCTTACGATAGAAAGGTCATGTGCGATAAATAAATAAGTTAAGTCTTTTTCTCTCTGGAACTTTTTCAGTAAGTTCAATACCTGTGCACGAATAGATACGTCCAATGCGGAGATTGGCTCATCGGCAACAACAAGTTCCGGTTCCATAACCATTGCACGGGCTAAACCGATACGCTGACGCTGTCCACCTGAGAACTCATGCGGGTATCTTGTCAGATGTTCCGGCAAAAGACCTACTTCGTTGATCATTTCCTCAACTTTACGCACACGGTCTGCCTCATTCTCATATAAATGGAAGTTATACAGACCTTCGGATACGATGTAATCGACCGTTGCACGCTCATTTAAGGAAGCTGCTGGATCCTGGAATACCATCTGGATGTTACGGATCACTTCACGATCCAGGGATTTTGGGATTTTTCCGGAAATACGCACACCTTTGTACAAAATCTCTCCGTTTGCCAATGGGTTGACACGGATCACTGCACGGCCGATGGTTGTCTTACCGGAACCGGACTCTCCTACTAAGGAGAATGTTTCTCCCTTGTGAATATCAAATGTCGCATTTTTTACAGCGCGGACAGCGTTATCGCCCTTGCCAAAAGTAATATCTACATTTTTTAAAGATAATAATACTTCTTTACCATTTTCATCAATCGGACCATGCTCTGGTAAATGAGAAGCATGCTCCTGGTTTTCTGTGTTTCGATTTAGTTTAGACACGATCTAAATCTCCTATATATTGAATGCTTTAACAAGTTTCTCATGAATGTTCTGGATTCCTTCCGGTTTTTCAACCTTCGGAGCATCCGGGTGTAACAGCCATGTTTTGGCGTAATGCGTATCTGTTACTTTGAACATTGGTGGTTCCTCTAAGGTATCGATCTTCATACAGTATGGGTTACGCGGTGCAAATGCATCACCAACGATACTGTTGTAAAGTGAAGGTGGTGTACCTGTGATCGAGTAAAGGGTCGTATTTCTCTCAGCCAGCTGTGGCAGGGAAGAAAGTAATGCCCATGTATATGGATGACGTGGATCATAGAATACCTCTTCTACCGTACCAACCTCTACGATCTGTCCTGCATATAAGACTGCAACACGGTCTGCGATATTGGCAACCACACCTAAGTCATGTGTAATGAATACGATTGTATAATTGAATTCTTTCTGTAAATCCTTTAACAGTTTTAAGATCTGTGCCTGAATGGTAACATCAAGCGCTGTGGTAGGCTCATCACAGATTAAGATCTTTGGCTGACAGGACAGTGCGATCGCGATAACGATACGCTGTCTCATACCACCGGAATACTGGAATGGATAATCATCAAAACGTGCTTCCGGATTTGGGATACCAACCTTGTCCATCAGATCAAGTGCACGAAGTCTTGCCTCGTTCTCGGTACAATCCTGATGTTTCATGATGACAGAGGTAATCTGTTTTCCAATCGTGATAATTGGGTTTAAGGATGTCATAGGATCCTGGAATACTGTAGCAATCTTCGTACCACGGATCTGGCTCCAGTCTCTTCCATCTTTGATATTTGCAAGGTTTAAGATACAGGTTCCATGTAATCTCTCACTGTTCTCATCCAGATATTTTACGCGGAATGTAACTTTATCAAAAACAGCATTTCTCTGCTCTTCATCATTCAGATCCACGCCAAGCTGCATTGCCTCTTTTAATGCATCCAGCAGTGCATTGTTCTGTTTCATACGCTTACGGAAACCAAAACGTCCGACTGAAAGATATACCTCTTTGGCAAGGATCTCATTTCTCGCTTCTGTCTCCGCTGTGATTGCTGCACTGACTTCCTTCGCATGTTTTTGCTTGAGCTCTGCCATCTTCTTGTCAAATTCCTGATTGTATGCAGTATCATGTGCCAGACTGTTTGCACGCTCTTTTACCTTCTGCTCATGCGCTTTCTCGAATGCCTTGATCTTTGTATCCAATTCAGAGATTTTCTTTCCAGCCTCTTTGATCTTATCCTTCTCTTTGGATGGATCGTAAGTCTGTTTCAAGTTGAAGGTATTCGTTCTCTCACGTTTTAGCTCGTGAAGTTCTGCCTCATACGCTTCTGCTTCTTCCTTGCTTAAATCGGCTTTTCTTCTCTTTTCGGACTCTAACTCAAGAATTGCTTTATAAGTGTCTGCACCAAACTCCAGTTTGGAATACTCGTCTAATTTTTTCTTATTCTCTGCGATGACTTTCTTTGCATTGTCATTTAATTTTACGACAGTATCGGAAAGCTCTTCATCACTGAAAATAATCTTACCGTTATCAATGAATCCGTTGCTGTCCAACATTCCTGCAAATGTTTTTGTAAAAACAGATTTACCGGAACCGGACTCTCCTACGATCGCAATTGATTCATTCTCATAAATATCCAGTGACACTCCACGGATGGCAGTAAGCACTCTGCCTCGCACGTGGAATTTCACGATCAAATCTTTTACTGATAATAATACTTTCTTATCTTCCATCTAACTAACCTCTACATATGTGTTCTCGGATCAGATGCATCACCAAGGTTCTGTCCAACGACATATAAAACAATCGTGATGATAGAAGCAACGACTACCGGGCTCCAGAACTCGAACTGCCAGCCAGGGGTAAGCATCGCACTTTCTGACTCGTAAATCAATCTACCAAGTGACATATCTGACATACCCATACCAATATAAGATAAGAACACTTCGTATGAAATGTAAGATGGGATCTCTGTTGCTGCCAGTGTTACGATAACAGATGTCATAAATGGAAGAATATTCTTCATTGCAATTTTAATTGTACTTGTTCCAAGACATTTGGATGCAAGGTTGTACTCTCTGTCTCGGATAATGACTACCTGTGTACGGATAAAGTACGCAATGGAAAGCCATCCGGTAATGGTCAGTGCCAGTACCATCGTCCAGAAACCTGCTTTAAATAACATAACCATAACCGCGATCAATAAAATGTATGGAATGTTTGCAAGAATGTTATATACCTCCTGCATAAAAACATCCACTTTCTTGGAGAATCCCCAGATTGATCCGACAACAACACCAACGGAAAGGTTGATCGCTGCACAGATAAATGCAAGGGAAATGGAGATTCTTGATCCAAACCATACTGCATCGAATGTGGACTGTCCTGCCGCACCGGTACCTAAGATCCAGTGAATACTCATTCCCAGACGCTCAATCGCTGCGGATGGAGACAAATGCTTGGTTGTCGCATCCATTAAGTTCCCGAACTTATCATACTCCACAAATAATGGGTAAAGGTATGTGAATGCAATCAACACACCCAAGATTGCCAAAACAATAATATTAATCTTTTTCTTAAAAAATACACGGAATACAGAATGCCAGTAAGAATATCTTGGCGCTGTAATTTTTTCTGATTCCAGATCACTGTGGTCTACCGGAGCGAATAATTCTTCTTCCGGCATGCCGAATTTTTCTAAATCCTGACTCATTTCTAATTACCTGTCCTTTGTTGAGAATGAAATTCTAGGATCAACCATTGCCATTAGGACATCACCTAAAATAAGGGATGCTACTGTTAAAATCGCATAGAACAGTGTTCCACCGACAATAACACCGTTATCATATTTGTTGATAGCCTCTGTTAATAAGTTACCAATACCAGGAACAACATACACACGCTCTGTGATAATTGCTCCTGTCAATGCTCCAAGCACTGCTGCAGGAATTCCCTGAATGATTGGGATCGCTGCATTCTTCAAAATATGTTTGGAGAAAATCTCACCCTCTGTCAGACCTCCGGATCTTGCAAATTTTACATAGTCCGAATTCATCTGATCGATCATATAACGTCTTAACCACTTCATCAGGTTTGCGACAGATGGAAGTGCTAACGATACGATTGGAAGCACATACATCAGCTTGCTCGGTGACTCCATATCAAAAGTTGTCGGCATACCTAAACTTCCACCGATTGCCTTGAATAAGAAAATGTATGCAAGGGATGGTACTGCAATAATAAATACAATATAAAGCGTACCGATCTTATCGACCAGTTTGTCTTTCTTTCTCGCCATAAGAATACCAAGCGGCACACCGATCAGGTAAGACATGATAACTGCGATCAGACCAATTACAAAGGAATAACCCACTTTGGATTTTCCTGCTTTGTATGTTGCAACATTTGTGTAATCATCGTCATAACGGTCTGCATACAATAAGCTGGACTCTCTGGAACCCTGCATATAAGTTGCAGTGTGCAGATTGTCCGCACTCTGTTCTACAAGACCGGTTGGATAAGTGACGGTTGATTTTATATAAGATCCCTGATGGCTGTTCATCGTACTGAATACATCCACACCCTGATTTACCGTATAGGATGTTCCAAGGTTGATCGTCACAATATTCTGATGAACAAACGGAAACTTGGAATCAAAATACAGTAAGTACTTATGGGTTGTACCATTACCAATGATTGCCGGTGAGAATTTCTCTCCACCATAGACAGGATCATGTAACGTAAAGGTGAGACCTCTCTCCCCTACGACGTCTTCTACATTATTAATATTATCAATTGTTATTAAGTTTGCAAAATATTTTCCCAGACGGGTTGCCAATGGGACATCTTTATACGCAAAAAGCTGTTGCTGACCACCGTCGGCATACTTCTTCTTGTTCATCATAACGGCTTCCTTACGGACTACCGTGTATCCCTGAGACTTATAATATTTTGTAAATTTCTTGACATATTCGCTGACCTGCTCAGAATCCTGTGCTTTCGTTCTTCCGAAACCAACCACTGCAGATCGCTCTTCCTCTGTTAATTCCCCATTGCTTACAAGTTCATTTAACCAGTCAGAATAGGTGACATAGTCAAGATAGCCATAATCTTCCCACTTGGAATATTTGTATACAACTCTTGCGTTGTTACTTGTATGTGAATATTTTGTATCCCCTGCAAAAACAAGGTTTCGATCTAACATTGTGTAGATCATGATCATGACCAGTGCCACAACGATCACGATAGACACAAATCCGTGTAATATACGTTTCAATAAATATTTTGTCATAATTGTTCACTCATCAATAGTGCACGGGAGCGGGGAATCCCCGCTCCGATGCAGTGTTGTTATTTCGTAGATACGATTAATAAATACCGATAGATTTGATCATGTATCCGGCATATTCTGGCTGGAATGTATCCAGATATGATGCAGGATCACCATAGTCAGGACCCCATCCGGATAAGTCACAGAAATCATAGTTCATTTCGTAACCATAGTTCATGTAGTATCCGCTGTAGTACCAGTCTGTAGCATCTGCAGCTGCAACTAAGTTCACCTGAACAAATCCGTTTGTAGAAGCCTCAATAGACTGTTTTGTTGTGTTTGCTCTGTTTACATACTGCTCCATGCTAGATGGGTAAACAAGGTCGATCTGGATTGGGTTGTCAGCGTCAATTGTAAGACCGTCTGCTGCTAACTCTTCTACTGCCTCATTTAACTCTTCTACGCAGTTATCAACATTGTACCATCCGTCATATCCATCAGAAGAACCAGCACCTTCGTTTGCTGTTGGATCCCATACTGTGATTTTCACACCGTCAGCATCAATCTGATCCTGTACGATCTGTCCATAGTATGTGCCTGCTGGATATGTTTTTTCAGTTCCGTTGATATCAACTGTAACTTCTTCCTCTAAGGAAACAAAGTTACCTGGTGTGTAAGAGTTTCTCATAGAAGCATATTTCAGATCATCACCTACAAGCTGTGCCATGTAAGATCCACGGTCTAAGCCCATAGCAAGTGCTCTACGGAAGTGAACATTCTGCATAGCCTGTTTTGTTCTTGCTGCGTCTTCCTCTGTCTCTGTTGAAACAACCTTTGTTGTATCGTTTGTGTTTGCAAACTGGTTACGGTTGATATTGAAGAATCCCATGTAAGATGTAGCATCTGTAAGAGATACATATGCATAATCATCATAGTAACCATCCGCTTTGCAAGCCTCTAATGCTGCAGAGTTAAGACCTGTTCCGTCTAATACACCGGAAATTGTGTCATTGTACATCTTTGTTGCATCAGATCCATCATTGTATAACCATGTTAATGTATGGATGTTGATACCGTCTGCATTCCAGTAAGACTCGTTTGCCTGGAATACGATTGTGTTCTTGGATGTAAAGTTCTTTACAACGTATGGTCCGCAGTAAGCGATAGAATCAGGATCTTTACCATAGGTGTAATCTGCTGCGTCAGCGTCATACTCAACACCGAACTTACCACCCATGGATTCATAGAAGGATCTGTTCATTGGAGCGAATACGCTGTAACCAAGCATTGTTGTGAAGTATGTGCAAGGAGCTTCGAGATCATACTCTAATGTATAATCGTCAACCGCTTTTACACCAACCTGAGAGAAGTCTGTCACTTCACCGGAGATGTACTGGGATGCGTTTGTGATGATACCCTCAACAAGATACTCAAGACCGCCCTGTGCATCCATCATGTGCTGCATACCGGCAACGAAATCGTCTGCTGTTACATCAGCAACTTTTCTTCCCTGGGAATCAACCCATGTAGCGCCTTTGCGGATATGGAATGTGTAAGTTAATCCGTCGTCAGACACTTCATAGCTCTCAGCTAATGCCGGCTGTAAAGTTCCCTCTCCATCGTACTCCATTAATCCATCATATGTGTTCACGATTGCTTCAGCATCTACTGCCTGAGAGCTTGAAAGAACATCCCATGTAGTTGGATCCTGATTGTAAAGATTGTAGTTATAAGTATCTTTGATTGTGTAACCCTGTTCCTCTAAGTAAGATCTAGCCCAGTCTTCATACTCGCCAGTTCCTTTTAACTCAGCCCATTTAGCTCTCATTGTGCTGACATCGGAAGCTTTGATCAGTTCTGTTGTTACAAGAGCATTATGGAATCTGTCCATATCGTTACCCCAGAGTGTGTAGTCAATTGTGTAAGGAGCTACACGTGTGATCGCATAGTTGCCACCTTTTGACTGTAATGGAAGCATAACTGCTGACTCCATTAATTTTGCTTCTGCGATTGCCTGAAGAGCAAATCTCTCAGAAACAGTCTGTGCTTCATCCACTTTCTGGTAAGCTGCCCAGAAATCACCGAGTTCTTTGTCATACAGCTCTGCAGATACTTCTTCATAATTAGCCGGAGCTACTGCTTCTTCGCTGCTGCCTGATTCTGTACCGGCTTCTGTGTCTTCGACAGCATTTGCATCATCTGCGGCATTGTTCTTATTGCCACATGCAGTCATGCTGACTGTCATAGCAAGTACAAGCATAAGGCTTACTACTTTTTTCTTCATAATATTTCCTCCTTTAGAAATAATCTATATAAACGCTTATGCGCTTATATCATAGTTTTTCCTGTTTCTCTGCGGGAAAAAAGCGTATTCTGATCCGGGCTTTTAATTTCAATATATTATCATTGCGCCACGTTATCGCGCTAAATTTTTTTTTTACAACCAAAAAAAGTGCCAACAGACTTTTCCGTCTATTGCACTCACTGGATACAAGTGTCTTTTTCCCGCGTACAACACTTCTACTATTATACATGCATCTGCGATTTTGTCAATAGTTTTTCTTTTGTCACTTTCTTCCTTAACATGCAGAAATCCCCGAAAATCAGGCATTTCTGACCTTCGGGGATTTTGTTGTTCTGTAAACAATTTTATTTTTTTACTGCTGCAAAACTCTTACTGTGCAGATTTTGTTGCATACATGAAGTATTTCATACCAAATATAGTTGCATATACACCAGTCACATTTGATTTCTGCATGTAAACATCATTGTAGTAGTAGATCGGGATAACTGCCCATGTATCCATAAGCATATCCTCTGCATCATGCATCAGATCAACACGTGCTGCGAAGTCTGTTGTTGTACGGATCTGGTCGATCAATGCATCATATGCGCTCCAGTCTGGGGAAGAAGAAACAGGAGTTCCTTTTCCGAGCTGCATATCATTGTTACCGGAATCAGATGTGAAAATCTCTAACATGTTGACCGGATCATTGTAATC
>ERZ1026776.2000-NODE-2000-length-10667-cov-34.885601_pt1 | contig 10667 bp, 10 predicted proteins | sample MGYA00380125_ERZ1026776 | MGnify/ENA primary metagenome ERZ1026776 (study PRJEB33269, sample SAMEA4719761) | human gut metagenome | biome: human-associated habitat; feature: organic feature; material: feces | place: Cameroon | collected 2013-10 ... | reverse complement strand
TCGAATCCCTCTCTCTCCGCAAGAGCCTTCTGAAAGAAATTTCAGAAGGCTTTTTCTTTTATATCACCTTCCTAGATCTTTGATATTACTAAACTTTCAGGGCGTACAGTTTCCAGAGCTTTTAAGCTTTCAGCTCATATTCGAACCACATACAAAAGTTCAATAATGAATAAAAAGTAAGCCCAACCATCAAATTTATCCATAAAAGAGGGTGATAATTCAATAAATAATTGTACTTTTGCAATATAGATATAAAAACGACTATACTTCTGCAAAAGTAACATACAAAAAAAAGGAGATATGAGATACTACACAGCATTAACTATAGCCGGTTCTGACAGTTGCGGAGGAGCCGGCATTCAGGCAGACATCAAGACGATGTCGGCATTGGGCGTATATGCCGCTTCCGCAATCACAGCCATCACCGTACAGAACACCAAGGGAGTGTTTGGCATTCAGAATGTGGAACCGGAAATCGTGAAAGGACAGATAGAGGCCGTGATGGAAGATATCCACCCTGATGCTATAAAGATAGGTATGGTAAATGATTGCGATACCATTCGTGCCATCGCAGAAACCCTCAAGAAGTACCAGGAAAGCTTCCAGCATCTCATTATTGATCCTGTCATGGTATCTACCAGTGGCTGCCGACTGATGCAGGAGGATGCACTCGATGTATTCATCACCGAACTGCTGCCTTTAGCCACCCTGCTCACCCCTAATATTCCTGAGGCAGAGATTCTTGCCAACAGAAAGATAGAGAATGTAGAAGACATCAAAGCAGCCGCAGCCGCCATCTGTAAACTGGGATGCAGATATGTATTGATCAAGGGCGGTCATTTCGATGGAGCAGAGAAGGTAGATTATCTCTTCGAGGACGGCAAACTGAAGACCAGTTATCGGGGCATCAGCGTCAACACCCGCAATACCCACGGCACCGGCTGTACCCTATCCTCTGCCATCACCTCTTATCTGGCAAGAGAAATGGATATGAATACAGCCATCGCCATGGCTAAAACCTATCTTTCAGGTGCCATCCTGGCAGGTAAGGACATGAAGATAGGAGAAGGTCACGGTCCGGTGAACCACTTCTACGAACCAAAATCATTATTTACCAAAAGCTGAAAAAGAGCGAAAACAATAAGCCGCTCATGAAAAAGCTGATAAAACAGAGAAGAGAAAAGACAAAGAAAGAATGATTGATCGTTGTTACATAGAAATCACAAACACCTGTAATCTCAACTGTCACTTCTGTCCCAAGCACACCCGGAAAAAGCGACAGTTGAGTGCAGAGGAATTCAACCTGCTCACCGACAAGATCCGCGGGAAGGTTTGTTTCCTCTACTTCCATCTGATGGGTGAACCCCTGCTCCATCCCCTGCTGCCACAGTTTATCACAACGGCACGCAAGAAAGGATTCAAGACGGTGCTTACCTCTAATGGAACCCTCCTGCACCGTGTCATGGAACTCCTCGACACCCTACCCCACAAGATACAACTCTCCCTCCATTCCCACGAAAGCAATGCAAAGGGAGAGCTCTCCAGCTATATGGATGAGGTGATGACCTTCTCCACCCAAGCCGCCGCCAAAGGCACTTGTATGGTATTGCGCCTCTGGAACCAAGGCGGAAGGGACAAGGAAAACGAGGAAGTGATGCGACTCATCGAGAAATACATACCCAAGCCATGGAAGGACCGCCCTGACGGGTTCCGACTTTGCGATCATCTATATCTGGAGTTTGACCGGAAATTCGAATGGCCTAACTTCGAAAACGACATCAAGAAAGGGGATGATAACAAGAACAAAGATGAAAACAGAAACAAAGACGAAATAAGCGAGGGAAAAGACAAGAGCGAAGGCAACGACGGAAATCGGGAAGTCTTCTGCAAAGCATTGCTGAAGCAGATTGGCGTTCTTGCCGACGGAAGTCTCGTGCCTTGCTGTCTCGACCATAACGGCGATGTCATTTTGGGCAACCTGCTCCATCAGTCACTCGAAGAAATTCTCTCTTCCCCTCGTGCCCAGGCAATGATAGAAGGCTTCAAGCACCATACTGCCACAGAAGCACTCTGCCAGAACTGCGAATCAGCACTCGTAAGAAACAGCTTCCGAGGAAAAGCAAGAAACTAAGAAAACATCTAAAAGCAAGAAGAAATGAAATGGATTATAATCACAACACCAACCTTTATTTCGCATGAAGCAAAGTACATCGACCAGCTTTTTGAAGCAGGAATCGATCTGCTCCATCTGCGCAAGCCCGATTCTACACCAGAAGAATGCGAGCAACTGATCCAGAAGATTGACCCGAAATGGTATCCTCAGATCGTGATTCACGACCACTTCGAACTCTGCGAGAAATACCATCTCCACGGCATTCACCTCAACCGGAGAAACAGCAAGATTCCAGAGAACTTCCAGGGAAGCATTTCCCGCTCCTGCCACAGTTTCAAGGAAGTCACCGAATCGGTAGATAACGCTAATCCCGATTTTCCAAAGGGATCAAAGCCACAATTCGATTACGTATTCCTCAGTCCGATCTTCGACAGCATTTCGAAGAAAGGCTACAAGCATTCCTTCTCCAACAGAGATTTGGAAGATGCAGGCAACAGCGGCATCATCAACGAAAAGGTAATAGCCCTTGGCGGCATCATTCCTCAATTCATTCCCCAGCTGCGCGCCTGGAACTTTGGCGGAGCAGCTTTTCTGGGTGACATCTGGAACCGACGACACGAATACAACTGGAAGGAATACCTGACAGATATCAGACAAAGATTAACACCACGAGGAGCCAAGAACACACTTAATGGCTCAAATGTTTGGTAGTTAGCCAAAATAGTTGTACTTTTGCACCCATGATTTATCCAGATAATTTTGAAAACAAGATAGGATTCAACGAAATCCGTAAAATGTTGCGCGAAAGATGTCTCTCTCCACTTGGCAAGGAACAGGTGGACAAGATGTCTTTCAGCAGCGACGCAGAACTCGTTAACGAGTGGCTCATGCAGGTGCGTGAGTTCCGCAGATTGATGGAGGAAGTAGAAGACTTCCCCCTTCAATATTTCTATGACGTAAGAGAAAGCATCCTCCGTATCCGTGTGGAAAACACCCACTTAGAAGAGGATGAACTGTTCGATTTAAGACGTTCGCTTGCCACCATCGCAGGAATGGTAAAGATTCTGAATCACAGCGACGAGGATGATGGTCACGGCGAACCGGAAGATGGCTGGCGCAGAGAAAAGCAGTATCCTTATCCTGCCCTCCATCGCCTTTCACAAGATGTGATGACCTTCCCACAGTTGATTCAGCGCATCGACCAGATTCTCGACAAGTTTGGTAAGATTCGCGACAATGCAACCCCTGAACTTCTCCAGATCCGCAGAGAACTGGCTAAGACAGAGGGAAGCATCTCGCGTACCTTATATAGTATTCTGCGCTCGGCACAGAGCGAAGGCATCGTAGAGAAAGATGTTACCCCAACCCTGCGCGACGGCCGACTGGTTATCCCTGTCATCCCTACCCTCAAGCGCCGAATTAAGGGTATCGTTCACGACGAAAGTGCCACTGGAAAGACCGTCTTCATCGAGCCAACCGAAGTGGTGGAAGCCAACAACCGCGTGCGCGAACTGGAAGGAGAAGAGCGAAAGGAGATCATCCGAATCCTTACCGATTTCACCAACAAGGTGCGCCCATTCTCCAAGGAAATATTAGACAGCTACCGCTTCCTCGCCATCATCGACCTGATTCAGGCTAAACAGAAGCTCGCCGATGTTTTCAAGGCGATAGAGCCAGAGGTAGAAGACCATCCACACGTGGATTGGATCCGTGCCATCCATCCACTCCTCCAGCAATCCCTGCAGAAGAAGAACGAGAAGGTGGTACCACTCGACATCACCCTGACACAGGATAAGCGCATCCTCATCATCTCGGGACCTAACGCTGGAGGTAAGTCTGTATGCCTCAAGACCGTAGGTCTGCTTCAGTATATGCTGCAATGCGGATTGAGCATCCCGGTGAGCGAGCGTTCCAAGACAGGTATTTTCCAGAACATCATGATAGACATCGGTGACGAACAGAGTCTGGAGAACGACCTGAGTACCTACTCTTCTCACCTCTTGAACATGAAGAATATGATGAAGGCAGCCAATGGCGACACCATCATACTGATAGATGAGTTTGGTACAGGTACCGAACCGGGCATTGGCGGTGCCATCGCCGAAGCCGTGCTCGACAAGTTCTGCAAGCAGCAGGCGTACGGCGTCATCACCACCCACTATCAGAACCTGAAGCATTTTGCCGACAGTCACGAGGGAGTGATAAACGGTGCCATGCTTTACGACCGTCACGAGATGAAGGCACTCTTCCAGCTCGCCATCGGTCGCCCAGGTTCATCTTTCGCCATCGAAATTGCAAGAAAGATTGGATTGCCGGAAGAAGTGATCAAGGAGGCATCCGACATCGTAGGTTCCGAATACATCCAGAGCGACAAGTACCTGCAGGATATCGTCCGCGACAAGCGATACTGGGAGAACAAGCGCCAGAATATCCATCAGCGCGAGAAAGATATGGAGAAGACCATCTCGAAATATGAAAGCGACATCGAGGATATCGAGCGCAGCAGAAAGGCGATTCTCAAGAAAGCGAAGGAGGAAGCTGCAGAACTCCTGAAGGAGAGCAACAAGAAGATTGAGAATGCCATCCGAGAGATTCGAGAGAGTCAGGCGGAGAAGGAGGAAACCCGTCGCATCCGTCAGGAACTCGATGCCTTCAAGCAGGAGGTACAGGAGATTGACACCAAGGAATCGGACGACAAGATTGCCCGCAAGATTGCCCAGATCCAGCAGCGCAAGGAGCGCCATGCCAAGCGCCAGGCTGAGAAAAAGGAGAACCAGGAGAAGGCGGCTGCGGCTCTGCGAAATGCACAGAGCAAGGTACAGAGCGACAGCAAGCGGGAAATCCAGGTGGGCGATACCGTACGAATCAAGGGCTTGACTACGATAGGAAAGGTAGAGAGCATCAACGGCGATACTGCCACTGCTGTTTTTGGCGGCATGCGTACCAAGATGCGCCTCAACAGACTGGAGCACGCCACAGCCACAGCCGAAAACGTAGATAAGACCGAGGAACGCAAGGAAAACCTGGCTTCTTATGGTATCAGCAAGGAGACCCGCAAGACGATAGATGCCCACAAGACCAACTTCCACCAGGATCTGGATGTACGAGGTATGCGTGGCGATGAGGCACTGAATGCCGTTCAGTATTTCATTGACGATGCCATCCTGGTAGGAATGCCAAGAGTTAGAATTCTTCATGGCAAGGGCAATGGAATTCTCCGCCAGCTCATCCGTCAGTACCTGAGCAGCGTGCCGAATGTGACACATTATGCCGATGAGCATGTTCAGTTCGGCGGTGCCGGCATTACGGTTGTTGATTTTTAATGGTCTCTTCCACTATATATAATAATGTGGAACTTGAAAAAGGGGGCAATCACCCGCCTCCTTTTTCTAAATAAACGTTAACACCAGACATTTTTTCGGCAGAAAATTTGGCTGGTTCAGAAATATTCAGTACTTTTGCACTCGCTTAAAAGCAATAACCGCTTTCAAGTATATGAGACGGACAAGTCTCATACGACCAGCTCCCTCGGAATCCCCCAGGATGGGAACATAGCAAGGGTACTTGGTTGTAGCGGTGCGATATGAATCGCTTGTCCACCCGCCTCTTTAGCTCAGTTGGCCAGAGCACGTGATTTGTAATCTCGGGGTCGTTGGTTCGAATCCGACAAGAGGCTCAAAAAAGGAATCTTCTTTCAGAAGGTTCCTTTTTTTGTTTTCAAAACCATTCTATCTTTAATTATCTATAAATATTCTCCCCCTTTACACCTTATATAATAAAAAAGTTGTATTTTTGCAAATTGATATATTACATTCGTAGAAATACATTAAGACAATGAATACAGAAAATAACGAGAAGCAAGAAGAAAAGAAGGACGATGAACAGAGCCAGACAAAGTTCGACAACTCTGATCAGAAGATCAAGATCTTTGTGATTGATACAGGCAAGATCAAACAGACCAAGGCTTTTGCCCGTCAAGACGGTACCCTGCTTGGTATCGTATGGGTAGCCAGTTTCGTTTGTACCATGCTGGCTGCCGAACCGGAATACCAGATGCTGGGATTATTTTCCAATCTCCTCATCCTCTCTACCCCATTCGTGGTGGCAAAGCGACTGAAATATTTCCGTGATGTGGTAAGAGAAGGTCATATCTCCTTCAAGCACGGATTGTATTACTGTGTCCAGACATTCTTCTATGCCACCTTGCTGCTCACCATCGTACAGTATCTCTGGTTCCGATTCATGAACACAGGCATGTTTATGACCCAGCTTCAGGCGAACTACCAGATGATAGCCCAGGCTTATCAGTTGACAGCAGAGGAAACCAAAGCCCTCTTCGATGCCATCACGATGATGAAGCCTATCGCATGGGCATCCATGTTTATGATCACCGACCTGGTAGCAGGCGCAGTACTCAGTCCGATTCTCGCTGCTATCTATTCAAAGAAACGAATTAGAAAATCTTAAAACATAACATAAGAAAATGGATATTTCAGTTATTGTTCCTCTTTTCAACGAGGAAGAATCATTGCCAGAACTCTTTGCTTGGATCAAGCGAGTGATGGACACCAACGATTTCACATACGAAGTTATCTTCGTGAACGACGGTTCTACCGACCGTTCATGGAATGTCATAGAAGAGCTTGCCGAGAAGTTCGAGCAGGTAAAGGGCATCAAGTTCCGCCGCAACTACGGAAAGAGCCCGGCACTCTATTGCGGATTCAAGGAGGCACAGGGAGATGTAGTCATCACCATGGATGCAGACCTGCAGGATTCTCCTGATGAGATTCCGGGACTCTACCAGATGATTACCAAGGAAGGCTACGACCTCGTTTCCGGTTACAAGCAGAACCGCAAGCAGGGCGACCCTCTCAGCAAGACCATCCCAACCAAGCTGTTCAATGCTACAGCCCGAAAGGTAAGCGGAATCCATAATCTCCATGACTTCAACTGCGGACTGAAGGCTTACCGACGCGAAGTAGTCAAGAACATCGAGGTATATGGCGAGATGCATCGCTACATCCCATATCTTGCCAAGAACGCCGGCTTTGCCAAGATTGGCGAAAAACCGGTTCATCACCAGGCACGCAAGTTCGGAACATCCAAGTTCATGGGCTGGAACCGTTTCGTAAACGGCTATCTCGACCTGATGACCCTCTGGTTCCTCAGCAACTTCGGCAAGAAGCCAATGCACGTATTCGGATTCCTGGGCAGTCTCGTATTCTTCATCGGCTTCCTCTCGCTCATCGGCTTGGGCATCGACAAGAGTATCGATCTCTACCACGGCGTATATGGTCATCTCATCACCGACTCCCCATACTTCTACATTGCGCTCATCGCCATGGTACTGGGTAGTCAGTTCTTCCTTGCCGGATTCCTGGGCGACCTGATCAGCCGCCAGAATCCAAACCGTAACGATTATCAAATAGAAAAGGAAATAAGATGCGGAAAATAATACCAATGGTCATCCTGATGATGGTGCTCACGGTAGTGGGATGTTCCACCCTCGACTGCCCGCTCAACAACACGACTTACACCAAGTACAAGTTGATGGGCAACATCAAGACCCTGCAGGACACCATGACCATCTCGACCACCAAGACTGCGGGCACCGACAGCGTGCTCATCAACAGGGATGTGAAAGTAGATAGTTTCATTCTTCCGATGAGTTATCATCAGCCGGAGGATGTTTTCTACTTCGAGATTCGCAACCGCGATCATCAGGTGTGGAAAGACACGGTGACCGTGAAGAAGGAGAATTATTCGCATTTCGAATCTGTGGATTGCGGTCCGTCATTCTTCCATACCATTACGGAGGTGAAGACCACTCACAACTACATCGACTCGATAGTCATCAACAATAAAGAGGTAAATTATGATGCATCTAAAGCACATTTCTATATCTATTTCGGCAATCGCCACTAAAGCAGCATCCATGGGGATAGGCAAAGCAGTTTCTATGGAGATGACAAAAGCTGTAGAGAAAGGAGCTTTTCTTCTGGCTTGTCTTCTGATGCTGGGAGGTGCTTCTGCGAATGCACAGAACCAGAAGAAGATGGCTACAGTGGAGAAGGATACCATCCCGTTCTTCCGCGGAATGGCTGTGGGAGTAGATGTCATCGGACCGGTTCAGCTGATGGTCAGCGATTACGGCCAGTACGAGGCATCCCTCCGTATCAATCTCAAGGACAAGTACTATCCGGTCTTCGAGCTGGGATATGGCAAGGCTGATGCCAGCGACGAGAGCACGAAGATCAATTACAAGACCAGCGCTCCCTATGCCCGCATCGGTATAGACTGGAACCTGCTGAAGAACAAGCACGACGATTACCGTCTGTTCGGTGGTTTCCGCTACGGTTTTACCTCCTTCAAATACGATGTCACCTCTCCTCCTATCCAGGACCCAATATGGGGTGGCGATGTACCTTACGGAGCCGAAGGCGTGAAGAGCAACTATCACTGGCTGGAAGGAGTCTTCGGAGTAGATGCCAAGATCTGGGGCCTCGTCCGCATGGGATGGACCTTCCGATACAAGCGCCGGTTGGCTAAGAAGGATGGCAAAATAGGCAACTGCTACTATGTGCCGGGCTTCGGAAAGCAAGGTGGTTCCCGATTAGGCGGCACCTTCAACGTTACACTTGAGATATAATGTAAGCAAGACAATGAAAAATAAGAAACTGATTTGGCAGATACCTTTTCTGCTCATTCTTATCATAGGCAGTATCTTCGTGATACGCCAGCAGCGCAACACCCCATTCCAGAAAGATGAGGGTATGGTGTTCGGCACCATCTATCACATCACTTACCAGAGTGACACCAACTATCAGAAAGAGATCGAGGCAGAATTGCAGAAGGTGGATAATTCACTCTCCCCATTCAACAAGACCTCCATCATCTCCCGCATCAACCGCAATGAAAAGGTGAAGGTAGATGAGATGTTCAGCGAGGTATTCCAACTCGCCGAGAAGATTTCCGGAGATACAGACGGAGCCTTCGATATCACCGTGGCGCCTATGGTGAATGCCTGGGGATTCGGTTTCAAGACCGGTAACCCTCCTACCCGACAGACCATCGACAGCCTGCGTGCCATCGTGGGATTCCACACCGTTGCCCTGCAGGATGGTTACGTCATCAAGAAGAATCCGAAGACGATGCTCGACTGCTCTGCCATTGCCAAGGGATATGGCACCGATGTGGTAGCGAGATTCCTCAAGAAGAAGGGCGTACAGAACTTCATGGTAGAGATAGGTGGAGAAATCGTGGTAAACGGCAACAGCGAGAAACTGCAGCCATGGCGCATCGGAATCAACAAGCCTACGGATGATTCGCTCAACACCAATCAGGCTATCCAGGATGTAGTCAGCGTAAGCAATATCGCAATGGCCACCAGTGGCAACTACCGCAACTTCTACTATAAGAACGGAAAGAAGTATGCCCACACCATAGACCCGAAGACTGGCTATCCAGTGCAGCACAACATCCTTTCTGCCACCGTATTTGCAGATGACTGTGCCACCGCCGACGCCTATGCCACCTCGTTCATGGTACTGGGATTGGATGGAGCCAGGAAGATTCTGGAGAAACATCCCGAGCTTTGCGCCTATCTGATTTATTCAGACCAGAAGGGCAGCAACCAGATCTGGTATTCTCCTTCCCTTCAGAAGAAGTTAGGAAAATAAAGATACTGAAAAAGTAAGAAAAATAAAGAACGATGCAGGAAGATAAGTTATACGATACACTCTTGAATCTGCCTCTGTTTCTCGGAATGAGCCGCGCCGACCTTCTTCAGATTGCCGGACATACCAAGTTCGATTTCCAGAAGATAGAAGGAGGTGAGACTTTAACCGAGATAGGTGAACCCTATCACCGGTTGCTCTTTCTCCTTTCCGGAGAAGTGGCTGTAGAGACTATGGCAGATGACCGTGGGTATAGAATCGTAGAGACCATCAAGGCACCGGAAGTATTCATGATAGAACGCCTATTCGGATACGACCAGCACTCGCCCCATCGCTATGTGGCGAGAAATGACTGCAGCCTGATGAGCATCAGTAAGAAAGAAGTGCTGCGACTCGCCAACCAATACGAGATCTTCCACATCAATCTGCTCAACCTCATCTCCACCCAGGCACAGAGGAGCAATCGCCGACTCTTCAAGGTTCCCCCAAAGACGCTCAGCGACAGCATCATCCGATTCTTCGAGAATCATTGCCTACGCCCGGCAGGCGAAAAAAACATCCATATCAAGATGGATCGCCTGGCACAGGAGCTGAATGTCAAGCGGCTCAAGGTATCAGTGGCGCTCAACGAACTGGAAAACCAGGGACTGATCGAACTCCATCGCGGTAAAATCAGCATTCCTGCACTCGAGAAATTAATCAATAGATAACAATTAAAATTATGCAAGATAATAATTCCACAAAGAATAACGAAACCCAGAAGAGAGAGAATCCTTTCTTCCTGCCCTATGGCACCCCACATTATACAGTCCCTTTCCACCGCATCCAGCTCGGTGATTACGAAGAGGCTTTCATGGAAGGTATCCGACGCGATGACG
>ERZ1026776.1997-NODE-1997-length-10673-cov-5.597947_pt1 | contig 10673 bp, 9 predicted proteins | sample MGYA00380125_ERZ1026776 | MGnify/ENA primary metagenome ERZ1026776 (study PRJEB33269, sample SAMEA4719761) | human gut metagenome | biome: human-associated habitat; feature: organic feature; material: feces | place: Cameroon | collected 2013-10 ... | reverse complement strand
GGGCAAGGCTGCCGCCCTTGACCCGCGCAAAGAGCTGCGCTCTCTGCACTCTTGCACCGGGCAAACTGTCCTGAAGGACAGCTCGCCCGGTTTCAACAGTATGAGAAACAGCCACCGATATTTCATCGATGGCTGTTTGCCCTACACAGATATTACGTTTTAGAGAAGTTCATTCAGAAGATTCATACACTTAACTTTTTGCTGCAAATTCGCACTTCCATATACATTAAGCGTGAAAGATACATTTTTATGACCAAGAATTTCGGAAAGTGACTTGATGTCAAACTCCGGAATTTCAATCGCCCGAACCGCAAAGGTATGTCGAATCTCATGAAATTTGACTTTTTCTAATCCATTTCTTTTTAGAAATCGCGTAAAAAATTGCCTGTATGTACGCGGTTCTGTAGGCTTTGTCTTTCCTGTCAAAAAATAATGATTAGGATTTTCTGCATAAAATTTCTTGATTATATTCATCAACAAGGATGGAGCCGGAATCGTCCGTGCTGATGTTTTCGTCTTCGGCGGTCCAATATAAAGATACGATTCTCCTTTTTTCTTGTCGTAGATACGTTGAACGGTTTTGTTGATATTGATAGTCTTATCTGTCAGCGAAATGTCTTTCATTTGTAAGCCGCACAATTCTCCAATCCGAACTCCCGTGAATAGCGCAATCAGAATCCCTGCTGTCTTCCGGTTCAAGTTCATGTAGATGCACTGAATTAGCGCTTGTTCCTGATCCTTTGAAAGAGAAACGACTTTTTTAACGCCCAACTCTTTCGGATACTCTATCAGTTCCCAGTTCAGAAGCGAAATAGCCCGTTCCTTGTAGGCATACTCCATTGACAATCGGAGAACAAGGATAACATCCCTTATCGTTTTCACTGTCAGTCCACCAGTCTTATCCAATCGTCCCTCATTATAAAGGTACGAAATGTAGTTCTGGATGTCCGCTTCGGTGATGCTGCCAATCTTGCGCTTGCCGAAATATGGAATCAAATGATTTTCGGCAATCAGCGTAAAGCTGGCGTGAGTTGACGGTGTAATCATCGGCTTTTTTTGATTCAACCATGTATTCACAAGCGTCTTGAATTTTGTATTATTAGTCATTATCAGACCACCTCCACGAACTATTATCCGTTGAAGGGTTAACTTCATACAGTATTGACCTCAAGTAACGGTCTTGAGAATCGCCCGAAACTCCGCTTTCCGGGCTTCGATGAACCGTGGCAAACGACCTTGCTATCATCCGTATTCGCAAAGAACACTCAGAAAAATACAGACGGGCGAATAACAAATGTTATCTGCAATTCTGCAAAACAAGGATTGATACCACAACGAGAGTACTTTGACAAAGACATTGCCAACAGCGATAACACCAGCGGATATTATATCATCGAAGAAAATGACTTTGTTTACAATCCCCGCAAATCATCCGATGCACCATACGGCCCTATAAGCAGTTACAAATACACCGAAGCCGGTATTGTTTCACCGCTATACCTTTGCTTTAGAGCTAAGAAAGAGATTAATCCTTTATTCTTTGAATGGTATTTTCGCTCTTCCGTATGGCATAGGTATGTGTATATGTTTGGTGACAGTGGAGCGAGACACGACAGAGTTAGCATAAAGGATGATGTTTTCTTTGCCATGCCGATCAATCTTCCATCGGCTCAGGAGCAAGAACATATCGCTGCTTTCCTTGATAGGCTTGACCAAAAAATTGAAAAGCAACGCACTTTGGTGGAAAACCTCAAGAAGTATAAAAGAGGTGTCATACAGTACATCTTTCGTCAACTCCCCACTCAAAATAGCGCAGGATGGACTTGTGTTCGACTAGGTGATATTTTCAAAAAAGTATCACGCCGTAATACAGACGGAGTGATAAAAAATGTAATTACCAACTCTGCGGAATACGGATTGATTCCTCAGCGTGATTTCTTTGACAAGGATATTGCCGTGGATGGAAACACAGCAAATTACTATATCATTAAAAATGGAGACTTTGTTTACAATCCGAGAAAGTCAAACTCCGCGCCATACGGACCGTTTAATAGATATACTCTCAGTGAGCAAGGAATTATCTCCCCGTTATATACCTGTCTTGTGCTACAAGCAGATATTTCTCCTTCATACCTCGCTTGGTACTTTAAGAGCGATGCTTGGTATAGATACATCTATGACAACGGCTCACAAGGCGTTCGTCATGATCGAGTATCTATGACAGATGATTTGCTTATGGGTATTCCGGTTATGTATCCCGGCCATGCAAAGCAGATTTTATATGCAAATATTCTTGACAAGGTGGAGGCTCGATTGCAAGCAACCAAAAAAACACTTGACCTTTTGTGTAAAATGAGGGATGGCTATATGAAACAGCTCTTTATATAAAGAGCTGTTGTAAAAGAGCCTTTTGCATTGTACGCAAATACGTCAGCTCATTTTCGGCGCTTTTGATTCTTGTGGCGATAGCCTCAAAAACTGAAATCATTTTGCACTGCGTATTGTAGTCGGGGTAGCTAATTTCTATCTTTGAAAGTTCACTTGCTTGAATGTGAACGACGGACTTTCCCTGCGCAATCCGAGCAATTTGTCCGTTTACAATATGATTCAAAATATAACTCATAATCCGCCCGTCAATTTTTGAACTGCGGAATATGTTGAGATCACCTGCGAGAATTATATCTGGCAGCATAACACACGCTGCGGTTGATATTTCTTCTGGCGTCTCACCAGAGGTGGGAATAATCACATCTCCAACATGGCTATAATATTGCTTTTCAGGTTGGGCTTTGGTTCTGCGTATAACTGCATTTATCACCTCATGGTATGTCGTGTACAGTTCACCATATAGGATAAACGGAGTTCCATCAGGTGCTATGTCTGCTTTCGATAATGGTGCGCCTTTTGTAAATGATCCTAAAGCGCCAATCTTAGTTGTAGTCCATGTTGCGTCTTCAATACAACATGAACCAGGGGTCAATAGTGTGCGAACGACACCTCTTTTATACTTCTGATCAAGCAAGCAGAAATGCTGCATAAAAGACGAAATCCCTTGCAATAGCGGAAAAAATCTGCTACTACAAGGGATTTCACTTTTGTTTCATACAGGAATGAGCTCTGAAAAAGGACCTCAAGTAACGGTCTTGAGAAGCGCCCGAAACTCCGCTTTCCGGGCTTCGATGAACCGTACAGATCGACACAATTAGGCGATATAGCGGCTCTGGTAAATCGTACTGATCCAAAATCTAACGCACCGATCATGATGCTCAGTGCCGGAAATGGCTTCATTATGCAGTCCGAAAAGTACTCCAGAGACAATGCTGGACAGAGCCTCAAAAAATACATTCTCTTGAAGCAAGGAGAGTTGGCATATAATCACGGCGCATCTAAGGCTAAACAGTTTGGTTGTTGTTATGAGCTGACTGGGCCAGAGGCACGAATCCCTTATGTGTATCATTGCTTCAAGATCAATAATCACGAATATACACCATTTATTGCGATGGCACTCAATAACGCCAAAATGGATAAGCAGCTTAAACGCCTCGTATCGTCAAGCGTTCGTATGGATGGGCTACTCAATATTTCCTTTGAGGATTACATGAGCGTAACAATTCATCTTCCTTCGCCCTCCGAACAAAAGCGCATAGCCGACTTTCTTCAAAAAATTGATGAGCGAATCACCGCGCAGGAAAAACTTCTTGCTTCCCTCAAGAAGTATAAAAGAGGATTGCTTTCCCGTGAATTTGAGCAACAAGAAAATGGCAATCTAAACAATAGCTATGTTGGGAAACTCAAAGATTATTTTCAATTATCTTCAGGATCAACACCGAGCAGTACAAACAGGACGTTTTACTCAGGCAATATTAGGTGGGTGTCCAGCGGAGAGCTGAAATCAAAGTATCTGTGTGAAACCAGCCAGCACATTTCATCCGAAGCTGTATCCAGTTGTAACCTTCGAGAGTATCCAGCAAATACGTTACTCATAGCGATGTATGGGCTTGAAGCAGCCGGAGTGAGAGGAACTGCATCAATTCTAAGTGTTCCAGCAACCATAAGTCAGGCGTGTATGGCAATCCAACAAACCGGGGAAATAGACATTGAATATCTTTACTATTGGTACATCTACAATGGTCAATGGATCGGCATGCGAATTGCCCAGGGGACAAAACAGCAAAATCTTAGCACTGATACTTTAGGCAGTCTGAGAATCTATGCGCCATCGTACAGCAAGCAAAAGAAAGTGTGTAAGCTTCTATCTCAGATCGATTATCTCATTGAAAAAGAAAGTAAAAAAATTGATTTGCTCTCTTCTGCAAAAAGAGGATTGTTGCAACAGCTTTTTATATAAAGAGCTGCTGTAATAGTCCATCTCTATTTGAACGCAGATAATCAAGAATGCTTTCCGCTGTGTCTGTCCTTTGGTCAAGGGCAGACACAAAATCGGCAATGCGACATTGTTCTTCGTAAACAGGCAAAGCAATCTCAATTCTACGGCACTTTTCTTGGTTTAACTTTGGTTGTGCCGTGCCAGTGTTATAGCGTGTATAATCGAGACTTTCAAGTAACTCGCAAAGAAACTTGATATTCTGTCCTGCTTTAGGTCGCATTACATGAGCATGGTTGTTTACCCAATATTTCCCTTCTGCGATAAAACACAACGGTGTACTGCGATTAAGTATATTTGCCCCATCCTCACCAAGAAGGAGCAGCGGCTCCTCAAAGATGAAATCATCAATATAGTCTATTATGCCCGATGCGCCGTAATATGGATATTGTCCCTGCCGTTTAGCTCTGTCTGCACTTTCAAGCGGTTTGCGCTGCCCGTCCAGAAAATCCACTACATCTTGTAGTGTGCAGGATGTCCATTCTGGATATGGGTTTCCGGCTGCATCAGAGAACTTTAGCTGATGTGAAAGAATAGCCGCAACGACACCTCTTTTATACTTCTTGAGGTTATCTACAAGAGACTGCTGAGCATCGATACGTCGATCCAAGGCAATGAGAAAGTCTGCAATCTTTCTTTGCTCGGCAGCATTCTCCGGCAGATAGTGTTTTGTGGCGAAGAACTCATCTGTTGGGACATTAAGCAATCCGTGATTTCTTGCCCCTTCTGCTGAAATCATATAGATTTCCTTGTACCATTTGAGTGAATCAAAGTACACCTTAATGAAGTCTGTATCGTGCTTCTTGAGCGCAAAACAGATATATAGTGTAGACAACGCTCCCATAGGATAGCGGTCTAACCGCTTTATTGAACCGAAGTCATAACCCACGGAATAGCTCTTGTTATACGCATATTCGCCGTTCCTCAAAAGGTAATATCCGCTCATGTCTTTGCTTGCAACGGTTTTGTTAAAGTAACTGATCTGATCGACAAGACCATCTTTCGAAGATATTGTCAGAGGTAGATTAGTTTCATTGTTGCTGTTTTTCCGTGTTACTCGATCTGCAAAATCAGACAATTTCGCTGCTCTCCATGGTTCATCGAAGCCCGGAAAGCGGAGTTTCGGGCGATTCTCAAGACCGTTACTTGAGGATGCATTTGCCATAATTATTTGCCCTCCACGTCAAAGGGGAAGTCCAGCCCCAACTCATCAAAAAACGGTTTCAATTCTGCATCTATATCCTTAATTTCAGATTGCAGCTTGCGAATCTCTGCCGCAACTTCATTCAAGTCAATCTCAGGTTCTGGCTCAAAGGTATCAACATAGCGAGGGATATTCAGGTTAAAGCCGTTTTCTTCAATCTCCTTCATAGTTGCAACATGAGCATATTTATCGACATCCTGACGACGCTCGTATGTTTCAACAATCTTGTCGATATCGCACTCCCGAAGGATGTTCTGGTTCTTTCCAGCTTCAAAGTCACTGGAAGCATCGATGAAAAGAATGTTGTCAGAGTTACCATTGCGTTCTCTCTTGAGAACAAGAACACAGACAGGGATACCCGTACCGAAGAACAAATTTGCAGGCAGACCAATCACCGCGTCCAAAACGTTCAATTTCTGAATAAGGTGTTTGCGAATTACTTCTTCCGCCGCACCACGGAACAGGACACCATGCGGCAGAAGAACGACGGCTCGTCCATCCTCATCCATGTGATAAACCATATGCTGAACGAAGGCAAAGTCAGCCTTGCTCTTCGGAGCAAGTTTGCCATACTCATTGAAACGCTCGTCCTCCATGAAGTGCATATCGGCAGACCAGTTTGCAGAATAAGGAGGATTGGCAACCTGAACACGGAACTTCATGTCTCCGAAGTAGTCATGCTCCAAGGTATCACCGTTGAAGATGTTAAAGTTGCGATATGGGATGCCGCGCAGAATCATGTTCATTCTAGCGAGGTTATAAGTCGTGGAGGTCAATTCCTGTCCGTAATAGTTTCTAACGTTGGCATAGTTCTTGAGGCGCAGCAGCAGTGAACCAGAGCCACAAGTGGGGTCGGCTGCATCCTTGACATCCGTGAGACCAAGGCAAGCCAGACGGCAAAGCAATTCGGCAGGACCGGATGGCGTATAGAACTCACCGGCTTTCTTGCCAGCAGTTGCAGCAAACTGACCGATCAGATATTCATATGCGTTACCAAGAACGTCAATTTTGGTATCATCCACGCCGAAGTTGATTTCGTCCAACGAAGCGATGATCTTTGACATAACAGCACTTCGGTCTTTGACAGTATGACCGAGCTTTGAGGAATCGAGCTGCATATCAGAAAACAGACCATCAAAGTCTTCCTGAGAATCGTTTCCGATTGTGGACTCCATCAGCGCATTGATTGCGCTCTGCAAGAACTCAATGTCGAAGGAGCGGTTTTCTACCATCTTGACCATCTTGCGGAACAAATATTGCGGCTCAATGACATAGCCGAGATCGCGCAGCGCCTCTTCGATAACGGCGGTTTTGTACTCTTCATCCGCCCACGCCTCTTCATATCCGATACCGTCATCCTTGAGAAGATTCGCCATATACTTCTCTGTCCGGTCGGAAAGGTAGTAGTAGAAGATCATGCCCAAGATGTAGTTCTTGAACTCATATGCTTCCATGTTTCCGCGCAGGGCATTTGCCATTGCCCATAGCTTATTGCAAAGTTCTTTCTGATGAGCCTGAATCGAATTATCCATTTGTCCCTCTCCTTATTGGTATTTCTCTGTGTGCTGCCGGATAAAATCAACGATCCGATTTACAAGGGAACGTTTCTTCAAAAGCGGCAAAGGCTTCTCAATCCTGTCTCGAATATTTCCTGCATCCATTGTTCCAGAAAACTCATATTCCGAAATAATATCCGTCAGCATGGATGCGTCAATATCTTCGGCCTTTGCAAAAGCGACGATTTCTTCGCGCTTTGCTTCATTTTCAAAGTCGTTATAGGCTGCATCAATTTCATCCGCACTTTCCAAGCCGACAACAACACGATCCAAAAATGCTTGCAGGATTTCAACTTTCCGGAGCAGCTGCGGATTATCTGTTCTGCCCAGCTCGTCCTTGATGTGCTTAATGTCGTAGTCCTTCTGTTTGGGATCGTCAAAATGGATGTTGCGGATCAAGTTCATGATGTATGCCACATTGATTCTGTCGCTCTCCATCAGTTCGATGCAGAAGTCAACATCGTTCAGGACAGAGACAACCTCGCGGTCTGTTTTTTGCCTTGAGTAGAGCATAAGGTATTTACTCTTATAGTCCTGGTATTCCTGCTCGGACATGATAAGAGCCCCCTGATCAAAACTGAACTCAATAAAAGTCTGCAACGATTGGAGATACTTTGTCAGTTCACGGAACGTCACAACAAACTTCTTCTGATCGTCCTCGTTCTGCATCGTGTCCACGGACTCAGGAAACAGCGCAATTTCCTTGAGTTTCATCACCATTTCGTTAAACTTCTCCACAAAGTATTGATATCCCGGCACAACAATGCCGGAGGTATCCTGACTCTTAGAAAAAAGCGTCAATGCCTCATCTGTGCGTTTTTTGAGGTTACGATAGCAAATAATAATACCAAAGGGCTTTGTTTCCTTCTCAACACGGTTTGTGCGGGAATAGGCTTGCAGCAGATCATGATACTTCAAGTCCTTGTCCACATAAAGGACGGAAAGCCTTTTGCTGTCAAATCCGGTCAGGAACATATTCACAACGATGAGAATATCAAGTGGCTTTGTTTTCTTTCCCTTTACCCGGTCAGAAATATCCTTGTGATAAGCCGAGAACGTATCTGTGGAGAAATTGGTTCCGTACATCTCGTTATAGTCCTTGATAATGCGCTCCAACGAATCGCGGCTATGTTCATCTTTGCCCTCGGCATCCTCGTTCTGCCCATAGGAGAAGATACCGCTGATATTCAGATCATGCTTGATTTTTTTGAAAATGTCGTAGTACTTAACAAGGGCATCAATAGAGGACACGGCAAAAATAGCAGTGTACTGTCCATTTCTGGTTTTCGCTTTGTGGTTCTGAATAATGTGGTTAGCAATCAAAGACATTCGCTCATCGGACATATAGAGTTCACCTATATCAATCGCGTCCGCGAGTGTGGGGTCATCCCAGTCAAAATCGCCCTCCATTGTTTTTATGTATTCAATATGGAAGCCCAAAACATTATTATCAAAGATAGCGTCTTTAATCAAATAATTGTGGAGGCACTCACCGAAGAGCATTTCCGTTGTCTGCGTGATTTTACCCTCGGTTTTTCCATTTACTTCAAAACGAGGTGTCCCTGTAAAGCCGAAAAACTGCGCTTTCTTGAAATGCCGCACAATGTCTTTATGCATATCCCCGAACTGACTACGGTGACATTCATCGATGATAAAGACAACCTTCTCGTCTTTGTATGCATCCATCACCTTCTCATACTGAGGACGTTTTACGGCATTTGCCATTTTCTGCATTGTAGTGACGATAAGCTGCCGGTTTTTATCTTTCATTTGCCGAACAAGGACATCCGTGCGATCTGTCACATCAACAGAACCTGCCTCAAACTTATTAAATTCTTCAGTTGTCTGAGAATCCAAGTCCTTTCGGTCAACAAGGAAAATGACCTTCTTGATATTTGGATTTGCCGCGAGGATCTGTGCTGTCTTAAAGGATGTCAACGTTTTTCCCGCACCGGTTGTGTGCCAGATATACGCATTCCTGTTTGTGAGTGTAGCCTGCCGAATCAAGGCCTCTACGGCATAAACCTGATAGGGACGCATGACCATCAAAATCTTATCAGTATCGTTCAGGATGGTGTAACGCGTCAGCATTTTTATGATGTGATCCCTTGCAAGGAAAGAAATCGAAAAGTCCTTCAAATTGGTAATGCGGACATTGTTGAAATCAGTCCAGAAAAATGCAAGGCTATACATCAGGTCTCTGTCGGAATTAGCAAAATACTTTGTGTCAACTCCGTTGGAGACGATAAAGAGCTGAATGAAATGATACAACCCATTGTAGGAATGCTTCTTATACCGCATGACTTGATTAACCGCCTCGCGGATGTCAATTCCACGGCGCTTCAACTCTACTTGAATCAAGGGCAAACCGTTTACAAGAATCGTAACATCGTAACGATTGACATACTTTCCAACCACGGTTGTTTGATGAGTGACTTGAAAAATGTTCTTCGTGTGATCCTGATCGAAAAAGGAAAGATACACTTTTGTGCCATCTTCGCGCTCAAGAACAAACTTATCCCTCAAGATTTTTGCACTCTGGAAAACTGACTTGCCGAGCATAAGATTAAAGATACGCTCCCACTCTTTATCAGTGATCGGCGTATCCAGCTTGGATGCATTGAACGCTTCAAACTGTACTTTGAAGTTCTCAATCAAAGCACCATAATCCGGAATGTCAACATTGCTGTATTCCTGTTTATTAAGCTGCTCCATAAATTGTTGTTCAAGAGCAGCCTCGCTTTGGTAACTCATATCTTCATCTCCTATACTTGAGGATATGTTTTATATCAACCCTCACCATTGATATTTTAACGACCATCTTATCCTATAAACAGGACTACTCCGGATTTTTCTTCATATATTTACCACTCCGTATACGGGCATCCAATGGTTTTTCTGCGTCAGCAGGAATCACCCATGAATAGTCAACTTTCATTGCACCCGGTATACGATTTTCCGAACATAGAACCTGTATTCTTCTCTTTGACAATCCCCATTTTTCCGCAGTCTGCCTAATTGAAAGATATTCCACGTCACCATCCCTCACTTTCAGATATATCCCCTGCTCCACTGCTTCTTGATAGCATTATAAGCCCAACCGCGAACAAAGTCAATTTAGAGGAACTTCACAAGTCGAATACAAACACTATTTATATGCTTTTCTGCTGTATGAAGGGTTCCTTCCAAGCATTTCTTTCAATTCAGATCATGTGCAAGACCTGCGGTACTGCTCGTCAATTTCCTTCATGTTATAATCCATCAATCCGGGAACGCCCATCTCGCCGCCGCATTCGTTGCAGAAAGCAGCCGTGATTTTAAAGGTATGCTCCTTTTCCCTGATGGGCTGGTTGATTTTGATTTTCTTCAGGGTGTAGCTCGTTTCTCTGCGGCATTCTGTGCAGAAGTCCTTCTGGTTTTCCACAGCGGCACTCTCCCTTCCGGCTTTACGTTCTTTTTTATTATTGTATCCCTACCTTTGTTTTTCGTCAACAATAAAGCTGCTGACAGTCTGCCGCTCGCAGAAACC
>ERZ1026776.1995-NODE-1995-length-10675-cov-47.558380_pt1 | contig 10675 bp, 6 predicted proteins | sample MGYA00380125_ERZ1026776 | MGnify/ENA primary metagenome ERZ1026776 (study PRJEB33269, sample SAMEA4719761) | human gut metagenome | biome: human-associated habitat; feature: organic feature; material: feces | place: Cameroon | collected 2013-10 ... | reverse complement strand
CGTTTTATATCTATTCCATGTTTTATGTTACATATTTTATGAAATGCAAAGATACGATTTTTTATGTAACTATCATCATTCTTTTCCTAATAATTTTTAAAACTTTCATTTTCCGTGTTTCAACTTTCTCATAGACAGCATCGTCGATGAGGTATCTACGACGGTCAGGCAAATGACTGTGTTTTTAGAAGAGATTTGTAAGCTCATTTTGTGATATTTCTAAACAGAATATTGCATTTAGGCGTTATTTTGTCGTGAAAAATATCTTTCTGATATAAAAAACCGCAAAAATAAGAAATATTGCTTGGCTTTTTGCTGGAATTGTTATACCTTTGCATCTAAATACATATTTTATGAAATCTTTTATAAAATAATGCAGCATGACATATAAACGTAGCATATTATAAAACAGGCTAAGTGAATATATAAGAAAGCTTATATAATTTTATATATATTGATGTGTTTTAAGATTATGTGAGGATAATAAATATAAGAAGAGATAGATAATATGAGAATGAAGGTTTTATTTGCTTCCCTGTTGCTGGCTGCTTCGGGGCAAGTGCTGGCACAGTCTTCCGGACAGGTTGGGGGACAGGTCTTCGATGAGAATGGAGACCCCGTAGTGGGTGCCCAGATTTTAGTAAAAGGTTCTAAGACTGGAACTGTGACCGACATTGACGGTAAGTTCAGTTTGCCAAGTGCTAAACAAGGAGAAACGATTGTAATCACTTATCTCGGTATGGACTCCCAGACCGTGAAGGCTGCTCCGGGCATGAAGGTGAACATGCACTCGCAAGACCGCCAGCTCGATGAAGTCATTGTCGTGGCTTATGGTGAGCAGAAGAAATCCTCTTTCACGGGTTCAGCAGGTGTATTGGATGCAGACAAAATAGCCGTGCGTCCTGTAAATAATGTAGCTGATGCCTTGGAAGGTCAGGTGGCTGGTGTGCAGATGTACAAGTCTTCAGGTGATCCTTCTGCCACTCCTTCTTTCTTGATTCGTGGTATCAGTTCTATCAATGCCAATCAGGAGCCATTGATTATCCTGGATGGTGCACCATTCTCTGGTTCATGGAATGATATCAACCCAAACGATGTGGCTTCCATGACCGTACTGAAGGATGCTGCATCCAATGCTCTTTATGGAGCCCGTGGTGCCAATGGCGTCATCATGATTACTACTAAGAATCCTCAGAAGGGCAAAACCGTGGTTACGCTGGATGCCAAGTGGGGCAGTACGAGCCGTGCCACCCAGGATTATGATATGATTTCCGACCCGGGACAATATTATGAGTTGCAGTATGGTGCTGTCTATCGCAACAATATCGCCAATGGCATGACTCCTTATGCTGCTCATGCTGCAGCCAACAAGTCTATTATCAGTAGCGATACTTCCAATGGCGGTTTGGGTTATCTCTGTTATGCAGTGCCAGACGGCCAGTATCTCATCGGTGATAATGGCAAGCTGAATCCGAATGCTACCCTTGGTAACCGTGTATATTATAAAGGTAAGGTATATACTGTTACTCCAGACAACTGGTTGGACGAGTCTATGCGTCACACCTTGCGCCAGGAATACAACGTGAGCGTGAATGGTGGTAACGATGCGGCTCAGATGTATGCTTCCTTGGGTTATCTCAATGAGCCTGGTATCGCCTATGGCTCAGGTATCAAGCGCTATACCGCCCATCTAAAGTCAACCTTGAAGGCTAACGAATGGTTGAAGGTGGGTGGCAATGTGAACTATGCACATACCAATACCGACCAGGCTGGTTCTAACTCTGGCTATAATGTCTTCTATGCAGCGAGCCGTATAGCTCCGATTTATCCTCTTTATATACGTGATGGCGAGGGCAATATCATGACCGACCAGAATGGTAAGATGTGTGACTATGGTGATGGCGCAGTCAACGGACTTGTGCGTAGCGTAGTGGCAAAGCAGATCAACTCGTTGAAGGATGACCAGTTGCAGACCAATAATTCAGTGGCTAATTCCTTCTCTTTGGCTGGTTTTGCCGACATCACTCCTACATTTGTCAAGGGATTGAAGCTGACTCTCAATGGCACGGTGAGCGATTATGAGTATCGCTATACCTCCACTTATCAGCCTTTCTATGGTTGGGGCGCAATGTCTTATCCAGAGGGTCAGGTGAGCAAGAGCCATAGCCGTACGTATGCAACCAATTTCCAGCAGCTCATCAATTATGCCCATAGCTTCGGTAATCATAATATGACTTTGCTCTTCGGTCATGAGAACTCTGCTTCTACAGACGAGGGCGTAAGTGCTACCCGTTCTGGTATGTTCTCTTATTTCGACAACCAGGAATTGAGCGGTGCCATCAAGGTTCAGGATGGCAATTCAAACCAGTCAAAATATAATACCGAGGGCTATTTCTTCCGTGGTATGTATGATTATGACGGCAAGTATTTTGCCCAGGCATCCTATCGCTGTGATGCATCTTCCAATTTTGCTCCAGGTCATCGTTGGGGTAGTTTCTATTCCTTCGGTGGTGCTTGGATTCTCACCAAGGAGAAATGGATGGAGAGCAGCAAGGGATGGCTCGATATGCTGAAAGTGAAGGCTTCCTTCGGTCAGCAGGGTAATGATGGTATCGGCAGCAACCTCTACCGCGACCTCTATGTGGTGCGCAACAATAATGGCGAGGTGGCTGTTACCGTCAGTTCCAAGGGTAATCCTAACATCACTTGGGAGACCAATACCAATGTCAATGCAGGTGTGGAGTTCGGTATGTTCAATAATCGCCTGACAGGTAGCTTGGAATATTTTTATCGCAAGACCACCGATATGCTCTGCTATGTCTATTATCCTAAGTCATACGGCTATGATGGTATCTATGACAATGTAGGCGATATGGTAAACAAAGGTGTGGAACTTTCCCTCTCTTATGATGCCATCCGTACCAAGGACCTGGTGTGGAACATCAATCTCAATGCCACCCATTATCGCAATAAAATCGTCTCTCTGAATCCAGACAATATCAACAGTACATTGGATGGTCATGGCGGATATGTAAGTGAATTCTACTTCTATGGTGAGGGACTTCCGATGTACACCTGGCGTATGCCAAAGTATGCAGGTGTGGCAAAGGATGGACAGTCTATGTGGTATGTGACCGACGAACAGGGCAATACTACGACCACCACCACTTATAATGATGCGACAGATTATAACTGTGGCAATCCAACTCCAGATATCTACGGTGGTTTTGGTACCAGTGTGAACTTCAAGGGATTCGACTTGGCGTTCAATTTCTCCTATTCCATCGGTGGTAAGGTGCTCGATGAGGGTTACAGAAATCTGATGGCCAGTCCTACATCCACCAGTCTGGGATACAATTTCCATAAGGATGTGCTCAAGGCATGGTCAGAGGATAATACCTCTTCCAATATACCTCGTCTCCAGTTTGGTGATGACTATTCCAACTCTACTTCCGACCGATTCCTGACCAATGGTAGCTGGTTGAGCCTGAACAACATCAACCTGGGCTATACATTCCCTAAGACGTGGTCGAGCAAGTTGGGCTTCAGCAAGATGCGTGTCTATGCCTCTGCAGATAATGTCTGTCTCTGGACCAAGCGCAAGGGTCTTGATCCTCGAACCAGTTCTGCAGGTTCTCCAGGTACTGAGAACTATTCGTTCACACGTACCATTTCGGCAGGTGTAACACTTCAATTCTAACTCTCAAACAAAAAGGACGATTATGATGAACAAGAAAATAATGAAGATGGCTGTGATGCCATTCATGATATTGGCTGCTTCTTCCTTGATGCAGAGTTGTATAGAGGAAGAGTTTCCTACTGATTATGCGACAGGTGAGCAGATGCAAACTGCCAAGAACCCTGGCAAGATATTGCTCAACGGCTTGAATGCCAAAATGGTGGAGCAGTTCTCTTATAACGGAGCACAGGTGGAATACGACTGGGGTTATCCAAGTCAGATGCTGATACGTGACATCCTGGGTGGCGATGAGCCTGTTAGCAATGTTACCAATGATTACTTGGCATGGATAGCCGACGGCACCTCGCTCAATATGTTCTCGCTCTATACCTATTCTTATTATTATGACTTGGTGAGCAATGCCAATAACATGGTGGAGAAGTTCGGTTCAGCTGATTCCGACCAGAAGGCTTATGCCGGTGCGGCTCGTGCCTACAGAGCATTGGCTTATCTCGACATGACCCGTATGTTTGAGTACAAGACCACAGGTTTCAGCAGCTTGGATGCCCAGGCTGAGAAAAGCAAGGTGGCAGGACTCACCGTGCCTATCGTGACGGAGAAGACAACCGCCAAGGAGTCTAAGAATAATCCTCGCGCTCCATTCTATACCATGTATCGTTTCATCCTGAACGACCTGAAGTTGGCGGAATCAGAGATGAAGGGCTTTGAACGTGCTAACAAGACACAGCCAGATGAGAGCGTGGTCTATGGACTGGAGGCTCGTCTGTGGTTGGAGATGGCTACCCGTTTTGAGAAGAATCCAGAAGACTTGGCTACCCAGCTCGCTCATGAAGAAGATGCTGACGGCTATGCCAAGTTGAATGTGACCACCGCTGGTGAGTGCTATGCCAAGGCGGCTGAATATGCACAGAAGGCGATGGCGCTCGATGGCTATGCTCCGCTGAGCAGCGACGAGTGGCACAATGAGAAGACGGGCTTCAATCTTGCTACAGGTGCCTGGATGTGGTCTGCTTCTATGCAGGACAAGGATATGTTGACCTACTATTGGTATTCATGGTTGTGCTGGATGGGTTCTGAGGCTCCAAATCTCACATGGGGTGGTATGGGCACATATCGCTGCATCGACAAGTCTCTCTATGAGAAAATGCCTGATGCCGACTGGCGCAAGACTACATGGGTGGATCCTTCTGACGTGGGAGCTAAAGCGGTTCCTTCTAAGTATAAATCCATCCTCAAGTCAGACCAGTGGCAGGATCTTCCAGCCTATGCAGGCATGAAGTTCCGCATGAGCTCTGGCAATCAGACCGATTACAACGTAGCGATGCTTTTCGATATACCTCTGATGCGTGTGGAGGAGATGTACTTCATCCTGGCTGAGGCTAAGGCACACACACAGAACGTGGAGGCAGGCAAGATGGTCTTGACTGATTTCATGAACACCTATCGTTATACCGATGGCTCATACCAGTGTGGCGCCACCGATATGGATGCTTTCATCAAGGAACTGATGGTGCAGAAGCGTATCGAGTTCTGGGGTGAGGGACTTGTCTATTTCGACCGCAAGCGTCTCGGTATGCGCATCCAGCGTTATTATGATGGCAGCAATTATCCAGCCTCTGCCCAGCTCAATTCCAAGGAAGGCAAGGTGGCTCCATGGCTCAACTATTACATCTACGACTATGAGCGTGACCAGAATACTGCCGTGGTGCTCAATCCTGATCCAACGAATGCTGCGACCTCTCAGACGGATTATTGATTTCGGATTCATTTATAAATATAAAAGGATTTAGATTAGAAATTATGAAAAAGTTCATATATCAGATATTGATGGTGCTGGCTATAGGTGCAGGATTCACTGCCTGTGATAGCGATGACGACTACCAGCCTGGAGCGCCAACCCCTGCCAACAGTATGCAGGTGTATTTCGATGCCGACAATACTGCCGACTATGTTTGTGGGCCTGGTGAACAGCCAGAGATAGAATTGAAGGTGTCTCGTGTGAATGACAGTGAGGCTGCCGAAGTGCCTATCATCTGCAAATCGGCAAGTGAGGGACTCACCATCCCATCATCGGTGAAGTTTGAAGCTGGTCAGAAGACGGCTTCCCTCACCATCGGGGTGGGAGAAATGGAGGAGGATAAGAAGTATTCCTTCGACCTTGCCATTGATGAGGCTTACGCTGATCACTACAGCAGTCAGTTCAAGGGTACTTCCCATTTTAGCGGTTATGCCCTGCAGGCTTCCTGGAAGACATACGTCAAGGATGCGGACATGACCTGGACCATCAACGGAAACCAGCAGAAGTGGACTGTGGACATCGAGCGCCTGGGAAGCACCAATCGCTATCGCATCAAGGATTTCGTAGGTTCCGGTCTGGACATGGTGTTCCTGGTAGGTGGTGTGGCATCGGGAGCAACTTCCTACAACAAGATTCTGCCATACACCAATTATTACAGTTATAATGACGGAACCGTAGATGGCTATTACCTCTATGATTCCAGCAAGGGTGAGTGGCCTTCATGGACGGTGGGCGACAAGACCGTGTCTTCCCTCTGCATCATGAACTCTTATATCGGTTATGGTGATTATTCCTATGTCTCCTTCAAATTGGGTTATTGCGTATTCGCCACTTATTCCACAGACTATACCGATGGAACTTCTGAAGGCTACAACTATATCGAAGTGACTTGGAATCCATAGGAGTGAAATGGGAAATCATGAACAGTATTTCATGAATAGAAGATCATAAAAATAACATTAAAATAGCAATAGAATGAAAAAGATATATAGCATATTATTCCTCCTCATTGTTGTTTGCTTGGGCTTCAGCTCATGCAGCGACGATGATGTCGTAAAGACACAGTTGGAGGCTCCCGCTATCTCATCAGATATCACGAAGGCCACTTCGCTGTCTTTCAACTGGCAGCCTGTGGCTGGTGCTACCCAGTATGCATACGAATTGTATGATGCCAATGACAACCGGGTGCTGGGAGATATGACAAGTGGTACAACCCTGATAGCCACTGGTCTGGAGCCTACCACCACCTACACCCTGAAGGTATGGGCATACGCAGCATTGACTGGCGATAAGAGTACATCACCTATCGCCACCCTTACCGCTACTACCACAGCTCAGACTCCTTTGGCTAACCCTGTACCTTCGGCAAGTTCTGCCAACGGCGGTGTAACCATCACCTGGCCTGAGGTGGAGAATGCTACCGGTTATTCTTACCACTATAAGGATGCTGAAGGCAAGGAGGTGAGCGGACAGACGGAGACCAACAGCGTGGTTCTTACCGGTCTGGCTATCGGTGAATATACCATCTATATCACGGCTACAAGTTCTGACCCGGAATATGCCGATTCAGAGCCTATCGCACTGAAATTTGAGCGCACCAAGGCTGAGGTATGGCGCCATACGGGAACTTATACATCTGCAGCCCTTGGCAAGTCGTTTACCGCTACCCTCGTTCATTATGATGATGGCAGTTATACTTTGGAGAATCCGTTGGGTGAGGAAGGTTATAGCATCAACTTCACCGTTCCTGAGGGTTCTACCGAGATTGTTCCTTCCACTACTGCCGACGACTATGGTTATTATTCCATCTATCTGAGCAGCAAGTATTATGTGAGCATCTATCCGTCAGGAGGCTATTCCAAGTTTACGGGCGATGAGTATGCTGGTGAGGTTTGGTTCTTCTCATATCTTTATGATTATGATGGCAATCAGATAGGTGATGCTTCTGGTGGTTATGACGACTTCACCTGGAGCGATGGGGATGAGATCCCAGAGGGCTGCAAGGCGGAAGTGCCAGCCATGCTTACTACCACTTGGGGACAGTATGCGCCATTTTGGAACGATACACCAACCAAGGACGGCAAGCAGTGCCTTACGGGTTGTGTGGCTACATCCCTGGCTCAGATCTTGAATTATTACAAGTATCCAACTCAGCTCTCTGATGGTACGGTGATTGATTGGGACAACATGCTTCCTTCTTATGAGGAAGGCAAATATACCGATGCTCAGGCTGCTGCCGTAGCTCTCCTGATGGCTCGTTGCGGCGAGGTTGTCAATATGCAGTATGGCACGGATGTGAGCACCAGTCAGGTATCTGATATTGAGAACTACGGTTTTGCAAAGAAGTTCGGCTATATCGTGAAATATTACGGTTATCGCGACTATCCTAACCAGCAGGATGCTAAGCTCTGGAAGGAAGTTATCTTCAAGGAGTTGAGTGCCGGTCGCCCAGTGCTTTATGGCGGAACATCCTATAAGAATGGAGAAAATAACTATTTCTCTCATTCCTTCGTGATAGATGGTTACAACAGCAAGGGTCTCGTGCATGTGAACTATGGTTTCAATGGAGCCGGTGATGCCTGGGTGCCTATCGACAAGATGCCGCTGAAGACAGGTGGCTGGGATGAGACTTTCGATACCTATCAGACTCTGGTAGTCATCCATCGTCCTCAGGATGGTGAAATCAATTATGAGCTTCAGCCACAGTAACGCAGAATTCTTATGGTTTGGGAAGAAATCCGTAATTAAGTAAACGATTTCATACAATTATAATAAGGAATTGCGTGGTTATTGCTTTTCTTTTTGTACCTTTGCATCCGTTTGGCAAAAATACTTACCAAATCATGAAGGAAAGAAAATTCATTTTGAATATCAGTTAATATCTAATAATAAATTAAAGTAATGGCTACACTTACAATTTCTATTATTGTCGTTTTCGTGCTCGGCTATGCGCTCATAGCTACCGAAAGTTTGACAAAGGTAAACAAAGCAGCGATTGCCCTGTTGATGTTGGTAGGTTGTTGGACCCTCTACATGGTGGATCCAATGCAGTATCTCCAGTTGATGCACCCTGATTATACAGGCGGTGCTGCAGGAATGGTGGAGAAGGTGACCGGAATCATCCAGGAACATCTGGGCGATACCGCCACAACACTCTTCTTCCTGATGGGTGCAATGACCATCGTGGAAATCGTTGACCAGAACGGCGGATTCAACTGGGTTCGCAAGGTGATGAAGACCAAGTCGAAGCGTGCGCTCCTCTGGCGTATCGCTATCCTTACCTTCTTCCTCTCTGCTATCCTCGACAATCTGACCACCAGTATCGTGATGATCATGATTCTCCGAAAGCTCGTCACCGACCACAAGGATCGCATGGTTTATGCATCCCTCGTCATCATCGCAGCCAATTCGGGTGGTGCCTTCTCACCAATCGGCGACGTTACCACCATCATGCTCTGGAACAAGGGATTGATTACTGCAGCCGGCGTTATCGCCGAAATCTTCATCCCGTCTGTGGTTTCCATGGTGATTCCAGCCCTCATCCTTCAGACCATGTTGAAGGGCGAACTCGTGATGCCTGAGGTTTCTGCCCAGCAGAATGCATCGGTCAGCGATTTCACCGAAGGTCAGCGCAAGGCTGTGTTCTGGCTGGGAGTAGGCGGTTTGATCTTCGTTCCTATCTTCAAGAGTATCACCCACTTGCCTCCATTCGTAGGAATCCTCCTGGTATTGGGCGTTCTCTGGACTGCTACCGAAGTTTTCTATCGCGGTTTGCATCGTGGAGCTGATGCCGAGGGCACTCAGAAGCGAGTAACCAAGTTGCTTTCTCGTGTTGATATGAGTACCATTCTCTTCTTCCTCGGTATCCTGATGGCAGTATCCTGCCTGGCTGAGATTGGCGTGTTGACTGCTTTGGGGCAGGGCTTGAACGTCGTATTCGATGGCAACCACTACCTGGTTACTGGTATCATCGGTGTGCTTTCAAGTATTGTTGACAATGTGCCTCTGGTAGCCGGCTGTATGGGAATGTATCCTGTGGCTGCTGCTGGCGATATGGCTGTGGATGGCATCTTCTGGCAGTTGCTGGCTTACTGTGCCGGTGTCGGTGGTTCAATGCTGATTATCGGTAGTGCCGCTGGTGTGGTAGTAATGGGCTTGGAGAAGATTACCTTCGGCTGGTATATGAAGCACATCTCCTGGATTGCTTTCGTAGGTTACATCGCTGGTATCGTTTGCTACTGGTTCATCCGCACCTTCCTTTATGCTATCTAATGGATAAGCATTTCCCGTTGAAAGGGACAATAGTTTTCGCTTACGTGAAAAGATTATGTAGAAAAGTCTCAAAGTCTCTTTTTCTATTGAAAATATCGGCTTAAAGACTTGATAGATAATAAGATAAAAAGAATGAGACTTCTCGGTTCTGATGCTGGGAAGTCTCATTTATTTATGATGGAATATCTGGTTAAAGGTTATTCTTGTTGATGATTGATTTTGGCAATCATTATTATGTTGCCAAATTTGGGCTCTTAGTTTGGGCACTTGTTGCCCGCCTCGTGAGCAACGGTTGCTCGTCTCATGTTCACCGATTCCCCATCACGTGATCCCCGAGGGACCGCTTGGTGAGCATGGCAGGAACTTCTGGAGGCTTTTGCTGATGATGGGCGGAAGGTTGTGAAAGTGGGTGTTAACTTCTCGGAAGACCAGCGAAGCATAGAGGATTGGGTGATAAAATAAATGACATCTTGAGGTTGATAAAACGCAAAAAATCCTGCCGGTATCGTTGCCAGCAGGATTTTTTTGCATCAGCCAAGGCTATTCATCTTCCATAATGATGTCTAAATCTTTGGCTATTTTCTTCAGTCTGTCTCTTATCCTCTTCGCCAAGGTTGGCGGCTCTTGCTGGACGATAGGCTTTGGTGGCTCTTCTTCTATGACTGGAGATTCTACTGTAGGAGTATCGGGGATGAGTGGGGGCTGCTCATCATCAGGGATGTCTGTAGATTCTATGTTTGACGGCTCTATAGGAATATCCTCTTCTAGGGGATCTGCCTTCTTTTGAGATTGGAAGTCGTCACGTATCGGATGATAAAGCTTGTCGATAATTCTCTGGTAATCATCTTCGTCCTTGGTGGTTGTGACAGGATTGTCCTGAATTTCATCTGCCAGCTCGTTGTTGA
>ERZ1026776.1994-NODE-1994-length-10682-cov-5.013550_pt1 | contig 10682 bp, 8 predicted proteins | sample MGYA00380125_ERZ1026776 | MGnify/ENA primary metagenome ERZ1026776 (study PRJEB33269, sample SAMEA4719761) | human gut metagenome | biome: human-associated habitat; feature: organic feature; material: feces | place: Cameroon | collected 2013-10 ... | reverse complement strand
ACGTTTGGGTGAACGGAGAATTTGTGGGCTACACGCAGGGAGCCAACAACGATTCCGAATTTGAAATCACCAAGCAGCTCCGTGCCGGCCGCAACTCCATCGCCGTTCAGGTGTTCCGCTGGTCAGACGGTTCCTACCTCGAGTGTCAAGACATGTTCCGCATGAGCGGCATCCACCGCAATGTTTATCTCTACAACGTGCCCGAGACAGCCCTGCGCGACCATTACATCACCTCGCAACTTTTCGATGGCTACCAGAACGCGCGTCTCAACATCACCTACGACACCGACACGCGTTGCAGCCAGTCGGCTCCGAAGGCCGCAACGCGCTTCGTCACCATCAAACTCTTTGACCCGCAGGGACGCTTCCTCCAGGAATCGACCGACACCATCAACCTTGCCGAAATCAAGGCGAAGGGCGACTGGAAACAGACCACGACCGCCAAGATGTTCGAACTGAAGAACGTGAAACTCTGGACGGCCGAAACGCCGGAACTCTACACCGTGCGCTTCATCGAGAAGGACGAGAAGGGCAACGACATCATGGCCTTCTCCACGAAATATGGTTTCCGCGAGATTGCCATCAGAAATTCGAAGGTGTATATCAACGGCAAATCCGTGTTCTTCAAAGGCGTCAACACGCAAGACACTGATCCGCTGCGCGGACGCTCCGTCACAACCGAAGACATGCTCAAGGACGTGCTCATGCTGAAGCAAAACAACTTCAACACCATTCGCACGTCACATTATCCGAAAAACGCCCGCATGTATGCCATGTTTGACCATTACGGACTCTACGTGATGGATGAGGCCGACCTTGAAGATCACGCCAACCAGAGCATCTCTGGTCGCGAATCGTGGATTCCGGCTTTCGTTGACCGCATTGAGCGCATGGTGCTCCGCGACCGCAACCATCCGTCGATCATCTTCTGGAGCCTCGGAAACGAATGTGGCGGTGGCGGCAACTTCAAATATTGCTACGAAAAGGCCCACGAGCTCGACACGCGCCCTGTACATTATGAAGGAACGCGCGACGGCAAGAGTTACGGTGGCAACCGCTTTTCAGACCTCTATTCGAAAATGTATCCTGGAATGCGTTGGATGGACCAGTATCGCAACTCCTTCGACAAGCCGATGTTCATCTGCGAAATGGCACACTCTATGGGTAGCTCCACTGGCAACATGACGGAATATTGCGAGAGTGCCGAGACGAGTACGAGCATCGTCGGCATGGCCATCTGGGACTGGATTGACCAGGCCATTTACGAACCTTCTGAAATCAAGGCTGGCACCTACAAGGGACGCCTCCGCACTGGCTACGACTTCCCTGGCCCACATCAGGGCAACTTCTGCAGCAATGGCTTGATTCCGGCCACGCGCACAGAAAGCGCCAAATTGGCAGAAGTGAAGGCGGCCTACCAGTATATCAAGTTCCGCCTCTCGCAGGTCAACGTGAAGAACAACACCGTCACCGTTGTGCTTCGCAACGCCTACAATTTCCAGTCGCTCAACAATTTCAACCTTGTTTATGAGGTGATGGCCGACGGCCACATCGCAGGTTCCAAGACGCTCCGCATTGGCGCCGTAGCCCCAGGCGACAGTTTGACGCTCGTGCTCAAGATGCCGAAGTCGAAACTCAAGAAACTCGCTGAAGAAGGCAAGGAAGTCATGCTCAATCTCCGGGCAGAATATCGCCAAGCCACGTCCTACGCCCCGCAGGGCCACACGGCGGCCATTGCGCAGTTCTCCCTCCTCAAGCGCCCCGCCTTGGCTGCCGTTGAATACAACGCCCGCCAGGCCGCTCCCCTCGCCATGACCGACGGTGCCGGAACGCTCTTTGTCGGCAACGACCGCATCCAGCTCTCCTTCGACAAGCAGACGGGACAACTCAGCGAACTCTCACTCCGCGGACGCAACGTGATTGCTCAAAACGGCGGATTCCTCTACGACAACTTCCGCTGGAACGAGAACGACCGCTTCCACAACACGTCAAACGGACTGGACGCACAGGGCACCATCTCTGTCGAGAACCCCGGCGGCAACACCGTGGTGAAGACACACCGCGACGGAACGCTCTGCACGCAGGACATCGCCTATACCATCTATCCGGAAGGCGTTGTCGACATGACGGTGACGCTCACGCCGAAAACCGCCGACCTGCGCCGCGCTGGCCTCGTCTGCCTTCTCGATTCGGCCCTCTCGCGCGTCAGCTATTTCGCCCACGGGCCGTGGGAGAACTATGCCGACCGCCTCGACGGCTGCCCCGTTGGACGCTACACCACGACCGTGCCGCAGATGGTGGAATACAACCAGAAACCGCAGTCGACTGGCGGACGTGAAGGCCTTCGCGAACTCACGCTGAGCGATGCCAAGGGCTTCCAACTCCACATGCAGACCGAAGGCGAGGTGGCCTTCTCCATCCTCCCATACACCGACATCGACCTCATGAAGGCCAACCACTATTGGGAAATGAAGGCACGCCCCTACAATGTGCTCCACCTCGACGCCCGCACCCGTGGTGTCGGAAATGCCAGCTGCGGCGGTGCCGAAGCCGACACGATGGTGAAATACCGCGTGCCGCAAACCACGCTGACCTACAAGGTGAGAATCTACTAAGAAACTCGGTAAAAGAGTGTTCAACGGAAAAATCGAACAATCCGTCGGCGCTCCAAACCACCCTCAAAAAGCAAGGGCCGACACGCAAAGTGCCGGCCCTTGCCGCTTTTTGCCGACCTTGCCAACACAGAAAACGCCTCTTTACATTTTTTACATCACGCCACACAGAAAAAAAGCGCACAGACACTCGCTTTTCCATAAGTATTTTTGTATTTTTGCCTTCGAAAACAGAGCCGTCAGGGCAACCACTTGAAAACCACGCCCAACGGTGGAAAACGAAAATAATTTATTTCTAAATCATATACAATTATGGCATTTTTGACTAACGAAAAACTCGTGATTGTTGGTGCTGCCGGTATGATCGGTTCCAACATGGTACAGACCGCCTTGATGATGGGCTTGACAAACAACATCTGTCTCTACGACGTGTTCTCTCCGGAAGGCGTTGCAGAAGAAATGCGCCAGAGCGGTTTCGGCGATGTTAACATCGTGGCCACCACCGACGTTGCAGAAGCATTCAAAGACGCTAAATATATCATCTCTTCAGGTGGTGCTCCCCGTAAGGAAGGCATGACCCGTGAAGACCTCTTGAAGGGCAACTGCGAAATCGCAGAACAGCTCGGCAAGAACATCAAGACTTACTGCCCTGACGTTAAGCACGTTGTCATCATCTTCAACCCTGCCGACTTGACAGGTCTCGTAACGCTCCTCTACTCTGGTTTGAAGCCTTCACAGGTGACCACTTTGGCTGCCCTCGATTCAACCCGTCTCCAGAGCGCATTGGCCAAGAAGTTTGGCGTTATGCAGAGCGAAGTGACTGGCTGCAAGACCTTCGGCGGTCACGGCGAGCAGATGGCAGTGTTCGGCAGCAAGGTTAAGGTTGCTGGTCGCAACCTCACTGACATCATCGGCACAGACGAATTCCCTGTTGCTGAATGGGAACAGATGAGAAAGGACGTTATCCAGGGCGGTGCCAAGATCATCGAACTCCGTCGTCGTTCTTCTTTCCAGAGCCCAGCTTACCTCTCAGTTGAAATGATTCGTTCTGTCATGGGCGGCGAAACCTTCCGTTTCCCTGCAGGTACGTTCGTTAACAACGAGAAGTACAACCACATCATGATGGCCATGGATACCACTCTCGATGCCACTGGTTGCCACTACACCATGCCTGAGGGCACAGCAGAAGAGCTCGCCGCTCTCGACGCTTCTTACGCTCACCTCTGCAAGATGCGCGACGAGTTGGTAACGTTGAACATCGTTCCTGCCATCGAAAAGTGGGGCGAAATCAACCCAAACTTGTAATCAACGCTTCCTTATAAACCAAGGAAAAAAGATAGCTCAAAGCGCTCCTGCGCTTTGGGCTTTTTTTTTGCCCGCTCAAGAAAACTGCATCCCGACAGCAGAGACCCTATGCCTGTCGGTGAATCAGGGAGCAGACGCAACCGCCTCTGGGACGTGACGCGACCGCCTCTGGGACGTGACGCGAACGTCTCTGGGGCGGCGTTCGCTGAAAAACAATGGGTTTGGAGCAGAAGGCAAAGTCCTTCATTTGCCCAAATATGTTGTATGGGCGAAAAGAAAGAGATGATGTTCTCTGTAATTACTTGAAAACGAGCATCTAAACTGCGTATTATGTGTGCGCAACCATCTGCAATTAAAAGAAAAACATGGCGATTATTTACCCAAATCTATGTTGCAGGGCTCGATTTGGGTAAATAATTCGCCATATTTTTCTTTTTACATACTCTGACAATGGCTATTAGTTGCAAAGGCAGTATGCTCTGATTTGAGCTGTTTATCGTAAAGTATACCCAATATACCATTTCCATTATACAATTTGTGGCAAAACTATTATACAATTTGTGGCGTTTCTGTTATACCATTTGTGGATTTGCCAGTTATGGAAGTGTATCCTGTCTTATAGAAAGAGAAATTGAAGCAACTTCATTGCGTTCGGCTTGCACTGCCTTGGGGTGGTAAGAGAACGTAAAAAGCGGTATAGGAATCTTGCTACAGATTTCCTATACCGCTTATATTCAATGTTTTGAACTATACTGGATAGCTGCTTTGAGCGATTAATATTCGTCCTCGTTAAAGTGAGACAAGACGTATTGAGTTTCAAGTGATTATATTGCTGTGTCAACCTTTTCGATCATTTTATTTCGTTGTGAAAGACCGTAAAAGGCAAAACTGTGCCCCTATTACAGACCAGAAAGACAATGCTATACACTAATTTGTAAATGATGGATTCAAAAGGAAGTCATAAATGCTGACTATCTGTATACCCTTCTCGTCACTCCATGATTTTGTATGTTCCCCCACCACTATTATTTTTCGGAAAGAATCATCTACAAGTTTTAGAGAACGTTTCTCTTGTTCCATCTTTTCCACATCTGGCATTTTGTAGGCAGACTGAATATAGATACGCTCACTACCCTTATTACAAACAAAATCGACTTCAAGTGTTACACGTTGCTGCTTGCCTGCCTCATTCCTAACACGATGAAATATATTGCCAACATCAACAAGCCAGCCGCGCATACGCATTTCGTTGTAAATAACATTCTCCATAATATGCGTTGTCTCGTTTTGGCGGAATGAAAGAATCGCATTGCGTAAACCTATGTCTTGATAATAGTATTTGCAAAGAGCACCAATATACTTTCTTCCTTTGATGTCATACCGTTCAGACTTCTCTATCAAGAAAGAGTCTTGCATATATCCCAAATACGTAGAAATGGTCTTAACACTGAGGTCCTGTACCTTACTGACTGACTTGAATGTATTTGCTATATTCTGTGCATTAACAGGTGCACCAATACTTGAAGCCACTGTCTTTGAGAGCTCTTCAAACTCTGCTTTCATTTCTATCGAATTTCTCTCGTATATGTCTCTAAGGTACACAGTGCGATACAGACGACGCAGAAAGTCTGCTTTTTTGTCGTCACCCACTTGTGTGAGAAGCTGTGGCAGACCTCCAAACATCAGATATTCTGCCCATCCTTCTTCCTTTGTACTTTCATAAACAGACATAAACTCTGCAAACGACAAAGGCCAAACATGAATCTCATCACCTCTGCCACGGAACTCCGTAACCACATCTGACGAAAGAAAGCGAGAGTTTGAGCCAGTGACATAAACATCCGTTCCTTCTGTCACTGATAGCGTTGAAAGAACCTCAACAAAGTCATTGACTTCCTGCACTTCATCAATGATAATATAATAAATAGAGTCGTCTTTCATTTCTTTTTCAACCCAATCAAGCAAAAAGTCTGGGTCTTTAAAGTTCTTGTTCTTACGACTTTCCATATCAATAATCATGATATGGTCTTCTGCAACTCCCTCATCAAGCAAATGCTGGCGAAAGAGTTTCTTTAGCAGAAAAGACTTACCAGAACGGCGTAGTCCGGTGACTATTTTTATCAGTCCATTCCCTTTTGAACGTACTAATTGGTCTATGTATTTACTTCTGTTTACTATCATATTTTTCCAAAAAATGTCACTTGTGACAAAATTCAGAAGCAAAGATAATGATTTTTATATGAAAATGAGTCCAATATACTCGCTTTTTAATGTTTGAAATATTCTTTTATTTGGCGGTAAAAGAACGGAAAAAGCGGTATAGGAATCTTGCTACAGATTTCCTATACCGCTTATATTCAATGTTTCGAGCTATGCTGGATAGCTGTTTGAGCGATTAATATTCGTCCTCGTTAAAGAGGAAGTCTTCTTTTGTGGGATAGTCTGGCCAGACGTCCTCAATGGTTTCGTAGATTTCACCTTCGTCTTCAAGTTCCTGCAGGTTCTCAACGACTTCCATAGGAGCGCCAGAGCGCATGGCGTAGTCGATGAGTTCGTCTTTGGTTGCAGGCCACGGTGCATCTTCAAGTTTAGATGCTAATTCAAGAGTCCAATACATAATGGTTGTAAGATAAGTTTACTTGTTCGAAGCAAGTAATAGTTCAATAATACTTTTACACACAGTGGCAGGCAGTTTGGATGGGCTGCCAGGCGATGGCGGTTTGCTTATGCCAGCGCTTATATTTGGGCGCAAAAATACAATTTTTCGTTTATTATCGTCCCTTTCTCAGAGATTTTTTTCAGCTACACCGTAAAAAATATTTAAATTCAGGGCCAGGGCAAAGAAAAAGTCGGAGAGGCGGTTAAGGTAGGGCACGAGGTCGGTACGGCAACATGCCACGACGAGTCGCTCGGCGCGGCGGCAAACGGCGCGGCAAATGTGGCATTGGGCTGCCGACGGATGGCCGCCGGGAAGGATGAAGCCGTGGAAGGTGGGGGCGGTGTTGATAAACTGCTCCATCTGCATGATGTGCATTTCCGTGGGGAAGTCTTTGGGATAGGTTGTTCCCGACATGGAGGCGCCGATGGCGAAGAGGCGGCGCTGAATGGTGTCCAGCATGCTGGAGTATTCCTCGGGGAGGTTCATGGTGAGGAGAAGTCCAACGTGGCAGTTGAGCTCGTCGAGCGTGCCGCAGGCTTCAATCTTTTGGTCGTTTTTCGTCACGATGGTGCCGTCGGCCAACGAGGTCGTGCCGTGGTCGCCCTGGCGGGTGGTGATGTTATTCTTCATGGCTTTGGAGGATTATGTGGGGAGGTTTTAGGGGGTAGATATATTCCGATAGTACATTACTAATGAATAATGCTCAGCATTTGCTTACCACCAACTTTACTATGTTGCGCCTTCAGTATGGTGTGGCGTTTCGGAAGCGCAGGTTGGGCGCGTCCTTTAAATATTGCACCTCTTTGAAGGCATAAGTGCGGAGTTTCTGTTTTTCATCGCGGAGCATGAGGCGCCCGTCGGGCAAAACGGTCTTGATTTCCGCTTCAAAGTCGCCGTTGGCATCGCGGAAGCGGTGGCGGCGTCCGTCGCGGCGGTAGAGGCGACGGAGGTAGGCGCGATGGATGGTGCCTTCGCCGCCGTTCAGCAGGCGGCGGTAGAGGCGGTGGAAGCGCCAGGCGATGTGTCGCATGAGCTGTTCCCGGTCGAAAATGCTGCCCGTGATTTGGCGCAGGGACATGGGATTTGGCGCATCGCTTTCAAAGACCACCTGGTTGACGTTGAGGCCGACCCCCGTGATGGTAGTGTCGATTTGTGGACCGACGAGCGTATGTTCCAAGAGCATGCCGCAGATCTTCGTGTCGAGCCAATAGATGTCGTTGGGCCATTTCACGCGAATGCCGCCCACAATCTCCTCCAACGTCTCTGCCACAGCCAGCGCCTGCACCTCAGAAAGCAAAAACTGGCGGCTGGGGCGGACGGCGTGGGGGTGAAGGCGGATGCCAAAGAGCAGGTTTTCGCCGCGTGCCGCTTCCCAGTGCGTGCCGCGCTGGCCGCGTCCCGCCGTTTGATAGTCGGCCGTCAGAAGCAAGAAAGGCGCAGTGGCGTTGGCGTATGGCGGTTGCTGGAGGTCGAGCATCGTCGATGCCGTTTCGTCAACGTGGCAGTGTTCCCATTCGGGAGGATATGATGTGATGAATCTCATGTCTTGAGTAGGTAAGTGGGAGTCTGGATAAGTAGGCTACTTATGCTTTATAGCCCAAGCCTCAGTCCTTTTGCAGGCAAACCTGTGCATATTCCGCTTGGGTGCGTTTGGGAAGTTTCTTGAGCACCTCAGAGAGCGAATGGTCGATGAGGTGTAGGATGAGTTCTTCTGGAACGTCGGCATCGAAATGTATTTCGTTCCAATAGCGTTTGTTCCAATGCCACGCCCCGCAGATACCGTTGTATTTGTCGCGTAGGTCAATGGCATAGTCGGGGTCGCATTTGCACACCACCAAGTCGGGGCGTTCAAGGTCGAGGTAGGCAAAGATTTTGCCGTACACACGAAACAAGACACCTTCTGGGCCGAAGGCGCTGTCTTCTGTAGCCAGTGGTTTGGAGAGGCAATATTCTCGGATGCGTTCGATGTTCATGATGATGAATGTTTTTGTAATGATTGCCAATTACTTATGGGGAAAAGGAAGCCTCAGAAGGCGGCAACGAAATGCTGGAAGCGGTATGGCTTTTCCTCGCCCACCACCGTGATGATGTCGAAGCGGTAAGGGCCGTCGAAGCGGTGCAGATTCATATAATGTTTCGCGGCCTCGCGCACATTCCTCCGTTTTTCCTCGTCAACAGCTGCGACGGCTGGAAGATAGTTTTCATTGCGTCGTGCCTTGACCTCCACGAACACCAGTTCGCCGTATTGGTCGGCAATGATGTCGATTTCGTGGTGGTGGCTGCGCCAGTTTCGCGCCAGGATTCTGTAGTTTCGCGCAGCGAGGAAGAGACAGGCTTGCTCTTCTCCCTCGTGTCCTCTTTCGTTATAGTCGAGCATGGCAAGTTGGGTTCAGAAGGTCAGATAAGTAGTGGTGAATTTCGCCATTACTAAGTAATACTGAAAAAGCGGACGATGCTCCTCCGCTCACCTTTTGCGGCGGAAAAACTCCTTCATCAGTGCGCCACATTCATCGGCCAGTACGCCGCAGACCACTTCCGTCTTGGGGTGCATCGCTTTGGGCGCGAAAACGGCAAAGCCACGCTTGGGGTCGGCGGCGCCATACACCACGCGGCCCATCTGCGACCATCCGATGGCGCCGGCACACATCACGCAAGGCTCCACGGTGACATAGAGCGTACACACATCGAGGTATTTCCCGCCCAAGGCGTTGGCGGCGGCGGTGATGGCCTGCATCTCGGCATGCGCCGTCACGTCGTTGAGCGTCTCGGTGAGGTTGTGGGTCTGTGCGATGATATGGTCGCGATAGACCACCACCGCCCCCACGGGTACTTCGTCTTTCTCGAAGGCCATCTGCGCCTGCTTGAGCGCCAGTTTCATATAGTATTCGTCTGTCATTGCATTCAAAGATTGGGTAGGTGCTCAGTATTAGTTTATATTGCCTTGTCGTATATACGTTAGGGCAATATAAAACTGTTTTTACTTACCTACTTATCCCGCCACATCTTTCATGGAGAGCGCCACGCGGCCACGTTCTGGGTCAATCTGTATGACTTTCACCATGACCTGTTGCTGGATGTGTACGATTTCCGATGGGTCTTTAACGAAGCGTTCCGCCATTTGCGAAACATGAACGAGGCCCTTCACCTTAATGCCCATGTCGACAAAGCAGCCGAAGCGCGTGATGTTTGTGACAACGCCCGGCACCACCATGCCCACCACGAGGTCATCGATGGTGTGGATGGAATCGTCGAAGGAAAACACCTGTGCTGTGCCGCGCGGGTCACGCCCCGGTTTGGCAAGTTCGCCCATGATGTCGTTGAGCGTCGGGAGGCCCACCATACCGCTGCAATAACGCTTCAGGTCGATGCCGTTGCGCGTTTCTGTGGAGGCGATGAGGCGTTCCACGGTGCAACCCGCGTCTTTCGCCATCTGTTCCACCAGTTCGTAGCGTTCAGGATGCACCGCCGTGTTGTCGAGCGGGTTTTTGCCGCCAACGATGCGCAGGAAGCCTGCGCATTGCTCAAAAGCCTTCGCTCCCAGGCGCGGCACTTTGAGAAGTTCGCGGCGCGAAGCAAACGGGCCGTGTTCGGCACGGTAGTCCACAATGTTTTGCGCCAGGGAAGGGCCGAGGCCCGACACATAAGTCAGCAGACTCTTGCTGGCCGTGTTGACGTTGACGCCGACCGTGTTGACACAGCTCTCCACCGTTTGGTCGAGCGATTTCTTGAGCGCACCCTGGTCAACGTCGTGCTGGTATTGTCCCACGCCGATGGCCTTCGGGTCGATTTTGACCAGTTCGGCCAAGGGGTCCGCCAGTCGACGGCCGATGCTGACAGCGCCGCGCACCGTCACATCGTAGTCGGGAAACTCTTCGCGTGCCAAAGGAGAGGCCGAATAAACCGAGGCGCCGTCTTCGCTCACCAGAAAGATGTCGACATTCTCCAGATGCGCTTCGCGCACGAGCTGTTCCGTTTCGCGTCCCGCCGTTCCGTTGCCGATGGCAATGGCCTCAATGGCATATTGGTCCGCCATCGTGGCGATGCGGCAGGCAGAGCGTCCCCACTGGTTTTGCGGCTGGTGGGGATAAATCGTTTCATTGTGCAGG
>ERZ1026776.1993-NODE-1993-length-10684-cov-4.247060_pt1 | contig 10684 bp, 12 predicted proteins | sample MGYA00380125_ERZ1026776 | MGnify/ENA primary metagenome ERZ1026776 (study PRJEB33269, sample SAMEA4719761) | human gut metagenome | biome: human-associated habitat; feature: organic feature; material: feces | place: Cameroon | collected 2013-10 ... | reverse complement strand
AAAAACGATCCGCGAGGATGCGCACTGCGGCGCATAAGGTAGATGCCGCAAGCGACCGCCGCAGGCACGAGAATGTGCCCAGGCACATTCTTTTTAATAGCCAGGCATTTACAAGGAGGACACATCTATGTATTCCATGAAAAGCAGAGTAAGATATAGTGAAACAGACAGCGGACAGAAGATGACATTTCAGGCATTGACTAATTATCTGCAGGATTGTTGTATATTCCAGTCAGAGGATCTTGGAATTGGCGTGGACTATTTGAAGGAGCATGCACAGGCATGGTTTTTGGCATCCTGGCAGATTGTGGTAGAACGGCTGCCGGTTCTTGGAGAAAAAATAACAGTAAAGACCTGGCCATATAACTTTAAAGGTTTTTATGGTTATCGTAATTTTACCATAGAGGATGCTGAGGGAAAAATCTATGCTTATGCGGATTCCCAGTGGATTTTTATGGATTTAAAGAGGGAAAGACCGGCACGGATTTCTGATAAGATGTTAGAAGAATATCAGATGGAAGAGCCTTTCAAAATGGACTATGCGGACAGAAAGATAAAACTTCCGGAGAAAATGCAGGAAAAGGAAAGCTTTCAGATTCGCCCGGAGCAGATTGATACCAATCATCATGTAAATAATGAACAGTATATTGCCATGGCAAAGAATTATCTGCCTGAGAATTTTAATATCCATAAAATGCGGGCAGAATACCGGAAAGCAGCAGTATTAGGAGACAAGGTATTCCCATTTGTATATGCAGATGATAAAATGTATCTGGTATCACTGGCGGATGAAGAGCAGAAACCATATGCCATTGTAGAATTTGAACAATAGAAAGCAGGAAAATATGAATCTTGGAGAAAAACAGGAACTGACAGCAGTAAAGAAAGTTGAATTTGGAATGTATCTGGCAGAAAATCCGGAGGATGAGACCAGAGTGCTTTTGCCGGCAAAACAGGTGCCGGAGGGACTTCGCATTGGAGATAAAGTAGAAATCTTTTTATACCGGGATTCCAAAGACCGCCTGATTGCAACCACCCATGAACCGAAATTGGTACTGGGAAAGCTTGCAGTGCTTCCGGTATTGGAAGTTGGTAAAATAGGAGCATTTTTAGACTGGGGACTGGAAAAGGATTTATTCCTTCCCTATAAGGAGATGACCCGCAGGGTAAATGCCGGGGATGAAGTCATGGTAACTTTATATATTGATAAGAGCCGCAGACTCTGCGCCAGCATGAAGAATCTTTATGACCTTTTAAGCAAAGATTCTCCATATAAAGCCGGGGATGAAGTAGAAGCAAGAATCTATGAATTCAGTGATAATTTTGGAACCTTTGCAGCGGTGGATGATAAATATTCTGCAATGATTTCCAAGCATGAGGACAGCAGCCATCTTCGGATAGGGGATGTAATTGCTGCCAGAGTAGTCAATGTAAAACCGGATGGCAAGCTGGATATTACCCTTCGGGAAAAAGCTTACCTTCAGATGGACAGCGATGCACAGAAGGTAATGGAAGTGATAGATTCCTATGCCGGCGTACTGCCATTTACAGAAAAGGCATCACCGGAAGTAATCATGAGGGAAACCGGACTCAGCAAGGCAGCATTCAAGCGTGCTGTAGGCAGACTCTATAAGGAGAGAAAGATAACTCTCAGCGAGCATGCAATCCGTAAAAACAGTTAATTTACGCGAGCAGCCAGAAAAACTGCATGTTTGCATGCAGATTTGGCGAGCACCGCGAATAGTTATTATTTAAATAAAGAAAGAAGGAACGAGACATGAAGAAAGTAATCGCAACAGAAAAAGCACCGGCAGCAATCGGACCATATTCACAGGCAATTGAAGTAAATGGAATGGTATATACTTCTGGTATTATTCCCGTTGTACCGGCAACCGGCGAGATTCCGGAAGGCTCTGTAGCACAGGCAAAACAGGCACTGACCAACCTTTCCAATCTTTTAGAAGCAGCAGGTACAAATATGGACAAAGTGGTTAAGACGACTGTATTCATCAAAGAGATGAATGATTTCGCAGCAATTAATGATGTTTATAAGACATTTTTTACCACCGATTTCCCGGCAAGAAGCTGCGTAGAAGTAGCACGTCTTCCAAAAGATGTTATGCTTGAAATCGAAGCAATCGCAATGAAATAAGACAAGGAAACATAGAAAAAGACCGGAAATCTTAAAGTCTCCCTGAAGGAAGAAAAAGGTTCCGGTCTTTTACGTTGCAATGTATTGTCTTACAAAACCATGCAGTGGATTTAAACGGAGACATCAAAGTTTCCGCCAACAGCAGGATTTACAGACAATTCCATGGCACGAATCAGGCTGTCACTCATACTCTGACTGACATCCAGCTGGTTACTCAGCATTGCAACTCCAATCGCTTCGCTGGTCGGAGTAGAGGCACTGTTGAGTGCGCTTAAAGCAGTATTGTTTAATGCTGCAATATCCATATCAGTCACATCCTTTCTGCTTTGATATGTACTTTCATTATGGCATGGCAGATTAGAAAAAGCAAGGAAACATTCATATATTTTGGAAAAGGTGGTATACTTATCCTGCTGAAGAAATGGAGGAACCATAACATGTATGATGTGATTATAATAGGAAGCGGCCCTGCGGGGCTGTCAGCAGCAATTTATGCAGGAAGAGCAAAATTTGATGCACTTATAATAGAAGAAAAACCTATGAGTGGAGGCCAGATTGTCAATACCGGTGAGGTGGACAACTATCCGGGACTGCCGGGAGTTGGTGGATTTGAACTGGCACAGAAGATGCGGGAGCATGCCCAAAAGAGCGGCGTAACTTTTGTAAAAGAACAGGTCGTATCGGTAGAGGATAAGCAGGAAAAGAAACTTGTAACAACCAATCAGAACCAGTACGAAGCAAAAGCAGTAATCATTGCATCAGGAGCATCTTACCGGAAGCTTGGGGTAGTGGGGGAGGAAAGACTTACCGGTATGGGAGTTTCGTATTGTGCTACCTGCGATGGAGCATTTTTCCGGAATCGGACTGTTGCGGTGGCAGGCGGTGGTGATGTCGCGTTAGAGGATGCACTCTTTTTGGCAAGAGGTTGTGAAAAAGTATACCTCATTCACCGGAGAGACAGTTTCCGTGGCGCAAAAGTGTTGGCAGAGCAGGTGCAGACAAATGAAAAAATTGAAATATTATACGATACCGTAGTAGAGGAAATCTGCGGTGAAGGAATGGTAGAGAAAATCAAAATATTAAATAAGAAGACACAGGAAGAAAAAATGCTTCCGGTAAATGGCATTTTTGTTGCTGTGGGAATGGTACCGAATACCGTCAAAGTAATACCGGATCTGGCATTGGATGATACAGGATATATCAAAGCCGGAGAGGATGGAAGGAGCAGTGTGCCTGGCATATATGCAGTGGGAGACGTCAGAACCAAGCAGCTTCGGCAGGTCGTAACGGCAGTAGCAGATGGCGCCAATGCCATTGCTTCTATGGAAAGTGATGGAGCAATTTCGTAAAAGAACGGAAAGAATGGTGTAAAAAAAGCGGGAATTTTAGGTTGACATGACAGGTTAGCTGCGCTATAATGACTCTGTAATAAATGTAATAAATTTGTAACAAATCGTTAGGTTTGGAGGTTTTTATGTATAAGAAAGCGTTAAGATTAACAGCCTGCGGTCTCGCAAGCGCATTATTAATCACTGGAAGCAATGCAACAACATATGCAGCACCAGTCGCAGGTGTTACTTCAGCAATGGAAGTGGGGGCTTCCAATGACACATTAGTAGCTGGTTTTTCTTTGACATTCAGCAATTATATGGCAAGCAGTGAGCTTGTAGCAAAGGCGAATGTGGCAACTGCACAGAATAATGACACACCTGTTGTTACAGAAGGGGATGCAGCACAGCAGGATACAGCAGAAGAGGCACAGCCGGCAGAAGAAGATCCGTTCGCAAATGTGGCAATTGCACAGGTTGATAACTATGTAAATATCAGAAGCGAAGCATCAGAAGACAGTGAGGTGCTTGGTAAGCTTTATAATAATTCAGCAGCAACCGTCCAGCAGACTGTAGATGGCTGGTATCAGATTACATCCGGTACCGTTACCGGTTACGTTAAGAGTGAATATGTAGTAGTCGGCAATGAAGAACTGGCCCGTTCCGTCGGACGTCGTGTGGCAACTGTAAATGAAGATGCAGTTACTTTATTTGTGAGAACAGAGCCTTCTACCGATTCTAAGAAACTTGGAATGGTTGCAGGACTGGATGATTTGACAGTTACAGATGAGTCCGTAGATGGATGGGTAAAAGTTTCCATCGAAGAGGGCGAGGGATATGTATCCGCTGATTATGTAACATTATCTACTGAATTCGTTCAGGCAGAATCCAAAGAAGAAGAAGCAGCAAGACTTGCAAAAGAAGAGGCTGAAAGAAAAGCAGCAGAAGAAGCAGCAAAGAAAGCAGCAGAAAAATCTTCTAAGAACAGCAGCTCATCCTCCAGTACATCTGGTGGTACATCTACATACAATGCACCATCCGGATCTGATGGAGCATCAGTTGCAAACTTTGCAAGCCAGTTTGTTGGTAATCCATATGTAGCAGGTGGAACAAGCTTAACAAACGGAGCAGACTGTTCCGGATTTGTAATGAGTGTGTATGCACAGTTTGGAGTATCATTACCACATTCTTCAGGAGCAATGAGAAGCTGTGGATATGAAGTTGGTACAGACCAGATGCAGCCGGGCGATATCGTATGCTACAGTGGACATGTTGCAATTTATGTTGGTAACAACACAATCGTACATGCCAGCACACCATCTTCAGGAATCAAATTTACATCACCGATTGACTATAAGCCAGTTCTTTCCGTAAGACGTATTTTCTAGGATGTCCGGAGCTGATTTACGCGAGTAGCGGGAAAAATCGCATGCTTGCATGCAGATTTGGCGAGCACCGCGATAACTCGAGAAACTTACAAAGCGTGTTTCTCGTAGTTTATGATAAAATTAAGGATGAAATAGTATTGAAAAAGATAAACATGGACTGTTGCAGTTGCAACAGTCCTTTTTCTTGCTTTACAGGAAATTGCTTTCCTGTAAAGTAAAAAACGCTCCGCGAGAAAGTGCACTGCAGGTAGACATTTGAAAAAAAGCAGATATAAAAATTTGATACGTCATTAAAAAATATTCTATTTTTATCTGGAAAAACTGCAATTATAATAAAATCAGCCAATAAAGCGGCAGAGGTGTATTATTATAGAATGAAAGGAAAGGCAGGTTACCACAGATGGAATATACAGCATCAGAACAAAGATATGAAACCATGAAATACCGGAGAGTAGGAAAGAGCGGATTGTTGTTTCCGATATTGTCCCTTGGTTTCTGGCATAATTTTGGAACCAATGATAATTATGAGAACATGAAGGCAATGTGTTTTACGGCATTTGACCATGGAATCACACAGTTTGACCTGGCTAATAATTACGGACCGGAATATGGCAGTGCAGAGAGTAATCTCGGCAGAATCATGCGGGAAGAACTGCATGCCTACCGCGATGAATTGTTGATTACAACGAAAGCGGGTTATGATATGTGGCCGGGACCTTATGGGGACCATGGCAGCAGGAAGTATCTGATTGCGAGCTTAGACCAGAGCTTAAAACGTATGGGACTTGAATATGTGGATATTTTTTATCATCACAGAATGGATCCGGATACGCCGTTGGAAGAAACCATGCTGGCGTTAGACCAGATTGTAAGAAGCGGAAAAGCATTATATGTGGGAATCTCTAATTATGATGGAGAACATATGAAAAAGGCAGCTGAAATCTTAGAAGATTTAAAGTGCCCGTTTGTGATAAACCAGAACCGCTATAATATCTTTGACCGTACGGTAGAGAAAAATGGCTTACTGGAAGCTGCAAAAGAGAAGGGGAAAGGTGTGATTGCATTTTCTCCGCTGGCACAGGGAATGCTGACGGATAAATATCTCAATGGAATCCCTGAGGACAGCCGGATTAAAAGAGATGGCAGATTTCTTCATGCATCCGACCTTACGGAAACAAGAATGCAGCAGATTAAGAGCCTGAATGAAATCGCAAAGCGCCGTGGACAGACACTGGCACAGATGGCATTAAGCTGGATATTAAAGGATGAGACGGTAGCAAGTGTTCTGATTGGCGCATCCCGTCCGCAGCAGATATTAGATAATTTAAAGATTGTAGATGCACCGGCATTTACCGCGGAAGAGTTAGAAGAAATCGAAGCTGTCTGCAGAGCCTGAAGCCTGGACGCAGATGCAGTTTTGGAAAAAAGAATAGAAAGAATTGTTCATACAATTTTCCAATCAAAATAGTTATGTGAACGAATATGATATTATGTAAATATACATATGGGAAAGAGGTCCTATTTTGAAAAGTGGAAAAGAAATTCATTTGACGGAAAAGAAGTGTAAATTGCAATCAGACAATTTTACACTTCTTTTTTTAAAATATACAATATGCACAAAAAAGAAAAGAACGTCGAAAAAAAGTGCTGGAAATCATAAAAAAGTCCCAAAAGTTATCCACATCGAAAAATGTGGAAATATCGAAAAAAAGGAGTTATACACCAAGTTATACACATTATCCACAGAAAAAAGGAGAAAAATATAGGTTTACATAGCAAAAAATAAGAACAGATGTTTTGTGAACAAATGATAAAGTTGATAACTTTTCAAAAAAATATACAAAATCTATTGACATTGCAATATTGAAAAAATCATATAAAATTGTCTGAAAATGTCAGTTTATTTACAAAGGTGTAAAAAGGCGATTGGAGAAAATAATTACAGAAAATTTGCACAACGGTTGAAAAAAACAGGAGCTTTTGCTATACTACTTGCATAAAAGCGCATGGAAATGCACAGAATAAGACAGGTGTAAGATGTTAAAGAAAATCGATATACTGGGAATAGAAGTAGATAATTATACAGTCCGTGAAGCAATGATGCAGGTAGAAAATTATCTGGATAATACGGTAATGAATACCATAGAAACCATAGATATGAAGATGCTAGAACTGGCAGGACGGGATGAAACGGTACGGGCGTGCATGGAACAGCTGGATCTTGCGGTAATCGGAGAGAAGGAGATTCTGATTGCGGCAGATGTTCATTCCAGCCAGCGGATCAGTGAGACAATCAATCATGATTTTTTCAGGGAATTCATCAAGCGGATTATCCGTAACCATAAGAGAGTATTTTTGTTGGCAGAAACCGTTGCTCAGGAAGAACAGCTGGAGCATTTCCTTGTAGGAAAATACGAACAGATTGAGGTGGCAGGTCATTGTGCGATAGAGGAAAAGTCCAATGACTTTGAAAGTGTGGTAAATGAGATTAACAGTGCCAGTGCAGATGTTATTTTTTCCATTCTGCCGTCTCCGTTACAGGAACAGTTTTTGACAGAAAATAAAAGCAAATTGGATGCTAAAATATGGTATGGTTTGAGCAGTGATTATGCACCGCGTTCCCGTATCAGCAGAATATCCCAGATAGCGGGCAGATTGATTCATAAGAAGAAACTGCAGAGCAAATTACACAAATATAATAAAGATTAAAGGAAACGGATGGTTATGGGTCTGGGATATAAAAGACCGGCCATAGTGGATTATTTGTGTATGACAGCAGGAACCTGCCTTATGGGTATAGCAATTCAGTCCATCTATGACCCGGTAGGAATGGTTGTTGGTGGGTTTACCGGAGTTGCAATTCTTATCAGACAACTGACAGTAAAATGGATTCCCGGAGGAATTCCGTTATGGTTTACGAACCTGGCGTTGAATCTTCCGGTTTTTTTATGCGCATGGAGAAGAAAGGGAAAGAAATTTTTGTGGCGGGCATTATATGGAATGGTAATGCTGTCTTTCTGGCTTCTGGTACTGCCTCACTGGAATATAGCCCAGGATGATTATATGCTGGCAGCTATTTATGGCGGATGCATCTCCGGAGCGGGAATCGGTCTGGTTCTGGTGACGAAGTCCTCTACCGGAGGGACGGATATGGTAGCCACTTTATTACAGCATTTTCTTAAACAATATACCATTGCACAGATTATGCTGGTGTTAGATGGTATCATTGTGTTAAGCGGAATGTTTTTCTTTGGAGTAAAGCCGGCATTGTATGCTGTGGTGGCAATTTTTATAACAACGGAAGTATCGGATGCAATTATGGAAGGTATCAAATATTCCAAGGCGGCGTATATCATTACGGAAGATGCCGCTGAAGTGGCAGATGCACTGATGCACCGGATGAACCGCGGTGTTACGGCAATTCATGCAAAGGGAATGTATTCCGGAAATGAGAAGGATATACTCTTTTGTGCAGTGTCGAAAAAGGAAATTGTAGAGTTAAAAGAGATAGTAATGGAACTTGACTCGAATGCTTTTGTAATTGTGACGGATGCCCGGGAAGTGCTGGGAGAAGGTTTTTTGGAATATTAGCATAAAAATATTCACATTTCCTCTTTATTTTTTTGACGTTTTGCATTAAAATAAGATTCAAAGAGTTTTATCTTTCACAAAAGGATGCGGATTTTTTGTGAAAGTTGTCCAGTAACTGGGGCAATATTGATAAGAGAAGGAGAAAAAAGTATGATTTCAAATCAGATACTTCAAAACACAATTGATGGTTTGAAAGGGATTACAAGAGTGGATATGTGCATTATCGATACTGAGGGGAAAGTATTGGCAACCACATTTCCCGATGCAGATAATTATATCAATCCTGCATTGGCATTTGTAGAATCTCCGGCAGACAGTCAGGTGATTCAGGGGTGCCAGTTCTTTAAAGTTTTTGATGATCATCAGATAGAATATGTTTTACTGGCAAATGGTGACAGTGATGATGTGTATATGGTGGGAAAAATTGCCGGTTTCCAGATTCAGAATCTTCTGGTAGCATATAAGGAGCGGTTTGATAAGGACAACTTTATCAAGAATCTGCTGCTGGATAATCTCCTTTTAGTAGATATTTATAACCGTGCGAAGAAGCTTCATATTGAAACGGAAGTACGCCGCGTGGTATATATTGTAGAGACCAACCGGGAAAAGGACGGAAATGAACTGGAAAAAGTACGCAGTATCTTTGGCGGCAAGTCCAAGGATTTTGTGACAGCGGTAGATGAGAAAAATATCATTGTGGTAAAAGAGCTTGCAGAAAATGAGACCTATGAGGATTTAGAGAAAACGGCAGAAGTCATCTTAAATCTGTTCAAGGCAGATGAAGACTGCGAGGCTTATATTGCATATGGTACCGTAGTAAATGAGATTAAGGAAGTATCCCGTTCTTATAAAGAAGCCCGCATGGCATTGGATGTAGGAAAGATATTCTTTGAAGAGAAGAATATTATTGCGTATTCTGCACTGGGAATTGGACGTCTGATTTATCAGCTCCCGATTCCACTTTGCAAAATGTTTATCAAAGAGATTTTCGATGGAAAATCTCCGGATGATTTTGATGAAGAAACACTTACTACCATCAATAAATTCTTTGAAAACAGCCTGAACGTTTCAGAAACATCCAGACAGTTATACATACACAGAAATACACTGGTATACCGTCTGGATAAACTGCAGAAAAGCACAGGCTTGGATCTTCGGGTATTTGAAGATGCCATTACATTTAAAATTGCATTAATGGTAGTAAAATACATGAAATATATGGAGACATTGGATTACTAAGCAGTAGTTTTAGGAGGAACACATGATTAAGCTTGAACATGTAAGCAAGTCATATTCGGCAGGAATACCGGCATTAAATGATATCAGTCTTAATATAGAAGAAGGGGAATTTGTCTTTATCGTTGGAAACAGCGGCTCCGGAAAGTCAACACTGATTAAATTATTGTTAAAAGAATTAGAGCCGACCAAAGGGGTTATTACGATTAACAACCGTAATTTAAATGCAATCCGGAGAAAGCAGATACCGAAATATCGTCGTAATGTAGGTGTTGTGTTCCAGGATTTCCGCCTTTTAAAAGACAGAAATGTATATGAGAATGTAGCATTTGCCCAGAAGGTAATAGGTACTCCGGCAAGGCTCATAAGAAGCAGTGTACCGACCATGTTATCTATGGTGGGGCTGGCGGCAAAATATAAATCTTATCCAAAACAGTTATCCGGTGGAGAACAGCAGAGGGTTGCCATTGCAAGAGCACTGGTAAATCAGCCGAAGATTCTTCTGGCAGATGAACCGACCGGTAATCTTGATAACCATAATGCCTGGGAAATCATGAAGCTCTTAGAGGAGATTAACCAGAAGGGAACGACAGTAGTCGTTGTTACACATAATCTTGAGATTGTCAAGGCAATGAAGAAACGTGTAATCACAATGAAGAAAGGCGTCATTATCAGTGACGAGAAAGGTGATTGCAGCGATGAGGATTAGTTCGTTTTTCTATTCAATAAAACAGGGTATCAAGAATATCTGGCGTAACAAAATGTTTTCAGTAGCATCTATTGCGACCATGTGTGCCTGCATCTTTTTGTTTGGACTTTTCTATTCGATTGTAGAAAACTTCCAGTCAATGGTAAAAGAGGCAGAGGAAGGCGTTGCAGTATCTGTTTTCTTTAATGAGGGGATCTCACAGGAACAGATAGATGAGATTGGTAATAAAATTAGTAAGCGTGTGGAAGTTGCCAGCTATGAATTTATTTCCGCAGATGAA
>ERZ1026776.1992-NODE-1992-length-10685-cov-10.512324_pt1 | contig 10685 bp, 5 predicted proteins | sample MGYA00380125_ERZ1026776 | MGnify/ENA primary metagenome ERZ1026776 (study PRJEB33269, sample SAMEA4719761) | human gut metagenome | biome: human-associated habitat; feature: organic feature; material: feces | place: Cameroon | collected 2013-10 ... | reverse complement strand
TGCCTGAGACCATGAGCGTTGAGCGCCGTAACATCTTAAAAGCATACGGTGCAGAAATCGTTTTAACTGAGGGTGCAAAGGGAATGAAAGGTGCGATCGCAAAAGCGGAAGAACTTGCAAAAGAGATTCCGGGAGGCTTTATCCCATCCCAGTTTACAAACCCGGCAAACGTACAGGCTCATTTCGAGACAACAGGACCGGAGATCTGGGCAGATACAGATGGTAAAGTAGATATCTTTGTTGCAGGTGTTGGTACCGGCGGAACAGTTACCGGTGTTGGCCAGTACTTAAAATCACAGAATAAAGATGTTAAAGTTGTAGCCGTTGAGCCGGAGACTTCCCCTGTTCTTTCCAAAGGAACAGCAGGTCCTCACAAGATCCAGGGAATCGGTGCAGGATTTGTTCCGGAGGTATTAGATACCAGGATTTATGATGAGGTATTTCCGGTAGCAAACGAGGATGCATTTACAACCGGAAAAGAGCTTGCAAAAGCAGAGGGTGTATTAGTCGGAATTTCCTCCGGTGCAGCTTTATATGCTGCAATCGAGCTTGCAAAACGCCCGGAAAACAAAGGAAAAACAATCGTTGTCCTTCTTCCGGACAGTGGTGACCGTTATTACTCCACAGCATTATTCGCAGACTAAAGAAAGCGTATCGCCTGAAAAACAGGTAATAGCCTTAAAAATAAATCATAGACAAAAACAGGCAAAAAAGTGTCACATCGTATGGTGTGGCACTTTTTATTTTGTGGCAAGTGTGCTAAAATTACATTTAATACATTATAATCTTTTAACATAAAAGAAATCATTATGGCATAAAGTGAGGACACAGATGGAAGCGAAAAGACAGGATATCGGGATGGATATAGATGAAAATAAAAAAGATACACAAAATAAAACCAATACACAGGATAAGACCGATACATCAAATAAAAAAGATAAGCCGGATGGATCAGAAAAAGAGGAAGCACAGAAAAGTACGTCGGCATCGCGCGAGATTTTAAGCTGGGTACTTACATTTGCCCTGGCGATCGGGGCAGCATTTCTGATCAAGAATTATCTGATCATCAATGCGGATGTGCCGACAGGCTCCATGGAAAATACGATCATGCCGGGGGACCGCCTGATCGGAAATCGTCTCGCATTTTTAAAGGATACACCGGAGCGCGGGGATGTTGTGATTTTCCATTATCCGGATGATGAGGAAGAACTTTATGTAAAAAGAGTGATCGGACTGCCGGGGGAGGAAGTCCGCATTGACGATGGAAAGATTTATATTGATGGAAGTGAAACGCCGCTGGAGGAAGATTATTTGAAGGAAGAATGGACGGTGGCAACGGGACCATATTTATTTGAAGTACCGGATGACTGTTATCTGGTATTAGGGGATAACCGGAATGACTCCTGGGACGCGCGTTACTGGGATAACAAATATGTAAGTATCGATAAAATCCTCGGTAAAGGAGAGGTCATTTACTGGCCGCTGCAGGACATCGGAAAAATCAGATAGCAATCAAAAATGCATAGATTTTAAATGGAAGTGTTTGGAAACAGGCAGTGTATGAGATCGGACACAGGGGGATCAGACATGATAACATTTCTTTCAAAGTTTTTTATTAAAGAAAAAGAGGATAAAGGAAAGATCAGACAGGAGTATGGTATTCTCTGCGGTATGGTCGGAATCTTTTTAAATATTCTGCTTTTCTGTGGCAAATTTTTTGCAGGAACGATCAGCCATTCGATCGCTGTGACTGCGGATGCATTCAACAACCTGTCAGATGCAGGATCTTCCGCTGTTACGCTGCTCGGATTTAAGCTGGCAGGAGCAAAACCGGACTCGGAGCATCCGTTTGGCCACGGACGGATCGAATATGTATCGGGACTGATCGTTGCGGCAGCAATCCTTCTGATGGCGTATGAACTGATCAGGGATTCTATTATAAAGATCATTCACCCGGAAGAAACAGAGTTTTCCGTAATGGTGGTTGTGATCCTCATTATTTCGATTCTTGTAAAACTGTATATGTATCTTTATAACAGTGGGGTTGCAAAAAAAATTGACTCTGCTGCCATGAAGGCAACGGCAACCGACAGTCTGAGCGATACCTGCGCAACAGCAGTGGTACTTGTGGCAGCTTTGATCGGACATTTTACCGGAATCTATGTGGATGGCTATTGTGGTGCATTAGTTGGTGTATTTATCATGTTTGCGGGCATCGGAGCTGCGAAAGATACCTTAAATCCGCTTTTAGGGCAGCCGCCGGAGGAGGAATTTGTGCAGAAGATCGATCAGATCGTAATGGCACATGAGGAGATCTGTGGAATCCATGACCTGATCGTACACGATTATGGCCCGGGAAGACAGATGGTATCACTGCATGCGGAAGTACCTGCGGAGGGCAATATCTTAGAGATCCATGATATTATTGATAATGTTGAAAATGAATTAAAAGAAAAGTTAGGCTGTGATGCGACGATACATATGGATCCGATCGTGACATCGGATGAACATGTCAGTGAGATGAAAGCGGCGGTAATATCTATTATTAAGGGAATTGATGAGCGGATCAATATGCATGATTTCCGCGTTGTAACGGGACCGACACATACAAATATTATATTTGATGTCCTGATACCGTATAAGTTTCATATACAGGATGATGAGCTGGCAGCACGTATTACATCACAGGTAAGGGAACGTCTTGGAAATAATTATTACGTGGTTATCAAAGTAGATCATTCCTACGTGTAAAGGAGTCGGGCAATTCAGATTTTTACAAAGGAGAAACGTATGCAGACAAGTAACAAAGAACTGATCCTGCTGGTAGATGATGATCCGGGCAATCTCAAAAGAGCACAGACGATTCTGGGGGAAGAATTTCGTATTTCTGCGACTACATCCGGGAAAATGGCATTGTCACTTCTTTCAAAAGTGACACCGGATCTGATCCTTTTGGATGTAAATATGCCGGAAATGAACGGATTTGAAACACTGAAAAAGATTCGGGAACTTGAAAATGGATCTATGATACCGGTTGTGTTTCTGACCGGTGATAATGATGCTGAAACAGAAACAAAATGTTTTGAGGCAGGGGCTATGGATTTTGTCGGGAAGCCGTTTGTTTCCCAGGTATTAGTCAGCCGTGTGAAACGAATTTTAGAGAACAGACAGTACCAGAATCATTTAGAAGAGATGGTCGCCTCGCAGGTTGCGGAAATGACGCGTATGCAGGATGAAGTGATTACCGGTATCGCCAACCTGATCGAGAGCCGTGATGGCAGTACGGGACTTCATGTAAAAAATACCCAGAATTATGTACAGATACTGACAAAAGCGTTGAGGGAAAAGGGGATGTATCCGGATATCCTTGATCATAATTATGAGCTCAATACAGTAAAGGCATCGGTACTTCACGATATTGGAAAAATAAAAACACCGGATGCGATTCTTTTAAAACCGGGACGGCTGACGGACGAAGAGTTTGAAGTCATGAAACAGCATACGGTAGCCGGGTGTGAGATCATTGACCGGATCATCGGAAATGTGGAACATGAGGAATATGTGGATATTGCCAGAAAAATAGCACGATATCATCATGAAAGATGGGACGGTACGGGCTATCCGGATGGATTATCCGGGGAGGAGATTCCGTTATGTGCAAGGATCATGGCACTTGCTGATGTTTTTGATGCATTATATCAGGACCGGTGTTATAAGAAAGCAATCCGTCCCGCATCTAAGGTGTTTGAAATTATAAAGGAAAATAGCGGCTCTCAGTTTGATCCGAACCTTACAGAGATATTTCTGGAATTGCAGCGGGAAATTACAGACATAAGTGAATGAGAGGGGACGTTATGATAAGAGAAATCAAAAAGGACAGGGCGGGAGTGATCCCGTATGTACTTTATTTCATATATACTGTTTATATGGTAGTGGCAGCAGTTTATTTAAAATGGCCAAGCTGGGTAGCTGCGGTGATAATTTGTGGGCTTTTGGCGAGTATCGGACTTCGGATGCTGACAGGACGGTACAGCAGACTGGCGAAGTTATTTTGTTCTGTTATGATATGGATGAATATTATTTTATATACGGTCTTCACGGATGGTTCGTCTCTTACCATGGCAACAGTAGCAGCAAGTGTTGTGATGTTGTCTCTTTTTGATCTGCTTGAGATCAATTACGTTTCGCTGGCGGCAACGATTCTTTTGTTTTGTCTTGATACATTCCTGTTAGATAAAGTAAATTATGATAATCCGATACGGGAAATGGAATTTTTTATGCAGTTTTTTGCGATCATTATTCTCGAGATCATGGAAAATAAACAGTTAAAAAACCGTATACAGCATGATATGGAATTCGATGAGACAATGCGTGAACTCGAGGATGCTAAACAGGCAAAAGATGATTTTATGGCAAATATTTCGCATGAGATCCGTACACCGTTAAATTCTATCATCGGAATCGGATCAGAATTACTGGATGCGAAAGTGGATGATACGACAAAGGAACAGCTGTATGATATTACAGTTGCGGGCAGGAATCTGATGTCTTTGGTATCAGATATCCTGGATTTTTCAGAACTTGAAAATGACACGATGGAGCTGGTGGAAGAACCATATAACATTACGTCTGTGATCAATGATGTGGTTAACATGGCACATGTGTGGAATAAAGAAAAGAATCTTGAGATCATTGTGGATTGTGAGGCGGATATTCCGAATAACCTGCTTGGAGACAGTCAGAAAATATATCGCATTATCTTAAATCTCATCAACAATGCGATCAAATTTACAGATGCCGGTGGTGTCATTTTGTTTGTCGGCGCCCGCAAGGAATCATACGGCATCAATCTTATGGTAAAGGTGAAAGATACCGGAATCGGGATGAGCGAAAAAAATATAGATGCACTGGAAAACACATATAATCAGGTAGATACGACCCGTGACCGGCGTGCGGGGGGCATTGGCTTAGGCCTTGCAATCTCACGCAAAATGATCGCAAAAATGAATGGACATATGCACATTGAGAGTGTTCCTGATGCAGGTACGACGGTTTCTATTATCATTCCACAGAGAGTACTGACGGATATGCCGCTTGTATCCGTGCGTGATGCCGGAGATAAAAAGATCATTTTTTATATGGATCTCGAGAGATACCGTTTCGGACAGCTTCGTGACGGATATCTTGAATGTATCCAGAGGATGATCGATCAGCTTCATGTAGATGCCGTGCGCTGCGCTACCATACATGAGCTAAAAAACCGCATCGATCATGAAAATTATCAGTTTTTGTTTGTTGCGGATGTCGAATATTTTATAGATCAAAGTTATTTTGACAGCCTGACTGCAAAAATGAAAGTTGTTGTCATGGCAAACAGGGATTGTGATCTGCAAAAAATCGGACCGGAAGTCCAGCTTATCTATCGCCCGATGCATGTATTCTCGGTTGCAACCATTTTGAATGGAGAAAAACTTCAGCAGGACGCATACGACGAACGGTGGCATCATGACAGATTCCGTGTAAAAGGAGCCAAAATTCTTGCAGTGGATGACAGTGCCATGAATTTAAAAGTTGTTTCAAGTCTGTTAAGCCATTATGGCATCACGATTGATACGGCATTGAGCGGTAGTGAGGCAATTGATAAAATCAGTGACAGAAGCTATGATCTCGTGTTTATGGATCATATGATGCCGGAAATGGATGGCGTGGAATGTATGCACAGGATTCATGAATTACCGCGGTTCCGTGAACGGAAAATACCGATCATTGCACTGACAGCCAACGCCATAGGCGGAGCCAGAGAGATGCTGATCAGGGAAGGATTCGATGATTTTGTTGCGAAACCGATTGAAAAATCTGCGATGGAACGTGTCCTTCGCAAATATTTAAGCATGTTTATTGAAAAAGATACGGGAGAGGAACAGGTTACCTGCGAGACAGAAGAAAGCAGTGGGTTATCCGGACAATTCAAAGAAGGAAGGAAAGAATTTGAGGCTGCAGGAATTGACCGCCGGCTTGGGCTTTCCTACTTTGACAATAATGAAGCGGATTATATGGAGATCGTGCAGTGTTTTTATGAACAGGGAAGAAGTCAGATCCAGACATTACAGGAGCTGTATGATAAAAAAGACTGGGAAAATTATAAGATCAATGTACATTCCCTGAAAGGACAAAGTCTTACGATCGGTGCAAAAGAGCTTTCAAAAAGGGCAAAGAGGATGCAGGAGGCATGTGAGCATGGGGATGAAAATTATATCATACAAAACCATACGGAGCTGATCGCAGACTATTGTTCGATCCTTGATGGGCTGTCTAAGTATGTGACGGTGGGGGAAGAAAAAAATCCAGTGCAGAAACTATCGGCAGCAATCGACAATTTTGACCAGGCAGAGGCAATGAAGCTGTTAGAGATGATAAAAAATGAGACGGGCAGTTCGATGGCGGATTCGGATGCACAGTTGATCGCTGATATGGAAGCCCAGATTGAACTGTTTGATTTTATCAGTGCTGCGGAAACATTAAAAAAATGGGGAGGTGCGGACAATGAGTAAGCTGAGTGACAGAATTATCCAGGTACTGATCCGGAAAGATGTTTCAATTCATGCACAGTTATTCCGCTTTATGTCGCTGCTTGGAACGATCGCGATGGCAGTGGGGGGAGTTTATACGCTTGCCGAGGGAATGGAGATAAAAAATGTCGCAGCATTATTTGCCGGGGCGCTTTTTATGGGCATGCTTTTCTGGGCAGGAAAGAAATTCCAGCAATATGATCTCTGTTCTTTCATTCTGATGTCAGGGCTGAATGGAATTTTTCTTCCAGTTACGTTTCTGCGCTCCGGAGGTTTAAAAAGCGGTATGCCGCTTTGGTTTGTTCTTGGTTTCATCTCGCTTTTTTTCCTGCTGCGGGGAAAAAGTCTTGTCGCGGGAACAGTTATAACGATCATTGCGGATGCGTATTGTTTTTACACTGCATATGTTCATCCGGAACGGATCACTTATATGGAATCAGAATCCGTAGTTTATGTGGATATTATCGTGAGTGCGGTCATAACCATCTTTCTGACCTGTGCGTTTATGTTTATCCAGATCACACTCTCTGAATATCAGAGAAAAGAAAATGAAAAGCAGCAGGCAGAGTTAGTTGCCGCAATGAATACACAGAGCCGTTTCCTTGCAAATATGAGCCATGAAATCCGTACGCCGATCAATACGATCATAGGATTAAATGAAATGACACTTCGGGAGGAGAATCTGTCAGACGATATTATTGAGAATGCCAATAATATCCAGAGTGCAAGTAAGATGCTTTTGTCCCTGATCAATGATATTTTAGACCTGTCCAAAATTGAGGCGGGAAAAATGGAAGTTGTTCCGGCGCGTTATGAGACAGGAGAATTATTCAGTGAAATTGTAAACACGACCTGGATCCGTGCACATGAGAAAAATCTGGAATTTTGTGTCAATGTATCTGAAAAACTGCCATCCATGCTTTATGGCGACGAGATGAGGATCAAACAGGTTTTAACCAATATTTTAAGTAATGCGATCAAGTATACGCAAAAGGGATCCGTCACGCTGTTTGTGGAGAGTGAGCAGACGGGAGCGGACGAAATCCTTTTAAAAATGGCTGTGATCGATACCGGTATGGGAATCCGTCAGGATGATATGAAATATCTGTTTGACAGTTTTAAACGGGTTAATGAGGGCAGCACAAAAGGAATCGAGGGAACAGGCCTTGGACTTTCTATCTGCAGCCAGCTTGTAAATCTGATGGGTGGTCAGATCACGGTTGACAGTATTTATCAGAAAGGTTCTACATTTACGATTACGATTCCACAGAAAATTGTAAATGCCACGCCGCTTGGAAATCTCAATTACAACAGTTCCTCAAGACATCAGAGGTCTTCATATAAAAAGAGTTTTGAAGCACCGGAAGCAAAAGTTCTTGTTGTGGATGACAATGATATGAATCTGCTTGTCGCTAAAAAACTGCTTCGGGAAACCAAAGTCCAGCTTGCATTGGCGCATAGTGGAATGGAATGTCTGAAGCTGACGGCAAAAAATAATTATGATGTGATTTTTATGGATCACATGATGCCGGAGATGGATGGTGAAAAAACCATGGATCTGGTGCGCAACCAGCAGGGTGGATTCTGCCGCAAAACGCCGATTATTGCATTGACGGCAAATGCGATGTCGGGTGCGGAAGAAAAGTATCGTAAAATGGGATTTTCTGATTATCTGGCGAAACCGATCAATGGAATCCTTTTTGAGGCAATGCTGCTCCGTTATCTGCCAAAAGAGCGCATTGAATATATGATCGATCCGGATGAAGTCAGTGAGATGGACGGATTCCGTATTCTGGGGCAGAAGAAAAAGCAAAGGCTGATCGTCAGCACGGACAACGTTGTGGATCTGCCGAATGATGTGATCCGGCAGCTTGGAATACCGGTCATGCATTATTTTGTAAATACGGAATACGGGCATTACGAGGATATGGTGGAAATCCATTCAGACAGTCTGCTTTCTTATATTGAAAAAGATAAGTATGCCAAGTCGGAAGCACCGACAGTCGGGGAATATGAGACATTTTTTGGAAATCTGCTTGAGGAGGCGGAACAGGTACTGCATATCAGTATTGCTTCAGGATCCGGAAAGGGATTTGAGAATGCAAGCCAGGCGGCAGCCGGATTTTCCCATGTGCAGGTGTTTGATTCCGGTCATTTGTCGAGCGGTACAGGCCTGATAGTTATGCATGCAGCCAATATGGTGCTGAAAAATAAGGATCTGGATGAAATATTACAGAGTATCGAAAAGATACAGCCTAAAATACAGACAAGCTTTATTTTAGACAGTTCAAAACAGCTCTATCGCAGTGGGCTTTTAAATAAGCAGGTGTGGAAAATGACAGAGATGCTGCAGTGCCATCCGGTTCTGGCATTGCGTAAAAAGAAAATCGTGCCGGCAGCGATCTTTTTTGGAAATACACAGGATGTTTATAAAAAATATATACATGCGCAGATGGCGCGATGGTCGCCGATTGATCAGAAAGTCTTATTTATAACATCTGCGGGCTGTTCGAAAGAGACGAAAGATATGATTTTAGAGGAAGTGCAGAAGTATAAAAAATTTGATCAGATCTACATGCAGGAGGCATCAGCAGCGATTACAAGTAACTGTGGAGCCGGCTGTTTTGGACTTATTTATATGCTGCAGTAAAATTTGGTCTGAAAAACAGTATTGACATTTTAAGAAAGCGTGTTATACTCAGACACATAAAAATAGAATATGATCTTCAGGGCAGGGTGTGATTCCCTACCGGTGGTATAGCCCACGAGCCGTAAGGCATGATTCGGTGTAATTCCGAAGCCGACAGTATAGTCTGGATGAAAGAAGATATGGATAAGCAGGATTTAAAGGATCGTTTTAAACGGTTGGTAAGATAATGCATACATGGCTCTGAAATAGTTTTATTTCAGAGTCTTTTTGTTTGTGACAATAGAATGTTCGCGGAGCGCGTATTTTATTGCTGCAAAAATTAGATATCCTGCCGGATATCAGAAACGGAAAATAGTTTCGCATGGTATCCCGGGTTTTAAAATATGTCATTTTAGAAATCCCTAAAATCCGGTTTTAAGAAGCTCTGAACGATCGTGTTCAGAACTTCTTTTTATGGTAATAGAATATTCCCGGAGCGTGTATTCTATCGTCATGAAGCAACAGAGATTGCAGATTTTATCTTGCAGAAAGGGGAATGTATTTATGCAGCAGGAAAGATATATGCGACGGGCGATGGAACTTGCAGAGCTTGGCAGAGGATGGACGAAAACAAATCCGGTGGTCGGTGCGATTCTTGTGAAAGATGACAGGATTATCGGAGAAGGCTATCATAAAAAATTTGGCGGACTTCATGCAGAGCGGGAAGCACTGGCGGATTGCAGGAGCAGGGGAGAAGATCCGGCAGGGGCAGATCTTTATGTGACATTAGAGCCGTGCTGCCATTACGGGAAAACACCTCCGTGCACACAGGCGGTCATAGAAGCCGGGATCAGCCATGTGTTTGTTGGGGCGAAAGATATCAATCCACTTGTGGCGGGAGGCGGAATCCGGCAGTTAAGGGAGCAGGGCATCCTGGTGACGGAAGGAGTTTTACAGGAGGAATGTGAGTACCAAAATCGGGTATTTTTTCATTATATCCAGACAAAACTGCCCTATGTGCGGATGAAATATGCGATGACACTGGATGGAAAAATAGCGTCTGCATCCGGAAAATCGCAATGGATCACCGGAGAGGCGGCAAGAGAACAGGTACACCGCATGCGGCATGAAATGACCGGAATCATGGTTGGGGCAGGCACGGTAATCGCGGATGATCCAATGTTAAACTGCCGTCTGCCGCAGACAAAAGACCCGGTCAGGATCATCTGTGATACGACATTGCGGATACCGCTTAAGAGCCGGATCGTGCAGACTGCTAAGGAGCAGAATACCATCATTGCAACCTGCTGTCAGGATGAGGCGAAGATCAGGGAATATCAGAAATATGGATGCCGGATCATAGTGACAGAACATGCGGATGGAAAAGTGGATTTAAAAGAACTGATGCGGCAGCTCGGAGCAGCCGGGATCGAGAGCGTATTGCTTGAGGGCGGTGCCATGCTGAACTGGTCGGCGTTAGAAGCCGG
>ERZ1026776.1990-NODE-1990-length-10696-cov-43.375059_pt1 | contig 10696 bp, 10 predicted proteins | sample MGYA00380125_ERZ1026776 | MGnify/ENA primary metagenome ERZ1026776 (study PRJEB33269, sample SAMEA4719761) | human gut metagenome | biome: human-associated habitat; feature: organic feature; material: feces | place: Cameroon | collected 2013-10 ... | reverse complement strand
GCCGCTTCGCTTGCCCTGGGCTATGTGCTCCATTGGGCTTTCAGCCCGCCCTTGCCAAATCCAGAACTTGAATATATATATGTATACCAGCCTCCTATTTGCTCAGTTCGAGCATGCGCTCGATGGGCTTGATGGCGCGTGCAGCCACCTCGGCCGGCACCTCAATTTCGGGCCACTCGTAGCGCAGCGTGTTATACACCTTTTCGAGCGTGCAGAGGCGCATGTAGTTGCACTCGTTGCAGCCGCAGGTGCTGTCGTCGGGCGGCACGGGTATGAAGTGCTTGTCGGGGCAGTGCTTCTGCATTTCGTGCAGTATGCCGCTCTCCGTCACCACCAGGAAGGTGTCGCACGGCGAGTCGATGGCATATTTTAGCAGTGCGGCCGTTGAGCCCACCACATCGGCCAGTTTCACCACCGCGCCGCGGCATTCGGGGTGCACCAGCACTTTGGCTCCGGGGTGCTCCTTTTTAAGCTCCACGAGTTTCGTCACCGAAAAACGCTCGTGCACATGGCACCCGCCGTTCCAGAGCAGCATCTGGCGTCCCGTCTGCGCATTGATGTAGTTGCCCAGGTTGTAGTCGGGACCGAAGATGAGCTTGGCGTCCTTGGGGAAGGTTTCGACAATCTTTTTGGCGTTGCTCGACGTCACCACCACATCAGTCAGCGCCTTGACGGCCGCCGTGGTGTTGACATACGACACCACCTGGTAACCGGGGTGCGCCTTTACAAAGTCGGCAAACTTGTCTGCCGGACAGCTTTCGGCCAGCGAGCACGTGGCATTGAGGTCGGGCACGAGCACCTTTTTCTGCGGACAGAGAATTTTGTTAGTCTCGCCCATAAAGTGCACGCCGCACATCACGATGATGTCGGCATCAGTTTTGGCCGCCTGTTGGGCCAGTCCGAGGCTGTCGCCCACAAAGTCGGCAATATCCTGCAGCACGCCCTCGGTGTAGTAGTGTGCCAGAATGATGGCATTTTTCTCCTTGCACATGCGTCGAATTTCGGCCTTGAGGTCAACGCCCTGCGGCACGGGCTCGTCAACATAGCCCTTCGCTTTCCAGCTATCTTTAATCTGTGTCATTGTCCTTGCGTTATATTCTGTGTGCAAAATTAGTGCAAGGTGAGTGAAGTGCAAAGCAGAAAACCCGTTTTTTGCTTTGCACTTCCGAACCGCAGCCTAATTTGCGCGTAAGCGAAAATTAGTGCAAACCGAATGCCATGCAAAGCAAAAAGCTTGTTTTTTTGCTTTACATGGCTGATAAAGCACAAACATGCTAACGAACTCAAGCACCAAACGCAAGCACTAATGGGGGCGACGCGTCTCGCGTCGGGGATAGTGCTACTGTTATTTAGTAGGGCTTGTGTCTTTCCTTTTTATTTTCCCGACGCGAGACGCGTCGCCCCCATTAGTGCTTGCGTTTAGTGCTTGAGTTTGGTGGTTGAGTTTAGAGCTTGCGTTTGGTGCTTGAGTTCTATCGCATGTTCATGTTTTACCAACCAGCAATACCCGTTTTTTGCTTGGCACCTCCCAACCGCAAAAGTTCAAAAAACCTAAAAAAGCGCACAAGCCGAAAGATGTATCAAAAAAATAACGCGTCGCATATACCATAATTCGCGAAAGTTTGTAATTTTGCGGCGTGATACGACACACACCCCCTCCGGTGTGCAACCGTACACACCATACAGACACACATATATAACCAATATATATAGTAATACAACTATGGCATACTTAAGCAATGAGAAACTCGTCATTGTCGGCGCAGGCGGCATGATCGGTTCAAACATGGTACAGAGCGCTTTGATGCTCGGCCTTACCCCCAACATCTGTCTTTACGATATCTACGAACCGGGCGTACACGGCGTGTTCGACGAAATACAGCAGTGCGCATTCCCCGGAGCCAACGTAACCTACACCGTCGACCCCAAAGAGGCCTTTACCGGTGCCAAGTACATCATCTCATCAGGTGGTGCACCCCGTAAGGACGGCATGACACGTGAGGACCTGCTCAAAGGCAACTGCAAAATTGCTGCCGAGTTTGGCGACAACATCAAGAAGTACTGCCCCGATGTAGAGCACGTAGTCGTTATCTTCAACCCTGCCGACGTTACTGCCCTTACAGCACTTATCCACTCAGGCCTCAAACCCAACCAGCTCACCTCACTCGCTGCACTCGACTCTACTCGCTTGCAGCAGGCTCTCGCCCACGAGTTCGGCGTACAGCAGGACAAGGTGACCGGCGCACACACCTATGGCGGCCACGGCGAACAAATGGCCGTATTTGCCTCACAGGTAAAGGTTGACGGCAAGCCCCTCTCAGAGATGGGACTCTCTGCCGAGCGCTGGGAGGAAATCAAGCACCACACCGTACAGGGTGGTTCAAACATCATCAAGCTCCGCGGCCGCAGCTCATTCCAGAGCCCTGCCTACAACGCTGTCAAGATGATCGAAGCTGCCATGGGCGGCGAACCCTTCACTCTGCCCGCAGGCTGCTACGTAAACTGCGACAAGTGTGGTTACAAAAATGTCATGATGGCCATGCCTACCACTATCGACAAAACCGGTGTGCACTTTACACAGCCCACTGGCACCGAAGAGGAAATGGCTGCCCTCAACAAGTCGTATGAGCACCTCTGCAAGATGCGCGACGAGATTGTTGAACTCGGCATCGTACCTCCCGTTGAGAAGTGGGGCGAGGATAACCCCAACTTGTAATTCATGACATACTCATACATGGACTGAATTTCATTTCTCCATTCATTTTTCCATTAAAATCCAAATATTCGTAGAGGAGACTCCACGAAGAAGATATCCCGCCGCTGTGAAGCGTCGGGATATTTTTTTTGCACAAAAGCCCGCTGCCGCGAGCCTAATGTGCTAATAGGCTGGCGCCTTAGCGTTGCAAGTAGTAACGCTAAGGCGCCAGCCCCTTTTATTAGGCCTATTATGCCTATTGCCCATTATGCCTATTGCCTATGCCTAATATGCCTAATATGCCTAATATGCCTATTATGCCTATTATGCCTATTATGCCCATCATGCTTATTGCCTATTATGCCTAATATGCCCATCATTACCACCCCCCCGAAAAAGATAAAGGGAAGCAAGCAGCCCGACACATTGTGTGCGAGCAACATGCTCCCCTGTTTATCTTGCATAGAGCGCCTGCCAGCAAGTTAGTGCCACCCAGCCACCCATTTTGAGAGAGAGAAAACTGAAACCATTATTCCGGGGGCCAGAAACAGCCATGCAGCACACAGGTAAAAGGCAAAGTCGTGCACCGCGCCCAGAGGCATACAGTCAAAAGTTGATTGTTTTATTAAAGATCGCTTGCGCCATTATTTCAACCCCGTGGCACGGGCGGGAGCGTTTGATTGTTTTATGATAAAGTGCAAATTGATTGTCAAAAGTCAAGAGCGAGAGACCAAAACCAGAACAACCCGGCTCAGCCCCCAGCGCCCCAGCGCCTCAGCGCCTCATCAGCGTGTCCAGAAAGTCGTTCGTCATGTTACCCGTCAGGTTAATCAAGTCAAAGCGGCCCGAGTGCCTCATCATCAGCACCATCTCCACAATATACTTGCCTCTGCGGCGCACATACAGGCGTTTGCCAGCCCGTTCGGCGTACAACTTGTAGCGCAAGGCATTACGTTCGGCCAGCCGGCGCGCGTTAGCATAAAGATGCGTCACATCATGCCCCGCCGTGCTGCTCACCAGCCTTATCGACTTGAGCTGCTTCAGCACCTCACGCGTGTGCGAGTCACCCTCCACATCAGGCAGCTGCATCATGCGCTCAAGCATCAGCGGCGACACCGTGGTACACTCCACCGCGCGGCCCTTGCCATAGAGCGACATAAAGCGCGAGGCAAAATCCTGCTCGCCGCCACCCTGTGCACGGGCGGCCACCGCAGCCACAAGGGCCAGCAACAAAGTCACAAACCAATGTTTCAGTGCCATAGCCCCGCCCATCAGTTCTTGGCAGCCTTGCCAGCCGCATTATGATTAGCAGAGTCATTCACAGCAGTCTGTGCGCCCTCCTTAAACATCTCTAGTGTGCGCATGCTCGCCTCGTAAGCCTTCTGCGGGTCCTGGTACGAGTCCTTGTAAGCCGACTGGTTATAGTCCCAGCCAGCAGCCTGGTCCGTGGCCGAAGGCTGCATAAACGAGTGCTGCGCAGCCGTGCCAAGCAGCGTCACTATGGCCACAGCAGCAGCGGCGCGCCACAGCGGACGCAACCTGCGCCCCAGCGTAATGTGGTGCACCGACACCACACGCCCTGCGGCAGGAGCCTCAGCCCCGTCAGCCACACCGGCAGCTTCCATCACGCGGCGGTCAAAGTCGTCGCCCAGCGTGCTGGCGGCACATTGCTCGGTTTCATATACGAACAAAGCCCTGTAGCGCGCCAGCGCGGCCGGCACGTCCTTTTGGCTGAAAAAAGCCTTCAGTATGCGTTCCTCCTCCTCAGAGGTCTCGCAGGCCCAGTAGCGGTCAAGGAGTTGTTCAATATACTTATAGTCCATAGTTCTCAATTTTTTCGTATTGTGTCTTAACAGCCTTGCGAGCGCGGTGCAGCGTCACCTTAAAGGCGGCCTCCGTCAGCTCCATTGCCGCGGCGGCCTCGGCATAGCTCAAACCCTCAATGTCGCGCAACTGCAGCGCCGTGCGCAGCCTTTCGGGCAGAGCGTTGAATATTTGGTGCACCCGCTGCAACTTCTCGTCCCTCTCCAGCCTCTCGTCGGGCCCCGGAGCCGTGTCGCAAGCCTCCGTGCCCGCAGCCTCGAGCGGCTGGTTAGCATTTTCGGCCCGCGCCATGCGGTCGAGCGCAAGGTTGCGGCAAATGGTTATGCAGAAAGCCTCCAAATTCTTCACCCCCGCCAGTTCAGCGCGCCTTGTCCAGGCACGCACCAGCGTGTCCTGCGTCAAGTCTTCCGCCTCTTGGGCGTTGAGCGTGATGCGCAGGCCCACACGGTATATTTTATCCTTTAGCGGAAGGAGGTCTTGTCGAAAATCTATCTCTTTCATTTTTGGCTCTCTGTTATGTAGACGGTCATAGCGGCAAAAAGTTACAGCCCGCACGCACTTTTTTTCAAAAAAATGTGCGAGCGGGCTGTGTTATGTGTGTAACACCTTGGCGTAAGGCGCTACGTCTTGCCATCATTTGCAGGCTTCTTGCCAAGTACAAATACACATGCCAGACCCAATATAGTAGTACAAGCTATTGTACCAGCCAAGGCATCGTGACCACAGTATCCCAAAAATGCAGCAATAGCGCCAAATACCAATATAAGAATAAAACCGAGTATCTGCCCCACACAGCTCTGTCGCGTACCGCTATATATTATACGTTTCTCCATTTGTTGTCTGTGTACAGAGTTCTCCTCCGCCATTTTCAAAATACGCTCTGCTGCACCAGGCAATACAGAATCATACCTTGCAAAATCCTCCGGAGCAGGTAACGGACCGCTATAACTACTCTGCTGCATAGCCGATATAACGGTTGTGCGCTTGTTTTCAGACATCTTGCTGCCCGCATCCTCTGCCTTATCTCCTGTCAAGGGTGTCTTATCGTTGTTCATTCTTTACATTGGCATTAAATTGTCCCATGGCGGCACGCAGGTCATTACCCACATTGCGCCAATCCTTTTGCATATCTTCAAGCACGCTGCCCTGCAAATATGCCGCATACGATTGGTCGTTGCCAAAGACATTACACAATGTGCCTACGCCCCACAACAACGATCTCTTTTTATAGTCAAACATATTACTCATAACCTTACATAGTTGCTTTTATATTGCAAATATACTCACTTCTGCATCATGTTACAAGCACTTGCGCATAAATCTCCCCCCACCCCAACCCGCAAACACTAATGGGGGCGACGCGTCTCGCGTCGGGAAAATAAAAAGGAAAGACACAGCCCCCACTAAATAACAGCTGCACTATCCACCGACGCGAGACGCGTCGCCCCCATTAGAGGTAGCGTTTGGTGCGTGCGTTTAGTGCGTGCGTTTGCTCCTTGAAGAAACGCAAACACCAATGGGGGCGACACCTCCCGCGCCGGGGCAAAGAGAGTGCAACCCCCTTTTACCCCGATGCGGGACGCATCGCCCCCATTTATGCTCGATGAGCGCCTTTACTCCTCGCTCCAGCTTTCGCTGCCCCAGCCCTTGGCGGCCGATTCAAACTCCACATTGTCCTGGGCGTCGGCCTGTGAAGTGTTAGCCGTAATCGAACCGTCAAGAATGTGCTGCTCCATGCAGAGCTGTATTACAGTGCCCTCGGGGCGCATATATGTCTTTTTCATTGTCTTTCTTAATATTATTATGTGTTACTTCACTACCACCTTCTGGCCGTTCACAATGTACACACCCTTTGTCAGGTGCTTCAAGTCACCGCTCACGCGCACACCCTGCAGGTTGTAGATAGCCTCCTTGGCAGTGGCAGCAGTAGTGGCATTGTTGATGCCCGTCACAGTACCCTCAATGTTCACACCGAAAGCCATGGGGGCAGCACCCTGTGAGCCAGTCACCTTGACATAAGTGCGGAAGGGCTTAACCGAACCAGTGTTAGCCTTTACAAACTTGCCATTAGCATAGCCATACACGTTCGCTACACTCTGAGCAGTGTACGAACCAATGTGGCTTACACCATCCACGGTAGTAGTCAGGTCGGCACCCGTAGTAGCCTTCACCTGCACATTTGTCAGCTTGTTGATAAATTCACCATCATTAGTCACCACCAAGTAAGGCTTGTTGGCCACTGTCTCAGCCACGGGCTTGAACACGAGGTTGTCACCATTCACGCTGCTGAGTTCAGCCACCGTAATATCAGTGGGCACAGTAAAGCCGAAGGGCAATACAAAGCTCTGCACATAGTTGGCGTCAGTCTTAAACACGCGGTCATAGCTTACTGCTGCGGCAGTGAAGTTCTTGGTCACACCCCAGTCATAGCCATCAGCGAGTGAAAGGCTGCTGGCGGTGGTGCCTACTACTACGTTGCTTTCCTTAGCATCTACACCCTCTGTAGCCTCGGGCAAGAAGATGGTCAAGTTCTTGTTGGTCATGTCGGCCTTCATGCCGGCAAGCGGAGTACCCTCAAGAGATACAGCGTTTGACGAAAAGTCTAGGCTTGTAGCATCAAGCGGAACGAGGTCAACAGTGATAGGTATTTTCATCCAAGTAATGCCAATATTCGCTGTGAGTTTACCGTCCTTCAGTGTACCCTTGAGCACTACGGGGAGCGGGCCAAGGCCTGCGCCCATGTCACCAAATATAGTAATAGTCTGCTCCTTATAGAGGTTTACCACACCATTTTTCTCTGCATAAGGCACATCGGTTACAAAGATATCGCCAACAAGTCCCATACCTTGCAGTTCAAAACCAAGGAGTTGGAAGTCGGCCTTGCCATCAACAGGGGTCGTTATACCAACGGTTGAAGTTGCAGCCGAAAGCCAGCCACCATTCATAGCAATGCTCATCTTACCTTTGTAGTCAGTAGTGGCCTTGGCAAACTTCACATAATAGTTTTTTACCTTAGAGCCACCAGTCACATTAATGCTATAAATGCGAGTAGCTGCATCATAGTTGGTGGCCACCACGTCATCAACACCCTTGGCCGTAGCCTTCACACAACCTTTGGTGTAGTCGCCTACTACGGTATAGTGGTAACTATCTTCAGCAAAAGCCTCTATGTCCTTTCCATTCACACTGAGAGCTGAGAGCACACCAGTGTAATCCATCTTCTTAAACTGGAAGGTGTACACCGTCTTACTTGTAGCATCTGCTGAAATGTTGTTGCCATTTACGGTGACGGTGAGCAAGCCAGTTGCCTCATTATAGTTCTTTACTACCCTTGCACCCACACCCTTCACGGTATAATCAAACTTCTTTTCGTCATAAACCTGTGATGAAAGGTCATAGTTCAATGTTTTCTCTGCAAAGTTTGCTATTGCTTGTCCATTGTATGTAGCAGACTTGAGAGCGTGGTAGTAAACAAATTCGATGTCGTCAAAGCAAACAAAGTCACCAGAAGAACCATTTGCAGGATTTTTGTTCGTTGTTAAAGATACGAGAACGCCAACAGGAACTATTGAAGACTGTTTCGATCCAGCTACAAATTCAACCTGTGCTTCCTTCAAAACTACTGCATCCTTTTTACTAGTAAGAGTTCTAGTAGCATTAAATGTAGCCGCACCCCATTTTATATCATCATAATTATCCTTTGCATATTCAGGATCTCTGTATCGACCTGCACCATGTACGACCGCACGAATTTGTATTTCAGCTGTCGAACTTTTGCAATATGCTGCATATCTGAATTTCAACGCATCTGGTTTACCTGTAAACGACTGTCCAGTGGAAGTTCTTTCTTCTTGAGCACTACGATCAGTCGTTACTCCAGCCTCATCTCCCGCTCCAGTTGGATCTGAATAATTATAGTTTTTAAGTCCTCCATCAGATGCAGCTCCTAGTGATTCGCCTGCATTTATAGTACCTGTCGTTAGGTTCCCATTAGCTGTAGGAAACGCCAAGGCTTTGTTAGCAACGAGTTTCACATAACTATTGTTGGATTCTGTTATTACACTACAAGTCATTCCACCCATACCAAGCGCAGTACCAATAACGCTACCCGTACCAGTATCAAACCAATTCCAATTATTTGGAATTGTCTGATCCTTCTGAGATGAAGTATAAGTACCCCCCTCAAAATTACCATTAGGGAGCTGATACTGCGCTCCCGCCGTGCCAGCCACAGCCAGCAGCGCGAGCGTCAAAAGTTGTTTTTTCATTGTTTTGTTTTGCGTTAAAAGGGGGCTGCGCCAAGCGCAAGGTTTGCACCGGCCTGGCACAGCCCCGTTGTTATTGTTTTGTTGTTAATTACTTGATAACCTTCTTGCCACCAATGATGTTGGCACCCTTTACAGGAGCAGCCAAACGGCGGCCATCGATACCGTAAACGGCAGGGGCAGCCTCAGCGGCGGCATCAGCCTTCACACCAGCAACGGCGGTCTTTGCAGCGTCAAACTGAATGGTGTACACTGTCACAGACTCGGGGTTGAAACGCACGTCCTGGCCCTTCACCGTAATGGTCAGCACACCTGTCTCGGCGTTATAAACCTGCTCCACAGTGGCACCCTGGCCCACCTTGGTAAACTGCAAGTTGGCAGGCACATAAGCCTCTGTGCTAAAGTCGGCAGTTTTGTCTTCACCGAACACAAACTCATTGCCGTTGTAGCTGGCATCCTTAATGGCATGATAGTAGAGCAACTTCACATTGTCCACCACCAAAGCATTGCCTGCACCCACCTTGCTGCGCGAGCCAAAGTAGTCGCTGGCCGCAAAGATGATGTTCAGCGAGTCGGGCTGCACATCAGTACCGGCATACTTGCCATAGTCGAGGGGCACAACCATCGTTTCGAGTTTGCCCTCCACATTGCCAGTAATGCTCTTCACCACCTTGGCTATGCAAGCCGCGTCGTCGCTCTTGGTTGCAGCACCGCCAGTAGTGGTCTTGATGTCGAGTATGTTGCGCTCGCGGCCATACATGGTCACTGTCGAAGGATCGGCAAAATTCGTTTCGCCCGGCACAGCCTCCTGCTTGTACTGGCCCTTCCACAAGTAAGCCACCACAGTGGCAGGCTCCTCGCTGTTAATCACCTCGGCAGCATAGAGCGTGTCACCAGCCTGTGTGTGCGAGCGGCTGTAGTCAAACTGTATGGCGTCGGGCTTGCCAGTAAAGGCCACACCGCCAAACGTACCACCGTCGGCCTTGCCGAGGTCTGACACACTGGCCGAGGCAAAGCTCGTGCCGAGCGTCATATAGCCCGGCACAACCTGTGTGGGCATAAAGGGGTTGGGGGTGTTGATCAAACGCACCGCATAGTCGGGGTTGCTCTCGTCGCTGTTAGTCATTTCAGGAGCACCCACCACTGTGGCACCGAGGCCGTTCATGCCCATCACGTGCGAAACACACCAAGCGTCGGGGGTGATATATTCTTCCATCTGCCATTTTGAGCTCTCCCAATATTCGTCGTTGTCCTCCAACGTTGTCCAGTCAAAATAACCATGCGTGCTGTCCCACGGACGGCTCTGCTCCCAACGCATAGCATCATTAAAGTTGTAGTTGCTCAAGGCGTAGGGGTTCACGCGCACGCCCTTGAACAGTACGGCGATAGGCATCTTCTGTGTCTCACTTTGCACCCACTGCACGGGTATGTAGGCCACAATGCTATCGCCCTTCACATACGAAAGGGCATCATCAAGCTTGGCATCAGCCAAGATGCCGTCCGTTTCGGAGAGCTTGAATGTCAGGCGCACCTCGGAGTTCTCGCCAAAGGTGTAAACGCCATTTTGGGCGTTCAAGCCAATAGTTGGCAAAAAGATGTCGCCGAGCTTTAAGCCCATAAACGAGAAGTTGGGCAAGCTGAAGTCTACCTTGCCAGTAGCGTCCTCCGAAGCATTGACAAACACCTTGGCGTACATACGCAGGTCGTTATCCTCCACATAGTCGGCACTACCCACATTCACGTAGAGGTCACCCTCATAGCCACCCACCACGGGTTGCACATCGGTCTGTGCAAAACTTGCCATGCTGCCAAGGGCAGCCACGGCCACGAGTAAAAGTTTTCTCATAAAAAAGTATGAATATATTTGTTATTGTTGTCGGTTATAATGCCCCCATTAGTGCTTGCGTTTTTT
>ERZ1026776.1988-NODE-1988-length-10701-cov-5.303964_pt1 | contig 10701 bp, 7 predicted proteins | sample MGYA00380125_ERZ1026776 | MGnify/ENA primary metagenome ERZ1026776 (study PRJEB33269, sample SAMEA4719761) | human gut metagenome | biome: human-associated habitat; feature: organic feature; material: feces | place: Cameroon | collected 2013-10 ... | reverse complement strand
GGCATGAACACTCCGGGCTGGAAAATCATTGCACATTTTGAGGATCGCAGCAAAACGAAGGTGTTGAGATTCAAGAGCTCTGATTTTGTGATGAACCATTCAACGGAGCACAATTTGAACATCTCTGGAGGATTTGTGTGGAGAGAGGAAACCACCATGTCTTCAGATTGGGCGTACCTTCGGACCAGTCAGAAGGGAAACATCGTTGTCGATGCCAATATGGCCTCTTCTCTGCCTGTGGGCGCTGATTTGCATCTGCTTGGATTCCCTCACGGATGGGGAGCCCTTGATACCTATAATTTCAGTTGCTTGTATGGTTCGTGCAAGACTTCGCGAAAAGGACTTGACGATGGTGTCATCCAGGTCAGTGCAAGAAACTTCGAGTCTGGAAATTCAGGAGGTCCGGTGTTCTATAACGACGGCGGCAAACTCAAGGCTGTAGGCATCGTTTCTTTCGGTCGCGGTGATCACAATGGTGGTCTTTGTTCAATTTCCAATTTGAGATAGTCATGAAGAAAGTTTTAAACAGGTCACTGCTTTTGGCAGTGATGGTGTGCTGCGCTTTAGGAGGCAGTGCCCAAAGTACATTCAAGCTGAAAGACCTCAAGCGCCAGCAAGAGGCGTTGGCTGCCGCTGCTGTCGGTGCTGGTTCCGGTGCTGAAATGCGAGCCATAAAGCCGGAGCTGTCTGTTGTTCGTCAGCAATATCGCCTTGAACGAAACGGCGAATACTTTGGCAAAAACAATAAGCCCTTCTATGGGGAGAGCTATTCGTTGGCCATTAAGGTTTCGGGCGGAACGATTTTTCTCTCAGACGTGGTCACTCCCTGGGAGAGAGACCTTGATTATGCAAGAGACAATGCGTCGGGGAAATATACCCCCGTTCTCTTTTGGACCTATCAGCGTCCTGTCGACCAGACGGACTATAAGTCTGTCAATTTCGAAGTCAAGGGGGAAAGCGAGTATGTCCGTCCCATGAACAGCGGCAAGGACCTTTATATGCATGTGGATGCCATCAGCAATTTCGGCTTGAACATCGACAATGCCGAAGGTTTCAAGAAAGGCTATATGATTTGGGCCTATTCGCGGAGCGACGTGCAAGACAGCGCAATGGTCGTTGACTTCCAGCAGCTTCCCTATGAGGTGGAAGCCAAGGCCGACAGTTCCTTGTTGACGCTTTCAGTGCTTAACCCTGAAAAAATCCTCGGCGGACTGTTTGTTACACCGAAGTTCGACCGCGGCGGTCGTGTGCAATATTTCTTGTCTGGCGTTGCAATCAAGGGCGAGGCTGGAAGTTGGAATTTGCAATTGCTGTGTGTTGACGATAAAATGACCAAAACTGAGCAGCCGACTGGCATTACGAAATCAGAGACTGCCGAAAAGCGTAAGGACAAGAGCGGGAAAAAGAAAAAATCCCGGTCTGCCGAATAGGTTATAAGAACGCGTATGGTATCATTTAAATTGTTTGCAGGCACCGATGTGGGCTTGCGAGATAACAACGAGGACAACTTTGCCGTTTGTCCAGACCTGAATAAAGAAGCGTGGATTGTGCCTGCCGATAATCGGCAGGCCATCCGCCTTGGGACGAAAGGTTGCGTCATGGTGGTGGCCGATGGCATGGGAGGACAGAATGCCGGAGAAGTGGCAAGCGCAATTGCCGTTGCCACAGTTCAAGACATGTTCGCGTCTGACCATCTTTCGCCAGAGGTGATTGCCAAACCCGATGCCATCAAGTCGTTTTTGAAAAAGACGGTTGTTGCATGTGATGTCCGCATCAAAAAAAGGACAGAGAAAGATGCTTCCACCTATGGCATGGGGTCTACCGTTGTCATTGCGTGGCTGCTGGGCAAAAAACTCTATGTGGCATGGCTGGGCGACAGTCGGGCCTATTCCTTTGTCAAAGGAAAAGGCATCGCACGCTTGTCGAAAGACCATTCTTACGTGCAGCAATTGGTGGATGCAGGCACCATCACCGAGGAAGAAGCCATGAACCATCCCAACAGCAACGTCATCACCCGGAGCCTCGGCGATTTCTCGCAAAAGGCCAAGGCCGATGTGGCAGAATATGACGTTGAAGATGGAGAAGTCATCCTCTTGTGCTCCGACGGCTTGTGCGGCGTTTGTCGCGATGAGGAAATCGGTGGCATCATTGAAGAGGAAACGGGCAATCTCCAGACTTGCAAAGAGAAACTTACTGCTGCTGCCTTGCAGGCTGGAGGAAGCGACAATATCACCATTGCTTTGTTGCAGGTTAAAATCCATTCGGGAAATCCCCCTGCTCAGAAAAGCAAGGACAAGGACGCATCTTCCTCCCGTAATGCCATGAGCATGTCCACCTGGTTGGCCATTGTGTTTGGCTTGTGCATGATTTCAGCCCTTCTCTATGCTGGCTATTCAATTATTGGCGGAGCAGAAGAACCTCCTGTCAAGCGTGTGGAGATATGGGTGGATAAGGATAAACTGAAAACTGGTGAATCCACGCGGTATCACATCGCAATCATCGGCGACAGCTTAGACCATTTGGATTATGATCCGACCATGATAGAGATTAACGAGAAAGACAGTACCATCAAAGTCACGAAGGCCTGCCTAAGAGACATGACGGTTGTCATAAAGGTAATATGCAAAGACCCAGCCTTGGTTGCTTCGACTAAAATTCAATTAAAGCGCGCTTTAATTGAACCGGAACCACAACCATCTGAGCCTTCTTCTGATGACAATACTATTGAAGAAAATAATGGCACTGGAGATTCTCATACCGAACCAGTTCCAGAAAGCGAAGCTGGTCCGACCGGAGGCGAAGGACCGACAATATCAACAGATGGTTCCCCATCTGTTGTTACCCATTCATAAGCACTTTAAAACAACAACTTAACCCCTTAATATTATGTTCAAAAAAATATCATTAGCCGTAATGGCGTTGGTTTTCGGAATGTCATCCTGCTCCGAAGACTCTTGTGACCACTTAAATGGTGGTTCTGGTGAACTCTCTACTTCCCTTGTTGGAAACTGGTATGAAGAAGCTGAGAATGAAGAAATGCGTTTCTCAGAAAGTGGCAAGCTTTATGACCGCTATGCCAATTATTCACACTGCGGAGAAACCGAAGGTACGTGGGAGTACGACAGTAAAAACAATAAGCTTACCTATACTTTCCCCTTTATGGGAGAAATGAAATTCATTGATTGGACGGTCAAAGACCTGAAAGAAAACAGTTTTACATTGTCCTCTTCTAAAGAGGGTATGCACAAGGTGGAAAGAATCGTTGAGGAATACACCTTGAATGTCGGCGAAACCGTTGAAATTAAGTGTGGTGGAGGCGGTTCTTGGCATTATTTAAGTCAAAATGAGCGAATTGCAAGCGTCGATTCCACTTCTGGTGTTATCAAGGCGGAAGGAGAAAAGGGCATCACCTATATCAAAGCTCTCAATGCAGCGAATGATAATAATGCAAGTAAAAAAGCCGTATGGGTGAAGGTGACCGTTGGTGACAATTGCGCAGATTTGTGGTATGACTATGTCGGTCTGATTGGGCTTGACTATGCTGGCGTGACTAAGGCACTCAGCAGACTGGGAACGCCTGTGGCTGGAACTGACGGATATTCTTACGCTTATGGACACACCATGCATGACGTTGCCGATTCTACTAACGTGTTCTTGTGTCCAGAAGACAATCTAACCAATGAGATTCAACTGGTGTTGAAAGAGTCTGTGCCAGAATTAGCCGTCTTGTCTTACATGAATTCGCATTACTACAAGATGAAGGGAGATGATTCCTACGTGTATTTCTCATCTTCTTCTGACCCCGAAACCTCAAAGGCAATTGTCGTCTACAATAAGCAGCAGAGAAATATCGTGTTTTGTGAAACGCAGCATTTCTTCCAGAAAGCCCATGTGAAGGAACTTTGGGAGGACTTCGTCCCCTTGTTTGGTGCCAACCAGACCACCGTTAAGAAAGCGATGGGCGATTACGGATATAAGTTCCTCAAGTCTGATGCTTCCTATTCGAAGGATGGCAGCGACTACTATACTGTATCGGGAAATAAGTACATCACCATGGTTGGTTTTGTCTTTAATCCCGACAAGCAAGTTTCTGAGTTCTGGCTTTACATGGATACCACTTCTGATGCAAATGAAGTGTACAAATATCTCTTGGCCAAGTATAAGGAAGAAAAGACGGAGTCTTCGAAAACCTCTTTGGTGTTCTACAACGACGACAAGACCATGAAGGTTGTGTTCGACCTGAAGAATGCAACGCTGACCTACACAAAGCTCATAATGAAGCAGCATGAAGCCCCCAAAAAAGAATTGCTCGGTACGTATTATGAGGCGCTCGGCATGACTCACGATCAGATCGTTTCCAAATATGGCGCTCCATACCAAGAGGATGGCACCTCCATGTATTATGTGGTGGGCTCTGAAAACGTCAGTCTCGTGTCTTTCATGCTTGACAGCAACACAGGTAGGTGCAAGAATACCGTCCTTCTCTTGACAGAGCAAACAACGCTTTCCACCGTCGTTGACTATTTCAACTCGAAGTACAATAAATTCGATAAGGGAACGGCAGCCGATGGCAGTCAGTATGCTTGGGTTAACAAGTCTACCTTTGCAGCATCAACAATGGGAATCACGTATTTCCCGAAAGATAGAATGGTGATTTATGTACCTCTCAATACTGCTACTTCGAGCAGCTCCACTGGTGTTGCCAGCCTTATGAAACGCGACAGCGCTTCTTTCGCAAAGCTCCGCTCAAAAGCAAAAGCCATTGTGCGCGGCGCAAAGAAAGTTAAGTGAAGCATAGTGGTAAACAGAAAAAATAGATGAACATGTACAGCCATCCTGATGCGGAAAGGCTTTGGCTCGCGCGTCGGGGTGGCTGTTGGTTACAGAACTTAGGGGATTTTGTTCCTGGTGCTTAGGAGGATTGTCAGATAGTCCTTGCTTTGCCAGATGAAAATGGTTGCCTGGTGCCTTTGTATGATATGAAAGATACAGCTCCAGGAAATTGCTTTTAAAAATATGATATATGAGAATTAGAAAAACAAGTATGAGGGGATTTTTGTTGATGACCCTCTTCGCATTCATTTTTGCATTGAAGATGAATGCATCGGCAAAGGCTGGGGAAGCTACGGTTTATGAAGGAGGCACAGTCACGATTTCTTTGGCTGATACTTACAAGCGCACTTTGATGCGTTCAAAAAATATCTCCTATCAATGGTATTCAGAGAACGGCTCGTGTGCCTCTGTGGTAAGTTCCACCATGTATTATGCCACGGTCAGAGGTGTCAGAGCAACACCTTCTTGTAAGGTGTATTTCAGGTGTAGCTACATTATCGACGGTTTTTATCGCACGATGGATTTCTACTATGACATAACGGTGAAGGCGTCAAATGTCAGTGTGACAAATGTGTCGCTCAATCGTTCGTCGGTGGAAATGAAGGAAGGAAGCACGTTTCAGCTGACGGCATCGGTTTATCCTAACAATGCAACAAATCGTAGAGTGAACTGGTCAAGCAGCAACAACTCTGTCGCAACCGTCGATGGTTATGGTTTGATTCAGGCTAAGCAGGCTGGAACCGCTACTATTACTTGTCGGGCAGCAGACGGCAGTGGAAAATATGCCACTTGTTATGTCAAGGTGGAGTCTGACAAAGTATCTGTCAATGCCATCTCGCTCAATAAGACTTCTGCATCTCTTGAGGTGGGCGAAACTTTGCAACTCATTGCTAATGTCACTCCAAGTTCGGCCACCAATAAAAGCGTGGAATGGAGTTCCAATAGCAATAGTGTTGCAACGGTATCAAGTTCGGGCTTGATTTCTGCAAGGTCTGCGGGGACAGCCATTATCACATGCAAAGCCAAGGATGGAAGCGGGAAAACGGCTACCTGTTATGTTACGGTCAAAGAAAAAGTTGCTCCAACGGCCATTGTCCTCTCCCAAACTAAGGCCGTTATTGTGGAAGGCGAGACATTGCAGCTCAATGCAACAGTGCAGCCCGCAAATGCTTCCGACAAGTCCATGTCTTGGATGAGCGACAACACGAATGTTGCTACAGTCGGAGCAAATGGTTTGGTTGTGGCCAAGTCTACAGGAACTGCCAACATTATTGTTACAACCGCCAACCATCTTGCCGCGGTGTGCCAATTGACGGTGAAAGCCAAATCTCAAGGAGTAAAGACGGATTGGTGTGGTCGCTACCGTGTTAAGTCAAAACACGTGGAGAATAATCCGACAAGAGAATATCCTGACGAGTTTGAAATGGTTATAGAGGAAAAGGATAGTGTGCCGTGTATCACGACTTTCTTTGGTGAGAATTTGCTACGAGTTCTTTCTGATGGCGCCTTCAAATTGCATGACAATGGCAATGGCACGGCCACTGTTGACTTGACGGAAAATTCTCTGTTGAGATATACGGGTCGCCAAGATCCGTTGTATGAATTACGTGTTTTTGATGACGCTGCTGATGATTGGGCTCTTACATGGGAGTTGAAGAAAAACGAAGACGGAAGTCTTTCTCTGAGTACTTTCTATGTTGCTTCATTCACGTGGTCGGCGACTGAAGAAAAATGGACCAATGGTAAGTTGGAGGCGATGTATTATAACGTGACAGCCGAGCGGATTGAATCGACAGGAGTTAAGGCCGTGGAAACGGAAAGACCAGAAATCAATGTCACTCATGGCAGTTTACGCCTTGGCAAGGAAGTGAATGTGAGCGTTTACAAAGATAATGGAGTACTTGTATATTCTGGAAAAACGAGCGTTGTTGAAAATTTGCCGAATGGCATTTACATCGTTCGTATTGGAAATTACGCCCAAAAGGTATTCGTGAAATAATCCTCATCTCGTAAAATTCAAGAAATAAGTGGGTGTCAATTTCCTACATTTGAAATGCTCTATCGGGAGCCGCTTCAGCATGTATAAAATACATTGACAACCTACTTATTTTTTGAACATTACATAAACAGCAAATGATACACGCAATTAATTGTATTGTATGTTAATAGATAAGTTGAGAGGTATGATTCGTTCGGGTCTTGATTGGAAGAAGATACTCATGTATGGTCTTCCAATTGTTACGTTTATTATTGGATTGATGGTTCCATCACCGTTGTATGACAGGTTGCGAAAGGACCCTGTTGCTGATGAAAAGCAACAGCTTGTGGAAGTTACGGGGATGATAATGGCTGACGGAAGTCGATATGACGGTTCCATAATCAAAGGCACAAAAACAAGGCATGGATTTGGACGGTTGACAACTGCCGACAGTACTGTTTATGAAGGAAACTGGCGTAACGATGAGTTGCCGTACGGGCAGCGTACTTCACTATCATCGATTTACTGTGGAAAATTCGACAAGTCCCTCAACAATGAGGGATTCGGAATCATTGAATATTCTGATGCCTTTGTGAATGGTAAGAGGATGCAAGGTAAGGCAGACTGCGACATCGTCAGAAAGTATATTGGCAATTGGCATAAAAATGCAAAAGAAGGTCTTGGGCGGTCTGTAAAAATGGACGGCAGTATGGAATTTGGTAGATATAAGAATGGTATATTTCAAGCCGTGTCAGATGCTAATTATCGTGTTGGTGGAAGCGTTTATGGCGTTGATCTTTCTCATTATCAATCGAATGTTGATTGGGATAACTTTGCTCTTTATTGTGATAAAAACGGCAATGTATATAATGGGAAACCCGAAGAAAAGAAGTATATGCAACCTGTGTTCTTCGTTTACTTGAAGGCGACAGAAGGAGCTACGGTAAAAGATGACACTTATGGCGTTCGTGCAACAGAAGCAGAGCGTCATGGCATATTAAAAGGGGCATATCATTTCCTGCATTTGGGAAGTCCGATAGAAGAACAGGTTAAAAACTTTGTGGAAACTGCTAATTGGACACCTGGGGACATGCCTCCTGCGCTTGACATTGAAGTGGTGGCGGAGATAAAGGAGTATGGTAAGGAATTCTTGGTGGAGAAAACTCTTCAATGGCTAAGAGAGATAGAGGCCACTATGAATGTGCGTCCCATAATATATACAAGAGAGAACATACGTAACCAATACCTAAATGATGAGCGACTGAAGATGTACGATTTCTGGATAGCAAGGTATTCCGAAAAAGGACCAAGCAATTTCGACTGGCATTTATGGCAGAGAACTGATAAGGGAGTTCTTGAAGGTTATGATGCAGGCAGAATTGATATCAATCTATTTAAGGGGGATTATATCTCCTTTATGAAATACGTTAATAATGTAGTAAAAATCAATAATACAAAAAAGATTGATAGCGCTATAAAGACCACCGCAAAGTAATTCCTATACATCCTGATTTTCAGATAGCCGATGGTTACTTTTTTACTCTGCACATCATAAAAAACAAAATTCAAAGATTAGAGGTTGCGCCCGACACGGATAAGGGAAAATTGTATGAGGATATTTGTCGCCACATAATATGTCTGAACGCATCAAGTTGTGCTACGTAACAATCTTCAGCCCGTAAATTTAAAAATAATCCAAAACACCAATCCATAAAACAAATATATGAAAGTCAAAACTCTACTCTCAATTTTTTCATTGACGCTTTTGCTGTCCTCCTGCGGAGATTTCGGGCAGGGCGTGTTGATGGGGCTCAGTTCAATGGGAACAGCTCCGATGGGCGGCTATATGCCGGCCACAATGCCTGTGGGCAATGCCACTTATGTTCCTAACACGGTTTCCTCTGTGGGGTACAGTAGCAGTTCGTCGTCATCAAGCAGCTCGTCGTCATCAGGCGGTTCGTCATCAAGCGGTCGTTCCTGTCGCGTTTGTTATGGAACGGGAAAGTGCCGCACGTGCAACGGGAAACATTGGTATTATGAAAGCTCTTTTGGCACTGGCAAAAAACTGATTTGCCCTAATTGCTCCGACGGACGTTGCACCTCCTGTGGCGGGTCAGGAAGAAAATAACTCGATAAATATAGAAGATTGGTAATGGGATTCAATTCTCAAACTAGAATTTGCAGGCAGTCCAATAGTGGGCTGCCTGCTTGTATTATATAGTAAGTAGGGTGTAAGCATCCCATGCAGGCCATATTCCCCCGCGGAATCATTTATTTTCGGTTCTGCCGTCAAAAAACTGGTTTTTTGTTTTGCCAAGTGGGATAAAACCGCCATCTTTACAGATGATACGAATATAGCCCTCTACAATAATCAGTTTCACATTATTATGCGACATTTCATCTGTCTCCTCCTTTGCCTCATCTGTTCCCTTCAAATCGCTGCGAAGACGAAGCGTGCGCTCGTCATCGGACTCGGCGTGCAGGCTGATAAGGAATGGGCGAAGATAAACGGAGATAAGGATGTGGCTTATGTGAAGGACATGTTGCGGACGGCGGGCTTTCGGCAGGTGACAACGCTCGTTAATCAGCAGGCCACGAAGGCGGCCGTTGTCAAGGCTTTCAAGCAGTTGGCAGGGGCGTGCAACGAGGGAGACGTCGTGTATGTTCATTATTCTGGACACGGGCAGCAGATGCGCGATGTGCATGGAGATGAGGTCGACGGGCTCGACGAGTGTTGGATTCCCTACGATGCCTATCTGAAAGCCTGCGATAAAGACCGGGGCGAGAAGCATCTCACGGACGACGAGGTCAATTATTACCTCAGCGCCATCCGTCGGCGGGTGGGCGAGAAGGGAAAGATATTTGTGGTGGTTGATGCCTGCCATAGCGGCGATGCCACGCGCGGACTTGCCGATGACGAGGTGGTGCGCGGTGTGGAACGGATTTTCGAGGCGGCCAAGGCGCTCGTCGCACGGGGAAAAGCCAAGCCGGAGAATCATCCGAATGCAAAGCGCCTGCCGGAATTGTGGGTGACAATCAGTGCGTGTCGGAGCGACGAGATGAATGTGGAAATGAAAAATCCAGCGGTTGGCAAACTGACTTATGCCTTGTATCGCGAACTTCAAGTCAACGGTGGCTGCAACAACGACCAACTGATGCAGTGCATCCGTAAATTCTTTAAATACAATGCCAGCAGCGCTGTGCAAAACCCGCAGATGACGGGATATTACAGAAAGAGAGATAACCTAACAGACATATTAAGATAATGGAAAAGGCCAAATTATTTCGCTCGCCGCTTCAGGAGCGTGAAGCAAAACTGGTGGCGGGCGTTAGCAGAAAGGATGTGGGGATGCAGAGCAAACTCTATGACTATTGCAAGCGATATTTTTGGACGAACTATCGCGGCTTGTTTTTCATCAGCGAAAACGATGCTATGGAGATTTTCCAAAATTCCTTCATCACGCTTTGGGAAAACATTGAGCGCGGGAAAATCATGGCTTGCGATGGCATTGTGGTGGGAAAAAACGGCGAGCCGCTCAACGGCAGCATTCTCACCTATTTTATGGGCATTGCCAAGAACAAATATAAGGAATGGACCAGGAGCCGCCCAACGCTCTACAATCCTGAGACGGAGCAACAGATGACGGATGAAGAGTGGGGCAGGCTGGACGCGGTGGACGTTTTATACGACCCGTCGGAAAACGCGATGATGGACATCGTCTCGGACGTGATTTTGCGTATGTCGAAGCGGTGTAACGAGGTGCTCTCGAAGTATTATTATGAAGAAAAGAGCCTCGACGCCATCTTGCAGGAACTCCCCAATTTTGAATCGAAGAATGCGCTCAAGACGATGAAATACAAGTGTATGGAGAATTTGCGAAAGTCGGCGC
>ERZ1026776.1986-NODE-1986-length-10709-cov-7.586634_pt1 | contig 10709 bp, 8 predicted proteins | sample MGYA00380125_ERZ1026776 | MGnify/ENA primary metagenome ERZ1026776 (study PRJEB33269, sample SAMEA4719761) | human gut metagenome | biome: human-associated habitat; feature: organic feature; material: feces | place: Cameroon | collected 2013-10 ... | reverse complement strand
AAGGCCGGTCTCCTCAATGGCAGCCAGCAGCTCGGTGCTCCACTGCTCCGGGATGGCCTCAAAGTTCTGGAAGTAGACCGTGTTGCCGTTGGCGTTCAGGGGCGAGTTGTAGTGGTTGAGCAGAAAATCCCAGGATTTATCGTTCATCAAAGCGCAGTTTGCCACCACGAGGGGGCGGTTTACCAGTGCGCTGTGCAGATAGAGATACCGGGCGATCTGCTCCTTGCCGGTGCCTGGCTCGCCGCAGATGAACAGGGGCTGGCGCACGGCGGCAAGGGCGTTGATCTCGGCGTCCTGTGTGCCCATGGCACCGCTCAGGCTGTAAAAGCTGTTGGAGAAAAGATATTCGCACTCGCCCTGATTCAGCGACCGCAGCCCCGGGCGGTTGGAATGCAGCGGGATGCGGGAGGGTACGCAGTAGAACAGATACCGCTGCACGTTGTTCATCAGCAGCACCTGTGCCGTGATGCTGTACAGCTGGCTGCGCTCGGTGTAGTAGAACTTTAAACTGCCCGTGGCGGGGATCTCCCGCAGGTGGGACTGCAAACAGCGGTGCAGCTCCGGGGAGATGTCCTTCATATTATTATAGTACAGGCTGCCGTCCGGTTCCATCACCACGACCCTGCCGCCCTGCTCCTGCGTGATGCTGCGTAAAAACAGGTTCTCCTGCCGCAGCTGGCCGAACCATGTGCTGATGTTCACCGCCTGATCGATGGCGCTGTGCAGGCTCTCGATGCCGGAGGTGATGAGAAAGGCGTCAAAGCCCATCTCCCGGGCAATGGTGTGGGTGACCATGTCGCAGACCACCATCCGGTAGCCGCCCTGCTTGAGCCGCTCCAAGGTGTGGCGCACCTCCTCGGCGCTGCGGACGGTAAGGATGTCCAGATCAAAGTTCAGCAGGCTGCAAAGGGTGTGGGCGGGCTCGGTGATGCTGGGAAAGCCCACGATGGCGTACAGGCTGGTGTAGTTCTCCGCCAGCTTCATGGTGCGCAGCACATCATACACCGAGATATGGATATCCACCACCGGCAGGTCGGTCACCTGCCGGATCAGGGTGGCGGTGCCGCCGCGGGAGATGATGCAGTCGTAGCTGTTGGGTGCCATGCTCTGCACGATGGCCTGTCCCTCTTCCAGATCGCCGGTGTACACTTCTAGCTCAACGTTGGGGTAGGCCTGCGCCGCCTGCTCCATGGCGGTGCGCATTCCGTCGTAGGGGGCAATGCCCAGAATGCGGGTGTGGGTTTCGACCATAAAACGTCCCTCCGTGTTTCTCTTTGAAACTATTATAATCGGTATAGTTCAAAAAGAAAACAGAAAGTGGTTTCAAAATAGAACACTTTCGCCCTTAAAACGGAAAGAAAATTGAAAACGTGCTAAAATGAAACGCTTTTGCCCCTTGCGCGGGGTGCAATCCCCTGCCGGATACGGCATAATGAAAGCACAAAAACAAGTGAGGGGGCACGAACAATGCTTCGCCTGCTGATGATTGCAGATGATTTTACTGGTGCGCTGGATACCGGCGTACAGCTTGCGGCACACGGCATCCCCACGCAGGTCGTGGTGGGGCAGGCAGACCTTTCCGCGTGCAGCAGCACCGTGCTGGTGGTGGATACCGAAACGCGGCATCTGCCCGCCGCAAAGGCTGCAAAGGCTGTTGAAGAGCTGACCCGCAGCGCAATGGAAAACGGCGTGGGCTGCATCTATAAAAAGACGGATTCTGCCCTGCGCGGCAACATCGGCGCAGAGCTTGCCGCCCTGCTCAAGGCAAGCGGCGCACGCAATTTACCCTTTCTGCCGGCCTTCCCGCAGATCGGACGCACCACCGAAAAGGGCGTCCATTACATCAACGGCGTGCCGGTGAACGAAAGCCCCTTCGGCATCGACCCCTTCGAGCCGGTGCGCTGCGCCGAGGTGACAAAGCTGATCCGGTTGCAGACTGATGTCCCTGCACAGAGCCTGCAACCCGGCGAGACGGCAGCGGACAAGACCGGCATTCTGGTGTATGACGCTGCAACCGCCGCAGATCTGGAAACCACCGGACGGCAGCTGTTCCAGAATGGAACATCCCCGGTGCTGGCAGGCTGCGCAGGCTTTGCCGCCTTTCTGCCGGAGCTGCTGGGGCTTTCGGACGGCAGCGTGGTCGAGACCCCGCAGCTGGACCCCCGGCTGCTGGTGCTCTGCGGCAGCGTGAACCCCATCACCCTGCGGCAGATGGACACCGCCGAAAAGGCAGGTTTCACCCGCCTGCGGCTGACCCCCCGGCAGAAGCTGGAGCCCGGTTACTGGGCAAGCGCCGACGGCAAGGCTGCGCTGGCGGAAATTGAAGCCATGCTGGCAGCAAACCCCCGCTGCATCATCGAGACCAACGACGCCGGGGGCAACCAGCTTACCGCCGACTACGCCGCCGCCCGCGGCATCGACCTGGACGGCCTGCGGGTGGGCATTTCCGGCAGCGTCGGGCAGATGTTCGGGGCGCTGTTCGGCAGCGAGCATCTGGGTACTTTGCTGCTCACCGGCGGCGACACCCTGCTGCAATGCATGAACAGCGTGGGTGCACGGGAGCTGGAACCGGTATGTGAGCTGGAAAGCGGCATCGTGCTGGCGCGGTTCACCTATCAGGGGCGCACCCGCTATGTGATCACCAAGTCCGGCGGCTTTGGGCAGGAGGATCTGCTGGTGGAGCTGGCAGACCGCATTGCAAAGCATTGAGAATGGAAGCAGACAGCCTTTTGCGGCTGGAACGGAAGATAAATGTAACAGAAGGAGAACGACCATGACCTATGCAAAACTGCCCGGCCTGACCTGGGACGGCACTGTGTACGAGAACGAGGAGATGGGCACGCTGGAAGCCCTGCTGCCCACCGGCGGCTGGCCCACCGCCCACGCACCCGCCATGGTGGAGCTGCCCAATGGCGACCTGCTCTGCTGCTGGTTCGCCGGTACTTATGAGGGCAGCGCAGATGTGCACATCATCTGCTCGGTGCTGCCGCATGACGGCACCAAGTGGCTGGAGCCGGTGGATATCTCCGGCGACCCCACCCGCAGCGAGCAGAACCCCTCGCTGTTCTACGGCCCGGACAACGCCGTGTGGGCAATGTACACCGCCCAGCTGGACCGCGTAGAGGGCAAGGACAACATGCAGTTCACCGCCGTGGTGCGCTGCCAGAAGAGCACCGACGGCGGCAAAACATGGGGCGATTACACCACCGTGTTCCCGGAGGAAGGCACCTTCTGCCGCCAGCCCATTCAGGTGCTGTCCAACGGCCGCTGGATCTTTGCCAACTGGCTGTGCACCGACTCGGCCGAGGGCCTGTCCGGCGACCCCACCGCCTTCCGCATCTCGGACGACGAGGGCAAGACCTGGCGCATGGTCATGATGCCCGGCAGCAACGGCCACGTCCACGCCAATGTCATCGAGCTGGAGCCGGGGCATCTGGTGGCGTTTATGCGCAACCGCGAAGCCTACCGCATCCACCGCAGCGAGTCCTTTGACTGGGGCGAGACTTGGACGGTGCCCGCACCCACCCCGCTGCCCAACAACAACTCCAGCATCAGCGCGGTCAAGCTGCAGAGCGGCCGCATCGCTATTGCCTATAACCCCACCTGCACCCCCAACCCCGTGCCCGGCAAGGCTGCATGGCCCGGCCTGCGCTGCCCGGTGGCGGTGGCGCTCTCCGAGGACGGCGGCCTGACCTTCCCCATCATCCGCTGGATGGAGCGCGGCGAGGGCTACATGGGCGATGAGAACAAGACCAACAACAAGCAGTACGAGTACCCCTACCTGATGCAGGGACGGGACGGCATGCTGCATCTGGCCTACGCCGCCCGCACCCGGCAGGGCATCAAGTACATCCGCTTCTCGGAGCAGGACGTGCTGGGCGCAAAGCGGGAGACCGTGGGTCTGTATAACCCCACCGCAGCCCAGAGCCGCTGAAAAAGCTTTTCGGAATTTTCATCCTTTTTATAGATCAGAACATCATTCAGGAGGTTGATCAGTATGCTGACCCAGTACAATCTTAAAATGCCGCACGCAGTTTACGGCGGCGAGAACGCCATGGACAATATCACCGCCATCATCAAGGCGCGCGGCGCAAAAAAGGTAGCCATGTTCACCGATAAGGGCATTGAGGGCGCAGGCCTGTTTGCCCTGCCGGAAGAGGCTGTCAAGGCCTCCGGCGCAGAGTATTATGTGCTGGACGAGCTGCCCCCGGAGCCCAGCTACATGGCTGTGCAGAAGCTGGTGGACGAGTTCAAGGTCTCCGGTGCAGACCTCATCGTGGCCTGCGGCGGCGGCTCTGTGATGGACGCTGCCAAGCTGGCAAGCGTGCTGGTGACCGATGCCTACGGCGTGAAGGAGCTGCTGGATAACCCCGGCATGGCACAGAAGTGCGTGCCCATCGTGCTGATCCCCACCACCGCCGGCACCGGCGCCGAGGTCACCCCCAACGCCATCGTGGCTGTGCCCGAAAAGGAACTGAAGGTGGGCATCGTCAACGAGAATATGATCGCGGACTACGTCATTCTGGACGCCCGCATGATCAAGAACCTGCCCCGCAAGATCGCAGCTGCTACCGGCGTGGATGCGCTGGCACACTGCATCGAGTGCTTTACCAGCAACAAGGCCAACCCCTTCAGCGACCTGTACGCACTGGAAGGCCTGGACCTGATCCTGAACAACATCGAAAAGGCCTGCGATGACCCCGAGGCCATGGCCGAGAAGAACCGGATGCAGATCGCAGCCTACTACGGCGGTCTGGCCATCACCGCTTCCGGCACCACCGCTGTGCACGCACTGAGCTACCCGCTGGGCGGCAAGTACCACATCGCACACGGCGTATCCAACGCCATCCTGCTGGCACCGGTCATGCGCTTCAACAGCGAGCACCCCGCTGTGCGCGAGCGTCTGGCTGCCGCATACGACCGCTGCTGCCACGAGGAAAAGACCTGCACCACCGTGGAAGAAAAGACTGCATGGATGATCGCCCGTCTGGAGCACATCGTCAAGCATCTGGATATCCCCACCAGCCTCAAGGAGTTCGGCGTGCCTGCCGAGGATCTGGAAGGTCTGGTCAACGCCGGTATGCAGGTGCAGCGCTTGCTGGTGAACAATATGCGCCCCGTTACCGCCGACGACGCACGCAAGTTGTATCAGGAGATCATGTAACAGAAAAGGAGTAAAGACTTATGAAGACCAGCGATATCAAGGGCATCATCCCTCCCGTAATCACCCCCATGAACAATGACCCCGAGCAGACGGTCAACCATCAGGCTCTGCGCGAGCAGGTGGAGCGCCTGCTGGCAGGCGGCGTGCACGGCATCTTCCCCATGGGCACCAACGGCGAAGCCTATGCCCTGTCCTTCCAGGAGAAGGAAGAGATCCTTGCTACTGTCATTGATCAGGTAAAGGGCCGCGTACCGGTCTACGCAGGCACCGGCTGCATCACCACCGCCGAGACCATCCGTCTGAGCAAGCGTGCCGAGGAACTGGGCGCAGATGCACTGTCCATCATCACCCCCAGCTTTGCACTGGCCTCCCAGAAGGAGCTGTACGACCACTACACCGCTGTGGCAAAGGCCGTCAACCTGCCCATCATCCTGTACAACATCCCCGCCCGCACCGGCAACAAGCTGCTGCCCGAGACCGTGCAGGCGCTGTGCCGTGACGTGGAGAACATCGTGGGCGCAAAGGATTCCAGCGGCGATATCGAGAACCTGAAGGCCTACATCCGCCTGACTCGTGAGCTGGATAAGGAAGTTGCCATTCTGGCCGGCAACGACGGCGCGATCCTGACCTGCCTGAAAGAGGGCGGTGCAGGCGGCATTGCAGGCCGCGCCAACATCTGGCCGGAGACCGTTGCCAAGATCTATGATTGCTTCAAGGCCGGGGATCTGGAGGGCGCACAGGCTGCACAGGACGCCATTGCCATCCTGCAGCAGACCTTCAAGTACGGCAACCCCAACACCATCATCAAGACCGCCGTTGCCCTGCAGGGCCATCCCGTGGGCAAGTGCCGCGCACCCTTCAACTATGTGCCGGAAGAGGGCATGGAGGCCATCAAGAAGGTTCTGGCTGAGAACGAGGCCAAGGGTCTGCACTGAAACGCGCTGAAGCAAGGAGAAGGCTGTTATGAATAAACCCATTGTCGGTATTACCATGGGCGATCCCGCTGGTTCCGGCCCGGAGATCACCATCAAGGCTCTGGCTGACCCGGAGCAGTACAGCTACTGCCGCCCCATCGTGGTGGGCGATGTGAAGGTGATGGAGCAGGCCAAGAAGTTCGTTGGCCGCGAGGACATCGTCATCCACCGCTGCGAGAAGGTGTCGGATGCCCTGTTCACCCCTGGCACCATCGACGTGCTGCATCTGGATCTGATCGAGGACATCAGCAAGTTCGAGATGGCAAAGGTCAGCGTGGAGGGCGGCAACGCAGCCTTCCAGTGCGTGAAAAAGGTCATTGAGCTGGCCATGGCCGGTGAGGTTGACGCCACCTGCACCAACGCCCTGAACAAGGAAGCCATGAACAAGGCGCTGGAGTACTACCACGGCGAAAAGTCGGACGGCTACACCCACTTTGACGGCCACACCGAGATCTACGCCACCTACACCCACACCAAAAAGTACACCATGATGCTGGCACATCACGACCTGCGCGTGGTGCACGTTTCCACCCACGTTTCCCTGCGGGAAGCCTGCGACCGGGTCAAGAAGGACCGCGTGCTGGAGGTCATCGAGATCGCCAACAAGGCCTGCAAGGATATGGGCATCGAGAACCCCCGCATCGCTGTGGCAGGCCTGAACCCCCACTGCGGTGAGAACGGTCTGTTCGGCCGGGAGGAGATCGAGGAGATCACCCCCGCCATCGAGGCTGCCAAGGCCGAGGGCATTACCGGCGTCGTGGGCCCCTGCCCGCCGGACAGCGTGTTCTCGCAGGCCATCGGCGGCTGGTATGACATCGTGGTGTGCATGTACCACGATCAGGGTCACATCCCGCTCAAGACCGTGGGCTTTGTCTACGACCGCGAAAAGCAGGAGTGGAAGGCCGTGGAGGGCGTCAACGTCACGCTGGGTCTGCCCATCATCCGCGCCAGCGTGGATCACGGCACCGATTTCTACCACGCCGGCAAGGGCAACGGCAACGAGCTGAGCCTTGTCAACGCCATCAAGTATGCGGTCAAGATGACCGGCCGCGCCAACTAAGTTATCTTCATCCCAACCAATTCTTCATTTTCTTCCAGAGAGAGCCGCTGCACCCCGTACGGTGCGGCGGCTTTTTCTGGTTTTGGGTCGAACTCCCTCAGTCAAAACCTGACGGTTTTGCCAGCTCCCTCGGGGAGGGGGACATCTCCGTTCCAAAAAGCAACAAATCAGTTAAAACTAACCGCAATGTGTTTCAAGATGCGACACATTGCGGCAAAGAAATTGAACAAATTCTGAATATGTTTCAAAAAGGAACGCAACGAGCCAAAAAATGATTGTGACACACGGCGGAAAACTATATACTTTTAATCAAGAAAGCCGCAGCAGAATTGTGCAAAGGGTCGGGCTCTTGCACAACAGAGACTGCGGAAACAAAAAAGGAGGAAACGTTCTATGACACTTCCCATGATCATTGCTCTGGCAGTGACTGTCCTCATGATCATCCTGATCATGGTGGATAAACTGCCCTTCGGTGCACCCCCGCTGCTGGCGCTGCTGCTGCTGGTGGTGTTCGGCGTTACCGACATCAAGACCGCCTTCGGCGGCTTCGCAAACCCCACCATCGTCATGCTGGCATCCTTCATGGCCATCATCGCGGCTTTGCAGAAGACCAGCTTCATCGTCAAGTTCAAGCAGACCATCTTCAACATGGCCAGCAAGGGCGGCTTTAAGGCTTACGTCCTGCTGATCCTCATCGTCATGCTGGGCTGCAGCCTGTTCGGCACCGGTTCCACCGCCTACTATGTGCTGGTCATCGGCCTGCTGTCCACCCTGCCCTACTCCAAGCAGCTGCCCCCGTCCAAGGTGCTGATGCCTGCGGGCTTTGCAGCAAACCACCCGCTGCTGCCCTTCAACACTGCTCTGCAGTACGGCATCGTCATCGCCGTTCTGGAAAGCGCTGGCGTTGTGGCAAACGTCAATCTGGTCAAGTTCTCTCTGGTCAACCTGTGCCTGTCCGCCGGTTTCCTGCTGTGGTGCATCCTGGCCTACAAGATCATGCCCGACCACCCCATTGCCGAGGCCAAGGAGGAAGCTCTCCACGCCGGTGAGCAGAAGGTCGCTCTGACCAAGAATCAGGAGCTCATCACCTACTTCAGCTTTGTGCTTGCCGTTGTGGGCATGATCCTGCAGAGCAAGATCGGTGACGCAGGCTACGCCATCACCGGTCTGGCCGTGGGCATCATCCTGATCGCCGGCGTCATGGACTTCAACGAGATCCGCAACTCCATCAGCGCACCCATCATCCTGATGTCCGCAGGCGTCATCGGCATCGCCGATGCGCTGGGCAACACCGGCCTGACCAATCTGGTCGGCGAGACCGTTGCCAAGATGCTGGGCACCAACGTCAACCCCTTCGTACTGATCTTCGCCTTCTGCATCCTGACCAGTGTGCTGGCAACCCTGACCGGTTCCACCATCGGCACCGTGTACGTCTTTGCTCCCATGGCCATTGCCACCTGCGTCAATCTGGGTCTGGACCCCACCGCAGCCGCTGCCGCTATCGTGGTCTCCGGCTGGTGCGGACACTTCCTGCCCATTGACGGTATGCCTGCCATGATCATGGGCGCCGGTGACTACAAGATCACCGAGTTCTGGAAGTTCACCATTCCGCAGTACTTCATCCGTCTGCTGGCGCTGACGGTGGGCGCTGTGCTGATCTTCCCCATGAAGTAACAGGAGAAACACCAAATGAAAAACACGTTTGAGCTGGAGCATGTCGGCATCAACACCGACAATGCAGGCGAGGCCGAGCAGCTGGCGCTGCTGCTGTGCAAGCTGTTCAACTTAGAGCCCCGCCACGGACAGAAGTCCGAGTTTGCCGGCAACTATTTTGAGTGCATGAAGAGCCCCTTTCTGGGCAAGAACGGCCACATCGCAATGCGCACCCCCGACCTGAAGTCTGCGATGGAGGAGCTGGAGGAAAATGGCTTTAGCTTCCGCATGGAGACTGCCGCCTATTTTGAGGACGGCCGCATCAAGAACGTATATCTTGACGGCGAGTACGGCGGTTTTGCCATCCACATCATGCAGAAATAACGTCAACTGACCGATCTTGTGCAGAACCGGGGATGGAGCGATCCGTTCCCGGTTCTGTGGGTTCACCCCCGCGAAAATTCAGAGGAGAAAAATTATGCTGGTTCCTGTATTGCTTTTTATCGTCGGCCTGCTGTTCCTGATCAAGGGCGGCGACTGGTTCGTGGACGGTGCTTCGGCACTGGCCCGGCGGTTCCATCTGCCGGAGCTGCTCATCGGCGCAACGGTGGTGTCCATCGGCACCACCCTGCCGGAGGTCATGGTGTCCACCATGTCCGCTGTGTCCGGCCATGGTGAGATCGCCTACGGCAACGCCATCGGCTCGGTCATCTGCAACTCTGCCCTGATCGCCGCCATCACCATCGCTGTCCGTCCGGGCAAGGTAGACCCCAAGACCCTGCGGGTGCCGGTAGCCTTCTTCTTTGCCGCAGCCGCCATCTACTGCGTGGCTGCCTACGCCATGGGCGAGTTCACCCGCCCGCTGGGCTTTGTGATGCTGGCCATGTTCGTGGCCTACATGGTGGCAAACGTACTGCAGATGAAAAAAGCCCCTGCCGCCGCCGAAGCGGAGGCCGAGGCCGAAGCGGAAAGCGCCGGGGAGGAAATGTCCCTTGCCAAAACGCTGGTGCTGCTGGTGCTGGGCGCTGTGCTCATCGCACTGGGCGCAAACCTGCTGGTGGATAACGGCACCCTGATCGCACAGGCACTGGGCGTGCCGGAGTCGGTCATTGCGCTGACCTTTGTGGCGCTGGGCACCTCCCTGCCGGAGCTGGTCACCGCCATCACCTCGCTGGTCAAGGGCTGCAGCGATCTGTCCCTTGGCAACATCGTGGGCGCAAACGTGTTCAATCTGGTGCTGGTCAGCGGCGTGTCCGTCACGCTGGCACCCTTTACCGTGCCGCAGAGCTCCACCCTGTTCGGCATCAATTCCAGCCTTGTACTGGAGATCCCGGTCATGCTGGCTGTCATGATGATCATGACCCTTCCCGCACTGAAGCGGGGCAAGCTGTCCCGCGCGCAGGGCATTATCCTGCTGTGCATCTACGCTGCCTTCTGCGCCATCCAGTTTACCATGTGATATCCCCGGAGATACTTCCTTGCCCCCGGTCTGCTCTGCCAGGCCGGGGGTCTTTTGCGGCAGCGGTAGCTCCTGCCTGTTCCGCATCCGTTTGCCGTTTCATAGCCATGCTCGTATCGTACCGCTTATTTGTGCGGACGTCCAGAACAGATCTCTGGACGACATGACCGTCTCCAACAAGCCTTATCAGCTCTGCGGGGATCCCCCCGCTTGTGCCTGCCGCAGCCGCCCGATTTTTGTTTTTCTGCACAAAATGTTCTGCGGACAGGGTTTTCCTCTTGACAAGCGGGCAATTGTTTCGTACTATATTTAGTAGTATGGAATCAAAGACGCTGTACGCAGGTTTCTGTGTGACCCTGTACCCGTTTCAGGCAAAGCGTGCCTGTTTGATATAAAATG
>ERZ1026776.1984-NODE-1984-length-10717-cov-6.918120_pt1 | contig 10717 bp, 10 predicted proteins | sample MGYA00380125_ERZ1026776 | MGnify/ENA primary metagenome ERZ1026776 (study PRJEB33269, sample SAMEA4719761) | human gut metagenome | biome: human-associated habitat; feature: organic feature; material: feces | place: Cameroon | collected 2013-10 ... | reverse complement strand
AATAAAAAACCTATACGCATCTCAAAATAAAAATGCATATAGGTTCATCATAGTTTTATTGAATTTTCTCTCCGTTTTCATATTAGCAAATTCATAATTTTCTGTCAAGACCCCTTGCAGATGAAAAAATAACTTGAATTCAAATTCAAACAGAGTTAACATCACCACAACCTAAAACGAAAGGTGGTGAGGATATGAGAGAGATGACCGAACTTAAAATGGTATATGAGCTTGTGATTTCGAGAGCTAATCCTCTTGACAATCCAAGATATGAATTACTTAATCAAGCTCAACGAAAAATGAAGGACGAAATTTTAAATGTCATCAGACAGACTAATCCAAATTATCCCGAAATGGATTATGACGATGATGTGTTCAAGTATATCGTGCAGTTCAATGATGAGTATTGCATTGACGCATTTGCTAAAGGAATTTCGTTCGCTTTGAATTTCAAAGAGCAAGCCGAAAGATTTATGAATAAAAAATATGATTATTAAAAAAAGGAACTCACTTCAAATTGAACGGAAGATTGATATTGATTTGTGTTAAAAGTTGATTTTAGGGAAGGAAGTGTGTATAATAATTAATGAAAATAAGTTAGGAAGGAGCGTTGTTATGAACTATACTTTGATGCACAAGAACATAAAAGTGGCTGATTTATCATTAGACGAAGAAACCGGTTCGATCGTCAAAATAGGCGAAATATATAACTTTGCTCACCTTCCTATCGGTACAACTAAAGATGATTTATCCGCTGACAGAGCCTTGCTCAACAAGTGGTGGACCGATCGTTCAATTCCTGCAAGCAGATCGGGTGTAAGAGATGCACTTGAAATTTTGCGTGTAAGCACTCCGAAACTGCTTTTGGCAAAATGCTATGGATTAAGCCTTTCGGATCAGTATTGGGTTAAGCCTATTAATTCTGATTTGGAATGGGAATTGGTAAATTTCTTTGACAATGATTTTTCAGAAGATGTCGGTGATATTCTGTTCGGAAAAGCAAAAGATTCTGAAAATATTAGTTTGAACTCACCCGACAACACATCTGACGGTTGCTTAAAGAAAAGATGGAAAATAATTAATCAAAAGCGTTGTCTTCTTAAAGCAGGCAGTTTGCCATATGAACAACAGCCGTTTAATGAGGCTATTGCGTCATTGATTATGGATAAATTGAATATAGATCATGTCAGTTATTCCGTTATTGTTGATGATGAAAAGCCATACAGTGTTTGCGAAGATTTTATTTCAAGAGATACAGAACTTGTTACGGCTTGGAAAATTTTGCAAAGGTATCCTAAACCTAATCACTTGTCTGTTTATCAACATTATATTGACTGTTGCAAATCTTTGGGCATTGATGACATCGTTGATAAAATCAATCAAATGATTGTAGTTGATTTTATTATAGCCAACGAGGACAGACACCTTAATAATTTCGGTCTTGTTAGAAATGCAAACACGCTTGAATGGATTGGCGTTGCGCCGATTTTCGACAGCGGCTCATCGCTCGGCTATGATAAGGTTACACCGAATATGGACAAACAATCATTGATAGTTTGCAAGCCGTTCAAAAAAACTTATTTTGAACAGTTAAAATTAGTCACCTCTTTTGATTGGATAGACTTTGACGCTTTGAAAAACATCGACAATGAAATACTCGGCATATTGAATGATGCCGATGAAAATTTAATTGATGATGCAAGAAAACAAAAAATCATATCTTCAATCAACCAAAGAATAGAATATATCCATAATCTTGCTATGGAAAAAACTTGGCAAGCCAATGACGACATCAACGAAGATGTTGAAAACGACGTCGCTGAAGATTATTCATCATTTGATATGTCAATGTGAAAATTTAAATAATAAATGTGAAAGACTATCCCTCCTGATGTTTATTCTACATCAAGAGGGCTCTTTTTCTATTACCCATTTTTTACGGACTTGTTCATTGTGTTTTTGGAATTCGCATATTCAACTAATCGCTTTTTGCTCTGCTCAAATACTTCATCCATCATATGCGTGTAGATTTTTGCGGTTACTGATATGTCAGAGTGTCCCACACAGCGGCTACAAATGCGTCAAATATGCAGAAACATCAGCAGTTCGTCTGTTTATCTGATTCACTTAGAAAGCAGTCAACAATTGGCATACAAGGTGCTATTATTCACAATTTTGCATAAAAGAGCATAATCATTTCATAAAATCAGGAACTATGTTCAATAATATCGACATTATCTTATTTTGCGTTTATAATATTAAACATAAGGAGTGATATTATGGGCATAAAATCTATTGAATTATTGCCTCAAACTATGGAAATATTAGAAACGATGGGCGAACAAATTAAAATGGCTCGCTTGAGAAGAGATATATCGGCTGAGTTGGTTGCCGAAAGAGCAAATATCAGCAGAGCAACTCTTTGGAATATAGAAAAAGGCAGTCCGTCTGTTGCAATAGGAAATTATGCTGCCGTTCTTCACGCACTTAATAATATGGACAGAGATTTGCTAAAAGTTGCAAAAGATGATGAGTTTGGCAGAAAGCTTCAAGATTTGAATATTTCAACTAAAATAAGGGCTTCAAACAAGGAGAAATAAATTATGGAAATTTATGTTTATGAATGTTTCAGTTCTTCCGAGTCAAAATTTATGGGCACTTTGTTTCAGTAGAATATATGAGACCTGCATTCAGCTTAAATCCGATCGAATAATGACTTTTTATATTCTTTGTCATCAAATGGTGCAGTACCCTACTGTAAATAATAATGCGGATTTAGAGTTTCTTTTGACACCTCAGTGTAAGGTTCGCAATTCCTCATACGAATTTGCTGTGCTGAGTAAAAATAAATTTCTGAGAGATTTTTGAGAGACGCAAAGTCTGAAAAATGGCTTAAATAGGCGGTTTTGAAAAAAGATTGCGAGCCTCTGACTCCGTCATTTAAGGTTCGAATCCTTATACCTCTGCCAAAGAGGAACGAGATACTCAAACGAGTATTTCGTTTTTCTTTTGTAAAAAGAAATTAAGGATTCGAAGAATCGTTATTACGGGTTTATAATGCGAATAAACCCGTAACATCGTTCTGTCAAGTCTTTAAGGTGGAGATTTGCGAAGCAAATACTACCGTGACTTGACAGGTTGATATAATCTGCCAATACCTCGGAACATTCGTGTTCCGAGGCTTTTTTATGCCCGAATACTGCTTTTTACGGCGGTGTTCGGGCATTTTTTCTTTGCCTTAAAATCTTGCGAGAGCTTTTGAGAGATTCTAAGAGACAGCAAATTTCAAAATTCCAAAGTCATTTTAGTGCGATTTAAGGCATTTATGACTGAGACTTTTGAGAGACATCGTTCAAATCAAAATCGTAACACGAATTGAAATGAGCAAAAAATTTGAGAGACATTTCTCTCAAAAATTTAATATAGAGGTATAGTGTAACGGTAACACTCCGAACTCTGACTTCGTCATTTAAGGTTCGAATCCTTATACCTCTGCCACAAAAAAGAGCTGAAAAATCAGCTCTTTTTTCTTTTACTCTGCCATGATTTTTCAGGGCATTCTTTATTTTAGCCTTTTATATTGTTTATCCATCAAAAATGCAAAGGTAGCCATATTTTGTTATAAAAAATTTCTCACTTACGATAACACAAATGCGGAAGTTAATTCAGAAATTGTATCATCACGACATAAAAATATATTTTATGTCATAAATTTAATATTTTGTTTGCACGGTAATTATTGTATAATGGAGTTGATAAATGATAGTTTACAGAAGCAGGGTTGGTTATGTATTTTGAATTCGATAATTGCGTGTTTAATATTTCCGATATTTGTGGCGGTGAATTTTTTGCAGATGTGAATTATCACAACCACTCAAAAGCAGGATTTGAAATTCATTATGATGTTTACGGTAAGGGTACACTTACTACTGATGACGGTAAATATGAGTTATGTGAAAATACATTATATGTTACCTGTCCTGAAAAATATCACGCACAAAGTTTTGACAGAAACGATCCGTTATTTGAATACAGCGTATTAATAGAACTTGTGAGAAACGAAAACGGTGAACTTGGTAATATTTTTTTATCTAAGAATTTTTGGATTGGCAAGGTGTCAAACAAAATAGGACTACTTTTTCAAAATATCGCTGAAGCGAATGCATCAAATCACAAATGCAGTGAGGTTGAAATCAAGGCATTATTTAATCTGCTTCTCGCAGAAATTGTAAGATTGTATAAGCCAGAATTAAAGAACGACGTTGTCAGACGAAAAACAAGCAGAAGTAAGGCTATTGAGGCACAGTTTTTATATAACAGTTCTGAAATAACTCTTGAGTCCTTATCCGATATTCTCGGAATATGTCAAAGACAAACTGAGCGAGTTATCAAAGAAAATTTCGGTAAAAGCTTTTCTCAAATGAAAAAAGAATATCAAATTGCAAAAGCCATTGGTTTGTTTAACACCGATATGAGCCTTGAAAAAATCGCAGAGGAATGTGGCTTTTGCGATGTATCTGCATTTCACAAAGCATTTAAAGAACTAAAAAACACAACTCCCGCAAAATACAGAAAAGACAAATAAATATGTAAAATCCCGACAGCTAATTAATTTATTAGTCGTCGGGATAAATTAATTTTTACAGCAAAATATATTAAGATTAATTCAGGAGGCGACAAAATGACAGTTAATGAATATTTGAAACAAATAGACTCAGTGATTGCAAACGGTAAATACAAGGATAATTGGAAATCCCTTTCAAACCACAAAACTCCGGATTGGTACTACAATGGCAAGTTTGGAATTTTTATTCATTGGGGAGTGTATTCTGTTCCTGCCTTTGGCAGTGAGTGGTATTCAAGAAATATGTATATGAAAGATCGAGGATATGAATACGAGCACCATATAAAAACCTATGGTAATCATAAAGATTTTGGTTACAAGGATTTTATACCAATGTTTAAGGCTGAAAAATTCGACGCTGAAAAATGGATAAAAGCATTTAAAGATGCCGGTGCAAAATTTGTTATGCCTGTATGTGAGCATCACGACGGTTTTGTAATGTATGATACTCAATTTAACCGTTGGAACGCAAAGAATATGGGACCCTGTAGAGACGTTGCAGGCGAGCTGAAAGCCGAATGTGAAAAGCAAGGTTTAACATTTTGTGCTTCAACTCATAGAGCAGAGCATTATTTCTTTATGAATATGGGCAGAACTTTTGAAAGTGATGTAGACCCGAGTAAAGAGTGGTTTGACTTTTATGCTCCTGCACATTATGAAGAAAAATTAGGTGTAACAATGACTGCTACCTGCGATGTTGTAGACGAGGTTGGGGCAAGCAAGGAATACCTTGAAGATTGGATCGTTCGCACTTGTGAACTTATAGATAAGTATCAGCCGAAAATACTCTATTTCGATTGGTGGATACAAAACAAATCCTTTAAACCTTATCTAAAAAAATTAGCGGCATATTATTATAATCGTTCCGACGAGTGGAATGAGGAGGTAACTATTGACTACAAGCATAATGCATTTCCTCTTGGTACGGCTACGCTTGACATTGAGCGTGGTGCTTTGGGCGATATTTTCCCATATCCTTGGCAAACTGATACAGCTATCGGAATTGACTCTTGGGGATACAGAAAGGACAATAGGTATAAATCTACCTATGATGTTGTTACAACCTTAATTGATGTTGTTTCTAAAAACGGTATGCTTTTACTCAATATCGGACCAAAGGCTGACGGAACATTTACAGATGAGGAAACAAAAGTTTTGCAAGAACTTGGAGATTGGATGAAAGTTAACGGTGAAGCAATTTACGAAACAGTTCCGTATAAATTTTATAAAGAGGGCGAAAACGAGGTTAAATCGGGTATGTTTTCCGAGGGAGAAGTAAAATACAATGAACAAGATTTTCGCTTTACATATAAAAACGGCATACTATACGCATTTCAAATGAAACCGTCAAAAAATATAATAATCAATTCGCTTTACACCGATAGATGCGGAATTTGCATTGATAATGTTACCGTGTTGGGGGACAATGAGGTGGAAAATTTTGTCTGTGATAAAAACGGACTTTCAATAGTAATGAAAGAAAAACCAAAAACAGCTTTACCTGTTTGTATCAAAATTGAATTGGAGTAATTTATGAATATTAAAGAGAAAGCCTTAAACGGCATTGATTATGTAAAAAACAGATGGAGTTCTCCTGCAAAGGGTGAATATACAAATTTGCAGGAATTTCTCTCTTACTGCTTCGGAACAATGGGAATATGCGGATTTACATTTTTACTAAATGATGCTGTTTCATTTGCAAGCGGATATTTCTGCGGTTCTATTATGGAAATCAAGCTTATGGATTTTACCGTAGTATCAATTATTGCAATGGTTGTAAAATATGCTACGCTTTATATCGAGTCAATATCAATGACGGTTTTTGAAAGTTTAGGTCAACTTGATAAGAAAAAAGCTAAAACCGCAAGAATAGCTTACATACTTTGTGCAGCAATCGGTATTGGTTGTTACTTTATTCCGTCGGCACCCTTTGAAAGCATTATAAAGGGTTTGCCTCAAATTGTCGGAAATATGCTTACTGTTATGGGTGTAGGCGGTTTATTCAACTGGTTTTTGCGTTCAAAGCTGTGTAAAAAATACGGTCGCTACAAACCTTTTATGATGCTTTACGGAATACCTGTTGCGATTTTTACCGTTACAATGGCGTTTGTTCCGCCGACTCTTAATTACACAACAAAAATTGTACTTCTCCATTTACTCGTAACTCTTCGTGGCAGATTTTCGGCATTATACTGCGATAACCCAACTGCTATTGTTGCGCTCATAACTCCTAATATGGTTGAAAGACAAAAGTATTATTCTGTTGGCGGAATTTTTCTCGGGTTTTTCCGTTCGATATTCAGGATTGTATTTCCTATTATGATTGTCAAAACAGGCGGTTACCTTTCCATAACATCTTATCGTGTATTTGTTCCTGTTCTTGCATTAGCAAGTATTATTATGGGATTTGCATTTATCAAGGTTAAGGAAAGGGTTACAGTCAGCACAAACGATACACCTAAAATTGATTTTAAGAAAAGTGCAAAGCCTCTTCTATCCAATAAATATTTCTGGATAATCAACCTTTCAAATATGTTTGCACTTTGGAATATGCTTGCCGACGGTGTTATCAATTTTATTTTTATTTATAAAATGAGGATTGAGTGGATAATCGGATTTCTTTCAATAGTGGGTGTAACAAGTGTTGTAGGTAATCTGCTAACTCCTGTTCTCATCAAACGATTTGAAAAGCGCACCTGTATTTTATTTATGAGAAGCGTTTGGACAGCAGTTACAGCCTGCTATTTGATAGCACTTAAACTTGAAAGCATACCGTTACTTCTTTTATTGATTTTTATTCGTTCCGCAATATCCGCAGCCTGCAACGGAATAACAAATAATATGACGGCAGACGTACTTGATTATCATCAATGGAAAACAGGTGAAAGAGCAGATAATATGCAGGGAATATTCGGTTGGTTTACTACTCCTATCGGTACTGCCTTAGGATTGGTGTCCCCGTTCTTATTTGCAAAATTCGGATATACTTCCGATTGGGATGTCCTTTTTGATACTCAAATATTCAACAACATTATGAATGTTTATGTCATTCTTACGGTTGTCGGTCTTATTATTTCCACCATTCCGTATATTTTCTATAACTATACAAGAGAACAGCACGATAACTGTGTTGAAGAAATTCGGCAAAGAGAAACTCTTAATACTCAAGAGGAGGTGCAGGCATAATGAAAAACATTAAAAAAATTATTTGTTTGATAATCAGCATAATAACAATTGCGATGTCGTTAACCGCATGCTCTTCTAAAACTGACAGCAAGCTTGAATACAAGATAGTAAATAACGAAGTTATTATTACAAAATATACAGATTCAACCCAACGAACTCAAATAACGGTGCCCGACGAAATTGAGGGAAAGCCTGTTACAGAAATAGCAGATTTCAGTTTGTTTAACAGCGAATCATTAAAAACGATTTTTATTGGCAAGAATGTCAGCAAAATCGGTGAATGGTCTATGACCAATAATCAAGGGTTGACAGAATTTGTTGTTGATGAGGAAAATGAGTATTTCTGCTCTGTTGACGGAGTTTTGTTTTCAAAAGATATGAAGAAAATCATTTACTATCCGCTGGCAAAGGATATTGAATTCAATAAACTTGTAGAAGCACAAAATACAACTCAATATGATATTCCTGACGGTGTTGAAATAATCGGAACAAAAGCATTTTACAAGTGCTACTATATTGAAAACATATCAATTCCCGAAAGCGTTAAATCTATTGAAGAAAAGGCATTTCACAGAACAAGTGCATTAACAGAGTTAACTTTGCCAAATAATCTTGAATTTATCGGCAAAGACGCTTTTGCCTACTGTGATAAACTTGAAATAGTAACAATACCGAAATCTGTAAAGGAGATTGACGAATACGCATTTTTTAACTGTTCAAATATGAAAAAACTTGTTATGATACCGAAGGAAGAAAATATGGTTTTACAGGATAATTGGTATCCAACCTCCAACGGAAAACAAATTAAGGAATGTCAAATTGTTTGGCAGAACAATTAAAATAGAGGAGTTATTATGAAAAACAAAATGACAGGTGCAGAACTTAAATCAATGCTAAAAAGCCAAGTTGATAATCAAAGCAAATCTAATGTAAGAGTAAAAGTGTTGGGTGGAGTTGATGATGAAAGTCTTCACTTAACGGATGAAGATGTTAAATGGTGGCGTGACGCTAAATTCGGTATGTTTATCCATTGGGGCGTTTATTCCGTTATCGGTCACGGCGAGTGGGCATATTTTAACGAAAAACTGGATGAAAACGATTATCGCAATGTTGCAAAAAATGAGTTTATTCCAAATAAATCTGCTGATGAAATTATGAAAGGTTGGACGGATTTAGCTGTGTCTGCCGGTATGAAATATGCTGTTATGGTAACTCGTCATCATGATGGCTATGCTCTTTGGGACAGTGAACATTCCTATAAGGATTTTACATCGGTTAAATGTGGCAGTGGTGAGGATTATGTTAAGGCGTTCACAGATAATTGCCGTTCGCATAATTTAAGAACATCTTTGTATTATTCACCTATGGATTGGCGGTATGACGGATATTTTCATCCAGAGGAAAATCCCGAAAGTGCGCTTGATATGAAAAAACAATGCTATGGTCAAGTTGAAGAGTTATGCTCGAAATACGGCAAAATAGATATTCTTTGGTATGACGGCGCTTGGCTTGCTCATACCGGCTCAGACGCTGACGCTTCTTGGCTTTGGGAACCTATCAAGCTTAATAAAATGGTACGCTCGTATAATCCAAAATGTATGGTTACTCCCCGTTCGGGATACAAGGGAGATTTTGAATGTGACGAAGGACCACACGAAGTATTCGGTGACTCGGCACCGTTTATTTGGGAAAAGAATATGTCATTTACAGAACATTGGGCTTATGTCCCGAATGACAGAAGTTGGAGCTTTGAATATATAATTCGTATGCTTGTAAATACTGTCGGCAGAAACGGAAACCTGCTTCTAAATATGGCTCCAGATAAGAATGGAGTTATTCCCGAAAAGACGGTATCAACGCTCAAAATGATTGGCGAATGGTTGAATATTTACGGCGAAAGCATTTATGAAACAAGAGTAGGAGTGTTTGAGCCTGTTGATGATGTTTATGTCAGCACTCAAAAAGATAATATGATCTATATACATATTCTTGATGTTAAGAAATTTGATGAAATCATATTACCGTGTATTAATAAAAAAATCCTTTCAGCTGAGATACTGAAAGGTGAAAAATTGAATTTTAATCAAAGTGAAAACGGAATTAAAATTAATTTGTCCGAATATGCTTTAAGAAATAATGCAGTTGACACCATAGTTAAGCTGACAGTAGAATAAGTCAAGACCTCCGGCTAAGCCGGAGGTCTTGACTTGGCAGAGGTATAAGGATTCGAACCTTAAATGACGGAGTCAGAGGCTCGCAATCTTTTTTCAAAACCGCCTATTTAAGCCATTTTTCAGACTTTGCGTCTCTCAAAAATCTCTTAGAATTTTATTTTTGCTAAAAACCGCAAATTCGTATGAAGAATTGCGAACCCTACACTGAGGTGTCAAAAGAAACTCTAAATCCGCATTACCATTTACAGTAGGGTAGTGCATCATTTGATGACGAAGAATATAAAAGCTCTTCATTTAATTTCACAAACAAAGTGTCATATATGGCGGCAAATAAATACCTAACTTAAACATAATAAGCCTCTCCTTTAATTACACTCCTATTTGTTTTCAAACCAAATATCCATTTTGCTTGACTGAGCTTGTCTTTTGTATTCTGTTTGATTTTGAACACTATTCTCTGACGAAGGCGAAGGTGCTTTGTTAAATGTTCTGAGTATTTCTTCAATTTCTTTTTCTTGTTCGTCCATTTGATTTTTCCTTGTTCGATTTCTTTCCGAAAATCGGCAAAGCGCTTTTTTTGCCGCCTTTCGGAAAGGGACTTCCGAAGAAATCCTTTTCGTAAGGAAAAGGCGGCAGCGGAAGCTCCGCTACCGCCATCCTTAAATGGTTAGCTATCTGTTATTTCTTTGTTGTAACAGTCTTAGCTTTTGACCAGCCTGAATAAATCCTTATG
>ERZ1026776.1983-NODE-1983-length-10718-cov-21.111132_pt1 | contig 10718 bp, 7 predicted proteins | sample MGYA00380125_ERZ1026776 | MGnify/ENA primary metagenome ERZ1026776 (study PRJEB33269, sample SAMEA4719761) | human gut metagenome | biome: human-associated habitat; feature: organic feature; material: feces | place: Cameroon | collected 2013-10 ... | reverse complement strand
TTTTTTGTATCCTGTGTGTGCTGGTAGTTGCATTTTTGACACCTATTTTCTTCGTACTGATCAACTCCTTTAAGGGAAAACTGTTCATCAGTAACAATCCGTTTGCACTGCCTACCGCAGAGACTTTTGCAGGACTTACCAACTATGTGAACGGTATTGAAAAAACAGGCTTCTTCACAGCCTTTGGATGGTCTGCTTTTATCACGGTATTTTCTGTGGCAGCGATCATTCTGTTTACATCCATGACCGCTTATTACCTGACCAGAGTAAAAACCGGTGTGACCAACATATTGTATTATATGTTCGTATTTTCCATGATCGTACCTTTCCAGATGGTTATGTTCACAATGTCTAAACTGGCAAATATGACTCACTTAAACAACCCTCCCGGAATGGTGCTTCTGTACCTGGGCTTCGGATCCGGTCTGTCCGTATTTATGTTCTGCGGATTTATCAAATCCATTCCGTTAGACATCGAAGAGGCAGCCATGATCGACGGTTGTAACCCGCTGCAGACTTTCTTCGGCGTCGTAATGCCGATCCTGAAGCCGACTGCCATCACTGTGGCGATTCTGAACGCTATGTGGATCTGGAACGACTATTTGCTACCTTATCTGGTAATCGGTCTGAGTACTAATTACAAAACCATTCCGGTTGTAGTACAATACCTGGTAGGCTCTTACGGCGCAAAGGATCTGGGTGCTATGATGGCACTGTTGGTACTGTCTGTTATCCCTATCATCGTCTTCTATCTGACCTGTCAGAAGTACATTATCGAAGGTGTGGTAGCCGGCGCAGTTAAGGGTTAAACGAAAAAGTTACAACGGGAGATTTATGTTATGAGAAAAAGTGGAATCTTGCTGCCGGTGAGCAGCTTGCCTTCCAAATACGGAATCGGCTGCTTTTCCAAAGAAGCATACAAATTTATTGACAGATTAAAAGAAGCCGGTCAGGCATATTGGCAGATCCTGCCGTTAGGTCCGACCAGCTATGGAGATTCTCCGTACCAGTCCTTCTCTACCTTTGCAGGGAATCCTTATTTCATCGATCCGGAGGATCTGGTGGCGAGAGGCTATGTGACCGCAGAGCAGTGCAATGCTTATGATTTCGGTACCGACATTCATTCCGTGGATTACGGCAAAATCTACAAGAGCCGTTTCCGCCTGTTAAAAGAAGCGTTTGACAACAGTCATATCGAAGAAAATACGGGATTTCAGGAGTTTGTACAGAAGAATGCGTACTGGCTGGAGGATTATGCATTATACATGGCAGTCAAGGACGGCTTCCGTGGTATCTGTTGGGCAGCCTGGGAGGATGATATCAAACTGAGAACTCCTGCGGCTATGGACAAATATCGCAGAAAATATGCGAGAGAGATCGCGTTTTACCAGTTCCAGCAGTATCTGTTCCAGGTACAGTGGGAGAAACTAAAGACCTATGCCAACGATAACGGCATCAAGATTATCGGGGATATTCCCATTTATGTGGCATTTGACAGCTCAGATGCCTGGGCGAATCCGGAGCTGTTCCAGTTTGACGAGAATTGTGAGCCGGTAGCAGTGGCGGGATGTCCTCCCGATGCATTTTCTGCCACCGGACAGCTGTGGGGCAATCCTCTGTATAACTGGGAACATCACAAAGAGACCGGTTATGCCTGGTGGATGCAGCGGCTGGCAGCCTGCTTTGAGCGCTATGATGTGGTACGTATCGATCATTTCCGTGGATTCGATGCTTATTATGCGATTCCCTATGGGGAACCCACTGCGGAGCACGGTCACTGGGAACAGGGTCCGGGATATGATATTTTCCGTACCATGAAGGAAAAATTGGGAGAAAAAGAAGTTATTGCAGAAGACCTTGGTTTTTTGACACCATCTGTGATAGAATTAGTGAAGAAATCCGGTTATCCAGGTATGAAAATTTTGCAGTTTGCATTTGATTCCCGTGAGGAAAGTGATTATTTGCCGCATAATTATACACATAATTGCGTGGTATATACGGGAACTCATGATAATGATACTGTGATGGGGTGGTATGACACCTTGAAGGGAGCTGACAAAAAGCTCTGCGATGACTATCTGCGTCTGAAAAATGCGGACGGAGAAGCAATCCCCAGAGAGCAGATTCCCTGGGAATTCGTGCGTGCCGCAATGTCCAGCGTAGCGGATATGGCAATTATTCCCATGCAGGATTATCTCGGACTGGGATCGGAGGCCCGCATCAACATTCCCTCCACACTGGGCATCAATTGGAAGTGGAGAATGGGGAACGGAGATTTTACAAAGGAGCTTGCAGGACGGATTCGCAGCATGACGAAGCTGTACGGCAGATAAGTCTGTAGGCTTAGAAAGGTTTGCACTCCATGGAGGAAATCACGATCAGAGACATTGCCAGAATCTGCGGTGTCGGCGTCAGCACGGTATCCCGTGCCATAAATAACCACCCGGACATCAATCCTGAGACCAAGGAAACGATCATGCGGGTGATCAAAGAGAATAACTACGTACCCAACAACAGTGCCAGAAACCTGAAGCGTCAGGATGCCAAGGCAATTGCAGTATTGGTCAAAGGTATTAACAACTCTTTCTTCAGCCAGATGATCAAGGTATTGGAAGAAGAGATCAAGGAAAAGTCCTACTCTATGGTTTTGCAGCATGTCGATTATGACGATGATGAAGTGGAGGTGGCGCTGAAGCTTGTGAAGGAAAAAAGGCTTCGGGGCATTATTTTTCTCGGTGGTTATCTGGTTCACAGCGAGGAAAAACTGGCACAGCTTCATGTACCGTTTATCTTGAGCACTACCGGAATGCTGCCCAAGGGATTCAGTCGTAATACTTATTCTTCCGTGACCGTGGATGATACCAAGGAAAGCTACAAGATGGTGGACTATCTGTGCAAGAACGGACATAAGGATATTGCGATCCTCTGTGCACGTAAAACGGATGCTTCCATCGGTAAGCTGCGTCTGGAAGGCTATAAAAAGGCGTTGAAGGATAACGGAATAGAAGTAAAAGAAGAACTGATCCTGCCGATGAGGAGTGATTTGGAAGATTATTCCCTGGAGAATGGCTATATGGTGACGAAGGAATTCCTGGAGAAGCAGATTCCGTGCACGGCTATCTTCGCAATCTCCGATATGTTGGCAATCGGTGCAGGAAAAGCATTGTCTGATGCCGGTTATAAGGTGCCGGAAGATATTTCCCTGGCAGGCTTTGATGGTGTGGAAATCGGGAAATATGTTATCCCGTCGTTGACGACTTTAAAGCAGCCGGTGGACAGCATGGCGAGAGAGACCGCCCGGATTCTGTTTGACATTATCGGGAAAAAAGCAAAGCACCAGCACTGCGTATTCGACGGAGAACTGGTGGTCCGGGATTCTACGATGTCAAGGACGTAAGAAAGAGTCATACAGTCCCTGTGGGGACGAAGGGAATACTGTATGGAAATACATGGTTTTAACAAGACAACTTTATTAGATTATCCGGAACATATTGCAGCCACTGTTTTTACAGGAGGCTGCAATTTTCGCTGTCCGTTTTGCCACAATGGGGAACTGGTACTGGATCCTGCGAGACAGCCCTCCGTCGCGGAAGAGGAAGTGCTGTACTACCTGAAGAAAAGGCAGGGAATCCTCCAGGGCGTCTGCGTCACCGGCGGAGAGCCGACTCTGCAGCGGGACCTTCGGGCGTTCCTGCAAAAGATCAAGGAGCTGGAGTATCCCATTAAGCTGGATACCAATGGCTATATGCCCGGAGTATTGTGGGAATTGTTACAGGAGCACTTGATCGATTACGTGGCGATGGATATGAAAGCTTCCAGAGATAATTATGCCCGGGCGGCGGGACTGCCACATATGGATATCTCCCGCATTGAGGAGAGTATCGGTATCTTGAAAAGCAGCGGCATTCCCTATGAATTCCGGACTACTGTGGTAAAGGGAATCCACAGGGTGGAAGAATTTGAAGATATCGGCAGGTGGATCGAAGGGTGTCCTGCATACTACTTGCAGAGCTATCAGGAGAATGATAACTGCCTGTACCAGATGACACAGACAGCAGAAAGCAATGCTGTTAAGCAGGGCGGTGCGGAACCGTTCGGTGCTTTCTCGCGGGAGGAACTGGAACAGATGGCGGAACTTGCCCGGAAATACGTGGAAAAAGTCGTGCTGCGGGGCGTGGTCGGGACATGATGCCATTATGATGCAATGGTTGTATATACTGGCATTGGGAGGTAGATAAATATGAAAAAAATATTATTGGCGACTATACTTACAGGACTGCTCCTTACCTGTACTGCATGTGGTGAGGAGAAATCCGTGCTGATCCCGGAGGTGACCGGCAGCCCAATCGAGAATGCGCAGGAAAGCGCACAGGAAAATACAGAAACGGAGACTGCATCGCAGCAGGAGACGAAGACCGAGACTGCTGCAACCGGCAAGGTGGAGATCACCACGGAAGATTTTGAAGGCAGCAGTGATCCGGAAAATGCGGATAGAAAATACACCTATACCTATCAGATGCCGACGATCACGATAGAAGGTAATGAAGAAGCGCAGGACAAGATCCAAAAGGATTTGAACGCGTATGTGGAAACTTTTTTGGATAGTATCAACAATAGTGATTTCGGCACAGTTTACGAGGACGAGATGTCGGGAGTGACAAGCTATGAAGATCTTTCATTTCAGGTGATCCGTGCAGATGACAAGGTGATCAGCGTGGTATGGGGTAATGAGGGCTATAATCAGGGAGCGCATGGCTGGTACATACAGGATTACAGAAACTATTATACGCAGACAGGAGAAAAAATTACTTTTGACAGTCTCGGAAGTGGATTCCGTGACAAAGCATTGGAGCTTGTGACGAAAAAAGCTGCCGAGATGCAGGCAACGGATGACTGCTTCTACCCTGACTATGAGAAGAGCATTAAAATGGTAGTACTGGATGGCACGGAAGACATGGATGCTATTTATCAGGAAATCTATGGAGCGGACATCGCAGGTACTGGCAATGGACCGGCAAGCCCGACCTTCGGCATTACGGAAGATGGATTCGTCTTTGAATCCGGGCAGTATGTATTGCAGCCGTATGCAGCGGGAATTGTTGATTTCGAGATTCCGGCAAGTGATTTCGGGGATGCTCTGGCAGCAGATATTTTTAAATAAAATATCTGATAAAACACTTTAAAACGTCCGGCTGCAAGAAGACGGAGGGAATTTTTATGCTTACATCACTGGGACTGATTTTTTTGCTGGGACTTCTTATGGCAGCAATCTGCCAGAAGATTCACCTGCCACGCATTATTGGAATGTTGTTTACCGGAATTATTCTGGGACCATATGTGCTGAACCTGTTGGATGCATCGATCCTGAATATTTCATCACAGCTGCGACAGATCGCGCTGATCATTATACTTCTCAAGGCCGGATTATCTCTGGATCTGAAGGATTTGAAAAAAGTAGGACGTTCCGCAGTCATGCTGTCCTGCGTTCCCGCTACTTGTGAATTGCTTGCTTTTGTAATATTTGCCCCCATGATCCTGAATATCAGCAGAGTGGATGCGGCGGTCATGGGCGCGGTACTGGCAGCAGTGTCACCTGCTGTGGTGGTGCCGAGGATGGTGCACCTCATGGAGAATGGCTATGGCACGGAGAAAAGCATTCCGCAGATGATCCTGGCAGGAGCTTCCTGCGATGACATTTATGTCATAGTGTTGTTTTCTACCTTTGCCGGAATGGCACAGGGCGGACATGTAAATGCACTGGACTTTGTGAATATTCCGGTGTCAATTCTGACCGGTGTGTTGTTCGGTGCGTTGGTGGGATGGCTGCTGGGACAGCTTTTTGAACTGTTATTTCGGAAGGGCCGTTATGTGCGCAACAGCATGAAAGTCATTATTATTATGGGGTTATCCTTCTTGTTAATGGCACTGGAGACGATGTTAAAGGGAACGGTTGCATTTTCCGGATTGTTAGCAGTGGTGAGCATGGCCTGTGCACTGAAGCTGCGGACACCTAAGGAAGTCACGGGCAGGTTGTCTGCCAAGTTTGGCAAGCTGTGGCTGGCAGCGGAGGTGGTGCTGTTTGTGTTGGTAGGCGCCGCGGTGGACATCCGTTATACCATGGAAGCCGGTTTTGCAGCGGTAGGCATGATCCTGCTGGCACTGGTGTTCCGTTCTGTCGGTGTGGCGCTGTGTCTGCTGGGAACGGAATTAGGTAAAAAGGAGCGCCTGTTTTGCATGATCGCTTATCTGCCGAAAGCTACTGTACAGGCAGCCATCGGCTCCGTACCGTTAGCGATGGGATTATCCTGTGGCAAGATTGTCCTGTCGGTGGCAGTGCTGGCAATTCTCATTACAGCACCGTTAGGGGCATTGGGAATGGATGCCACGTATCGGAAGCTACTTCAAAAAAATGGAGAAAATAATACCATTTGACAATGAGAACCATTTTCGATAAAATGACCGAGTAAGAAGTTAGAATATACTAACTTCTTACTCGGTTTTTTTCGGGCTTTGAGCAGAACCCCCGGCAGAGACCGGGATAAGAAAAAAAGGATGGAACAATTCTATGATGATCAACAAAAGACTGATTGGTATTGTGCCGGAGAGCCGAAAGTATATTGCGGGAAATGTAGTACTGCAATGGTTGTCTCTGGTGGCAAATATTGTGATGATGACATCGATTACGACACTATTGTCAGATCTGTATATCCATAAGGAGACGAGTACTGTGTTTTTTGACACAGTGATAGTGATGTTGGCGGCAATGCTTGTGCGTTTCGGTTGTGCTGCCGGGGCATCGAAAATGAGTTATCTGTCATCCAAAGAGGTCAAAAAGACCCTGCGCAGACTGATTTATGAGAAGCTCCTGCGCCTGGGAGTATCTTATCAGGAGCAGACGACAACTTCCGAGGTGGTACAGGTAGCGGTGGAAGGTGTGGACCAGCTGGAGACTTACTTCGGCGCGTATCTGCCCCAGTTTTTCTATGCGATGCTGGCGCCGTTGACCCTATTTATCTATCTGTGCTTTATCAATGTGCCTTCAGCGGTGGTGCTCCTGATCTGCGTGCCCTTGATCCCCGTGGCAATTGCGGCGGTGCAGACCTGGGCGAAAAAGCTGTTATCCAAATACTGGGGACAGTACACGGCATTAGGCGATACGTTCCTGGAAAACCTGCAGGGATTGACCACACTGAAGATCTATCAGTCCGATGCCTATAAAAACGAAGAAATGAATGCGGAATCGGAGAAGTTTCGCAAGATCACCATGAAAGTGCTGACCATGCAGTTAAATTCCATTACTATCATGGACTTCATCGCTTACGGCGGTGCGGCACTGGGAATCATTCTCTCTGTCAGCCAGATGCAGGCGGGCAAAGTGAACCTGTCGGGATGCCTGCTGATCATCCTGCTTGCGGCGGATTTTTTCATCCCTATGCGTCAGCTGGGCTCCTTTTTCCATATTGCCATGAATGGAATGGCGGCAAGTGAGAAAATCTTTCGGCTGCTGGATCTGCCGGAGGGCGACGGTAAGGCAGCGGACGTTGATAATTCCGAGGGATTTACCACGGTACAGAATGGACAGTTTCCTGTGGATGGCGATATTTATTTAGAACAGGTACATTTTGCTTATGAAACGGACAGAGAGATCCTCCACGGTGTGGATCTGCTACTGAGCAGAGGAAAATTGACTGCCGTTGTAGGAGAGAGCGGATGTGGCAAATCCACCATTTCCGGCATCCTTATGGGCAGAAATGGTGGGTATTCCGGCACGGTCCGGGTGGGGACGATGGATTATCATCGGATTTCAGAAGAAAGCCTGATGCAGAATGTTACCTATGTCAGCCATCAGAGCTATCTGTTCCGGGGGACGGTCAGCGACAATCTGCGGATGGGATGTCCGGAAGCTTCGGATGAGAAGCTGTGGCAGATACTGGAAAAGGTGCGGCTTGCGGATTTCCTGCGGAGCGAGCAGGGTCTTAATACCCCGGTGCAGGAGAAAGGAAGCAATTTCTCCGGAGGACAGTGTCAACGTCTGGCACTGGCGAGAGCACTGCTGCATGACAGCCCGGTTTATATTTTCGACGAAGCGACTTCTAATATCGATGTAGAAAGTGAAAACGATATCATGGCGCTGATCCGGGAGCTGGCAGAGACCGGAGAGAAGACGATTCTGTTGATCTCCCACCGGCTGGCGAATGTGGTGAGCGCGGACCGGATCTATGTCATGGATGCCGGAAATGTCACGGAGCAGGGAACGCAGGAAGATCTGCTTTCACAGAGCGGAACTTATGCAAAATTGTGGAATGCCCAGCAGAGTCTGGAAAATTACGGAAAAGGAGGTACCCAGGCATGACATCACAGGGAAAAAACACCGGGAAACGCAGTGGTTTTCGGGTCATGGCAAAATTGATCGGACTGGTGAAACCGTTATCCGGATATATGTGTCTTGCGATTTTGGCAGGACTAGTGGGGCATCTGTGTGCTGCTTTTATTACGATCCTGGGCGGTTATGCGGTGCTGGCGGTAGTGGGAGTACAGGATAAGATCACGCCTTTGCAGGTATTTATCATGGTGCCTCTGCTGGCACTTCTGCGGGCGGGACTCCGCTACGGTGAGCAGTCCTGCAACCATTTCATTGCTTTTAAATTACTGGCGTTGATCCGTGACAAGGTATTCCATACGCTGCGTAGACTGTGCCCTGCGAAGCTGGAGGGCAGAGGCAAGGGTGATCTGATCGCGGTGATCACTTCGGATATCGAATTATTGGAAGTATTTTATGCCCATACGATCTCTCCGGCAGCCATTGCATTTCTGTTTACTCTTATCCTGTGCGGATTCATCGGCAGCTTCCATCCGCTGCTGGGGTTGTTTGCACTTGCTGCTTACATGACGGTGGGCGTACTGGTACCCCTTGCGATCTCGAAAGCGAGTGGAGACTACGGAATTCGTTTTCGTAACGGTTCCGGAGAATTGTCCGGTTATGTATTGGATAGCCTGCGGGGGCTGATGGAGACCATTCAGTATGGTCAGGGACAGGCGAGACTGGATAAAATGATGGCGAAGACGGATGGGTTAAGCACCGATGAAGAGAAAATGAAAGCAATCACCGGCAGAAATACGGCAATCACTAACATGGTGATTCTGCTATTTGATCTGGCGATGCTATATGCTTCCGTGACATTATACCGAAGCGGCGCAGTGGGATATGAAGGAGTATTGATTCCTACGATTGCACTGATGAGTTCTTTCGGACCCTGTGTGGCACTGGCGGCGCTGGGAAGCACCCTGCAGAACACTTTCGCTGCGGGTAACAGGGTGTTAGATATTCTGGAGGAAACACCGGCTGTGGAAGAGATTGCCGGAAGACCGGAGATTACTTTTGAAGGAGCAACGGTGGAACGGGTGACTTTTTCTTATGAGAATCCCCATGAAACCATCTGCAGCGACAGGTCCGCAGATGAGAAGACTGCCTGCGGGCAAACCTCTTCCGGGAAGAATACGCTAAGGAGCACGGTGCAGAATAATATTCTGACAGATGTGTCAGTAGAAATTCCAAAACATTCTGTCGTCGGCATCACCGGACGAAGCGGAAGTGGTAAGTCTACATTGCTGAAGCTGTTGATGCGGTTCTGGACAGTGAGAGACGGTGCGGTGAAGATCTCCGATACTTCGGTGGAAGATATTAATACAGTGAATCTCCGCAATTTGGAGAGCTTTGTGACCCAGGAAACCCATCTGTTCCATGACAGCATCCGCAATAACCTGCGCATCGCAAAGCTGGATGCTACGGAGGATGAGATGATCGCCGCCTGTAAAAAGGCATCGGTACATGATTTTATAATGACATTGCCGAAAGGGTATGACACACCTGTCGGAGAACTGGGTGATACCTTGTCCGGCGGTGAGAGACAGCGGATCGGACTGGCGAGAGCATTTCTGCATGATGCACCGTTAATGCTTTTGGATGAGCCCACAAGTAATTTAGATAGCCTGAACGAAGCGGTGATTCTAAAGTCTTTGCGGGAGGAAAAAGAGGACAAGACGGTAGTTCTCGTATCCCACAGAGAATCCACCATGCGTATCGCAGACCGGACTTATTCTGTAGAGAGCGGGCGCATGAGCTGATGAGAATATTACAATATAGAAAGAGATTAAGATTGAACAAGAATACACAAAAAGGAAACAAGATACAGGACAAGAGAAAACGTGAAAAGGAGATGGTCTCCGATATGATCCTGCTCTATTGCCGGAAACAACATAAATCCTTACGGAAAACAACCGGACTTGGGAAGACAGACCTCTGTCCGGAATGTGCCGACCTGGAAGCCTACGCCTGCATGCGTAGTGACAAATGCCCCTTCATGGAGACCAAAACCTTCTGCTCCAATTGCAGGGTCCACTGCTACAAGCCCGACATGCGGGAACGCATCCGCGTCGTCATGCGCTTCTCCGGCCCTCGGATGCTTTTCGTCCACCCGGTGGCAGCCGTCCGGCATGTGATCGAGTCCCGGAAGGAAGCCGCGAAAATATCTACAACATCTACACCATAAGAACCGCAGGGCGTAAGCAGATGTTGCAGCGAAAACTACGAATACCCAATACAAAACCCCGACAGTTATCATAACTGCCGGGGTTTTAAGGAGGATAGAAATCGTTTTGAAATGAATTAGCCCATCGTAATAACTACGTTGTACTCTTCCTTGCCCTTTTCGTAAGGG
>ERZ1026776.1980-NODE-1980-length-10732-cov-4.542662_pt1 | contig 10732 bp, 8 predicted proteins | sample MGYA00380125_ERZ1026776 | MGnify/ENA primary metagenome ERZ1026776 (study PRJEB33269, sample SAMEA4719761) | human gut metagenome | biome: human-associated habitat; feature: organic feature; material: feces | place: Cameroon | collected 2013-10 ... | reverse complement strand
CGTCGGCAGCGTCAGATGTGTATAAGAGACAGATGTATTATCTGATTATTGTAAGATATATGAAGTGTTTCATTTTGAGCTTCTCAATAAAATAGAAGATTTGTAGTATTTTGATAATAAGCGTTTTAATAAATCTTTTTTTCTTTTTACTAAGTTCAATATCATTGTGTAATACGCACATTATAAGCATTTTAGTGTATACTACAGTTCTGCAAAGACTTTGCAGATTTCGTATATCGGTATGCAGACTGCTGAGGTAGCAATTGCACCGATAATCAAAGTGATATTAAAGACTGATGCTAAGGCACTTGACGAAGTCGTAGTAACAGCAATGGGTATCTCAAAAGAGAAAAAAGCGTTAGGGTATGCCGTACAGGATGTGAAAGGAGATAAGCTGACTCAAGCATCAAGTAGTAACCTTTCCAGCGCTTTACAAGGTAAAGTTTCAGGAGTAGAGATCTCACCGTCATCAGGTATGCCGGGTGCCTCTTCCAAAATGACTATTCGCGGATCACGCTCGTTTACAGGAGATAACACTCCCCTGTATGTTGTGGATGGTATGCCTATCTCATCATCTACAGACTTGGATACTTTCAACTCTGTTACAGGCTCTGACTATGCAAACCGTGCGGTAGATATCGACCCGAATGACATTGAAAGCATCAACATCCTGAAAGGTCAAGCTGCTTCTGCTCTGTATGGTATGCGCGCATCAAATGGTGTGGTAGTAATCACTACCAAGAGCGGTAAAGGTGCACGTAAAGGTAAACCGGAAGTTACCATCAACACTGGTTTATCATTCGATAAGGTTTCTACTATGCCGGATTTCCAAAAAGAATTCGCACAAGGATTTAATGGTGCTTTTAGCCCATCAGATTCTCGTTCTTGGGGCCCTTTGATCTCAGAACTGGCTAACGATCCCAAATATGGTGGCAATACGGATAATACCTATACCCAGAAATACGGTAAACATCAGGGGCAATACTATGTAGACCAGCGTGCCAAAGCAGGACTGGACCCATGGGCTACTCCTCGTGCATATGACAATGCTAAAGATTTCTTTAATACAGGTGTAACGTGGAACAGCAGTGCAAACGTGGCACAAAGCCTCGATAAAGGAAGTTACTCTTTGTCTTTAGGAAGTACTACTGCAAACGGTATTGTACCTTCTACAGGTATGGATCGTTATAATGCAAAACTAACTGCACAAGCTCAATTGAACAAGAATTGGTCTACCGGTTTCAATGGAAACTTCGTTTATTCTAAAATCAAAAAGCAAACCGGTGCCAACAATGGTATCCTGGCAACTGTATATGGTGCACCGTCCAGCTACGATTTAGCCGGTATCCCATCACACATTGATGGAGATCCTTATACACAAAACACGTATCGTTCGACAGGCGGTTTCGATGGTGCTTATTGGGCCGTTGAAAATAACTCTTTTAAAGAACGTACTCAACGTTTTTTTGGAAATGCATTTGCTAAATATTCTACTGATTTCGGTACAGAAAATCATAAACTGGATGTAAAATACCAGTTAGGTACCGATGCTTATACCACTAACTATACCGATACATGGGGATATGGACACTCCAACGGAACAGGTAGCATTGAAGAGCAGAGCGTTACAAACAATGAAATAAATTCATTGTTAACTGTTACTTATGACTGGAAAATCACTCCGGAACTTGACTTAAATGTATTATATGGTAATGAATTAGTCGATAATTCTTCAAAATACAAATACAACCTCGGAAATAACTTCAATTTCCCAGGATGGAACCATATAGCTAACGCATCAATCTATTCGTCTACAGGAACCTACCATCGCGAGCGTACCGTTGGTAACTTCGGTAACATTTCATTAGCATATCGTAGCATGCTGTATTTGAATGCTACTGTTCGTAATGATATTGTTTCATCCATGCCACGCAACAACCGTTCATTCACTTACCCTTCCGTTTCTCTTGGTTTCATCTTTACCGAATTGGAAGCACTGAAGAATGATGTTCTGACTTATGGTAAAATTCGCGCTTCTTATGCAGAAGTAGGGCAGGCAGGTACTTACTATCCTTCTTACTATAAAACTCCGGTCTATGGTGGCGGATTCTCGTCAGGAACTCCTATCCAGTATCCTATTGGATCAATCAGCTCATATATTCCATATTACAAAATTTATGATCCTAACCTGAAACCTCAGAACACCAAATCATACGAAATCGGTGCAGACTTCAGTTTTTGGAACGGTTTAGTTTCATTGAACTATACATATTCACGCCAGAATGTAAAGGATCAGATATTCGAGGTGCCTTTGGCTACTTCTACCGGATATAGCGAATTGATCACAAATGGTGGATCGGTACATACAAACTCACACGAAATCACTTTGAGTGTAAATCCGATCCAAACTAAGAACTTCAACTGGGATTTTGCATTCAATTTCTCTAAAATCGACAACTATGTCGATAAATTAGCTCCGGGTGTATCAAGCATCATGTTAGGAGGTTTTGTTGATCCGCAAGTACGTCTGAGTGCCGGTGATAAATTCCCGGTTATCTATGGTACAAGCTATCAAAGAAACGAAGATGGTCAGATTGTCGTAGATGAAAACGGTATGCCGACATTAGGTGAAAACAGAGTGTTGGGAAGTGTATCTCCTGACTTCAGACTGGGCTTCAATACTACTTTTGAATTTTATAAGTTCCGCCTCTCTGCAGTACTTGACTGGAAGCAAGGTGGATGTATGTATGCCGGTACTGTGTCAACACTCGACTATTATGGTGTAACCCAGAAATCAGCAGACTATCGTAAAGCTGATTACTTCTACTTCAATAAACCGGCTGTAAAACAGTTGGCAGATGGTTCTTACGCACCTAATGACATCAAAATCAGCGGTGAGAACGCTTATAATTACTTCGACAGATTGAGTACGATCTCTGAAGCCGGAGTATACGGTTCTTCATTCCTGAAATTACGCGAAATCGCTTTAAGTTATCCGGTACTGGATAAGTCATACTTAGGCGTAACAGTAAACGTCTTTGCACGTAACTTATTGCTTTGGTCAGAAATGGATAATGGTATTGACCCTGAATCATCACAGGGAAATAACAACATGGCTGGTGCTTTCGAACGCTTCTCGCTCCCGGGAACATCAAGCTATGGTTTTGGTATTACAGTTAAATTCTAAAAAGGACAAAAATGAAATCAATATTTAATTTATCAAAAGGCATATTGTCTGTGGCATTGATTTCCGTTGCATTTGCTTCCTGTTCGGAAGATACAATGGATCGTATTAATGAAGACAAAGACCACACAACCAGTGTACCTGCCAAATTCATCTTGGCTGACGTAATCACTGCAACTGCATTTAGCAATATCGGAGGCGACTTTAATACATATTATTCTACCTACGTAGAGCATATGGTTGGAGTAGACAATCAATTGGCAAATGCGGAAAAGCGTAACGGAGAGCCTTCGGCATCTTCTACTTTTAACAATGTATGGGGTAATTTATACTCTACACTGAAGAATGCACGTATCGCAATTAACATAAGCTCAAATGAGGTTTCAGCCAATTATACAACCAAAGGTATTGCCGAAGTATTGGCCGCAATCAATGCAGGACTGATCGCAGACTCATTCGGTGACACTCCTTTCAGCCAGGCTGCCCTTCCGGAATTAGTCAATGGACAACCCCAGTTTATGACTCCGGAATTAGATAAGCAAGAAGCTATTTATACTACCATTATGGAATATTTGGATGCAGCAATCACTGATCTTCCCAAAGGTGACAAAAGCGATGAAATTGGTGAGTATGACTTCATATATAAAGGTGACGGAGAAGCATGGTTAAAACTAGCATACGGCTTGAAAGCTCGTTATACAATGCGTCTGTTAGCTCGTTCTTCTTCAAAAGAAGCTGATTTACAAAAAATTTTAGAGTACATAGAGAAATCATATACATCTATTCAGGATCAAGCTGCTTTCTCTATTTATAGTGCAACAAACTTAAACCCGTTATTTGACTTCCAGTGGAGCCGTGACGGATTGGCTGCAAGTAAAAGCTACGCTGATAAACTAATAGAACGTAAGGATCCGAGATTACGCCGTATCTTTTGCATTGGACAAGGTAAGGTAACTGGAGAAGAAAAAGCTGTGTCCATCCAAGTAACCGGTGCAGATGACCCAAGATTCCTTATGGCCGATAACGGTACGGCAGAGTCTGTTAAATATGAATATAATACTCCTATATTCGTATATTCGCAAACATGTCCAACCTTATTAATGAGCTATCATGAATTACTTTTCCTGAAAGCTGAAGCATTGGCTCGCTTGAATAAGACCAATGATGCGGCAGATGCTCTGAAAGATGCTATTGTTGCAGCCATTGCAAATGCAGAAACAGGTGTAACAGCTGCACTTAACGCTCCTACAGTAAAAAGTTACGGAGGCGTTAAAGAGACTACCAAAGCTATCACAACTGCTGAAGCAGAAGAGTATTTCACCAACAACGTAAAACCATTATTCGATGCCAATCCTGTAAAAGAGGTAATGGTACAGAAATATATTGCATTCCTTGGAGCCTTCGGTGAGACAACAGAATGCTATAATGATGTACGCCGCCTCAAAGCAATGGGTGAGGAATATATCAAACTGGACAACCCTTACAAGTTCCCACTTCGCGCACCTTACGGAGCAGATGATGTAAGTGCAAACCCGAACGTAGAATCTGCATTTGGAAACGGCCAGTATGTATATACCGATCCGGTTTGGTGGGCCGGCGGTAGCCGCTAATCAGCATAATGCTTTCTAAAGTATTTATCAAACAATAAAGAGAATGCCCGGATTTACATATAAAACGTATCCGGGCATTCTTCTTTTTCTGAACGAATCAGTATCTGATTTATAGCAACCCTTCTTTCAAGATACCTACCAATATCGGATGCAATCCACTAACAAAACATTCAACAGCAATCACCATCAAAATAAGTCCCATCAAACGCATCATCACGTTATTTCCGGTCTCCCCCAACACTTTAACTAATCGGGTAGACGCACGCAGAATCAAGAAGGTAATAAAATAGATCAAAGCAATAATGCCAATTAACGTTCCTTTCATTTCAATGGTATGGGCATCCTCCATCAAAACAATGGCATTAGCTATCGCCCCCGGACCACAAAGCATAGGTATGGCAAGTGGAGTGATCGAAATATCGTCAGCATAGGTTTTAATCTCTTCATCTTTCAATTTCATCGGAGTGTACCGTGCCTGCAACATATCAAAGCCTATCTTGAAAATAATCACTCCACCTGCAATACGAAATCCGTTGGTCGAAATACCGAAGAATTTAAAAAGGAATTGCCCTGCAAAAACAAATACCATTAAAGTGATAAACGAGACGAAAGTGGCACGGCGAACAACCGCTTGCCGCTCTTTATCAGTCATACCATGAGTCATGGTCAGAAAAACGGGCATTGTACCCAACGGATTAGTCAATGTAAAGAAAGAAGTGAAACAGAGTAAAGCAAAAGGCAAGAGAGTGTCCATAGTTGTATTTTTATGCGTTCTATATTGAACGCAAAAATACAATATATCTATAAATGTTACAACAGTTCCACCAACTCTTTCAAATCAGTCATTGAATAAGTAGGACGGAAAGGAAAATCAGTGCGTCCGGACACATTATAATAAGCCTGATGCATTCCCACTCCATGAGCACCAACAATATCAGCTTCCCAACTATCCCCAATCATTAATGATTCACGTAGTTCGGATTGTGTAGCCGACAAAGCAAAATGAAAAATTTCCGGCCAAGGCTTCATCACTCCCAGATCTTCCGAAAGAATTATTTTATCAAAATATGTATCAATGCCTGCCGAACGCATTTTACAGGATTGCAATTCCCTGAAACCATTTGAAAGAATATACAAATTATATTTAGGTGCCAAATACGAAAGTACCTCTTCCGCATACGGCATTAGCCTCCTTTTAGTAGGAACTATCAAAAAGAAATCGTCAGAATAACGTTTTGCAAGCATTTCATCGTCAACGCCAACAGCTTTCAAAGGATATAAAAAACGCTGTCGATTCAACTCTTCTTTAGTCACCTCCCCGTTTCCATATTCTACCCACAACTCCGCATTCCTCTTTTGGTAAAGAGAATAAAAATGGGAAAACGAATCGAAATACCTTCCCAATCCATATTTATCGTAAACTTCTTCAAACGTATCATACGCATTTTGGGAAAAGGCCCAGAGAGTATCATCTAAATCAAAAAACAGGTTTCTATATTTCATATTAATATATCAGGTACATTTCAAAAAAGAGAGCACGGATTACATACTGTGTAGTCCGTGCCCTTATCAGTTACGTTTGTTTTATACTACTTATTTGACCTGGATTACCAGATATTTAGATACACTCCAGAATTCTTTCGGATTCGTGATCTTCAAAGTCAGCTGACCTTTATCATCTTTAACCAGCTCGTAAGATTTAGCCGGATGAGTAGTGAGCAAATCAGCACGTTTAGAATATAATTTAATCTCTTTAGTAGTACGGATATCGATCTGAGTAAAATAATCCTTGTTGAAATCCGCACTCTTCAGCACATCCCCTTTTTCAAGAATCTTCTGAGATTTAAGCTCCGATTTAGTACCAAACACAAACCATGCACTATTGATGGCCTTATCCTGTTCTGCTACGGTCTTTGCCTTGGCTTCATTTTCAGCAGCCAATGACTCTTTATCGGCAGTCAGTCCGGTTACTGCAGCATCCAACTCCTGAATACGGATATTCTTAGAAGCTAATTCAGCCTGAAGCTCTTCGATACGCTGAGTTTTAGCAACCAACTCCTGAGTCAAAGATTCAACGGCTTTTTTCAATTGTGCCGAATTATTCTTACTATTCTTCAGCATAGCCTGCAACTTAGCGATCTGTGCCTTGTTTTCTTCCATCTGTTTCGTGATGAATTCAATATCAGATGCTATTTGTTGTTTTGCGGTTGCAGAATTCTCAGAGATAGTGCCACGGGTCAAGTCAACACGGCTTTCAGCTGCGTTTATTCTACGAAATCCTTCCTGAACTTCGTTGAAAGTACCCATCATTTCGTCCAATTCGGCATTGCGCTGGGTCAACTCCATCAAAAGAGAATCATTTTCTGCCTTCAGGTCCTTACTTCCACCACCCAGGCCGTTACACGAAGCCAACATAGCTGCGCATACTAATAAAACTACTAACTTTTTCATACGATTACGTTTTACGTTTTTAAATGAAGTTATTATTAATCGTCTATTCCTGCAAGTACAATCACAATCTCGCCCCGGGGTTCGGTAACGGTAAAGTGTTCTATCAATTCACTCAAAGTCCCGCGAACCGTTTCCTCATGAATCTTTGAAATTTCACGGGACACAGATACCCGACGTCCGGGACCGAAATATTCGGCAAACTGTGTCAATGTTTTCAGCAAACGATGTGGGGATTCATAAAACACCATTGTTCTGTGTTCATCCACCAACGATTTCAATTTTGTCATACGCCCCTTTTTCTGAGGGAGAAAACCTTCGAAACAAAACTTTTCGTTAGGCAATCCCGATGCTACCAACGCCGGAACAAAAGCTGTCGCTCCGGGCAGGCATTGTACTTCGATACCATTGCGCACACATTCACGAACTACCAGAAAACCCGGATCAGAAATTCCCGGTGTTCCGGCATCCGAAATCAAAGCAATGGTTTCTCCTGCCTTTATTCTATTAACAACACTCTCCACCGTTTTATGTTCATTAAACTTATGGTGGGATTGCATCACGTTTTTAATCTCAAAATGTTTCAGCAAGATTCCGGAAGTACGGGTATCCTCCGCCAGAATCAAGTCGACCTCCTTCAGGACTTTAATAGCCCTAAATGTCATGTCCTCCAAATTCCCGACCGGCGTCGGTACCACATATAGTTTTCCCATATCCTAATAATCGCGTTTTTATATAAAGTACTTTTTGAGAAGTTCCACTAAATCAGCTTTAGCTTCATTTTCCTCTTCCACCTTTATTTTAGAAGATAAGAAAACAAGAGCCGCATCCAGTGAATGCATCTCCCCAATCTGTTGCAACACATGATTCATTTGCTCCATGCTTCCCCCAAACAGTTCACGGGAAAAGCGAAACGAATCATTCAGACTGATTAAACGGCGTAAATCTCCAGTTGTTTTAATCCGCTCGGCCAAAATAGGTGTAGAAGCCGTATTGGTTTCAATCTTCATAGATACTTCAGCCGATTGTGCCGGTTCTACGGTCACTTCAGGCAATTCCAATTGTTCAGATTCCGGCATCTCCGGAGCCTCCGGAACTATTACAGGCTCTTCATCTTTCTCCGGGTTGCCCACAACTATTTCTTCTTCTTCTTCTTCTTCTTCTTCTTCTTCTTCTTCTTCTTCTGCTGCTGCTGCTGCTGCTGCTGACACAGGTTCCGGCATTGGATTTATAATCCGGTCAGGAAGTTCGTTTTCCGGTAGTGCTCCCCGATCCAACTGTTCCAGTAAGATGTCCAACCGGCCACGCATTTGCACAATATTTCTCTTTGCCACTTCACGCAAAGCAGAATCCGGTTTACGCGAAACGGCCTCCATCAGGCATTTAAGTTCCTGAATATCCAATTCTATATCGTTCAACAATGCTTGCATATCTACATCTGAATTTCTTCTTGAATGACTTCGCAAATGTAGAAATAAATAATGAAAAAACACCGAGAAGCCAATAAAACTATTACTTTTGCAACCAATTATAACATACATCAGCATGGTATTATTTTCAGAAGATCATATACAAGAGACGAGAAGAAGAGGAAGAATTGAAGTAATTTGCGGTTCCATGTTTTCAGGAAAAACCGAAGAACTGATCCGTCGCATGAAGCGGGCCAAATTTGCCCGCCAACGCGTAGAGATATTCAAACCTGCCATTGACACACGCTATTCTGAGGGGGACGTTGTTTCACATGACAGTAATACCATTTCCTCCACCCCCATCGACTCTTCAGCCAGCATACTGCTTTTCACATCCGAAATTGATGTGGTAGGCATTGACGAGGCACAGTTCTTCGACAGTGGTTTAATAGATGTATGCAATCAATTGGCAAACAACGGAGTACGTGTCATCATAGCCGGATTGGACATGGACTTCAAAGGCATACCGTTTGGTCCGATGCCAGCTTTGTGTGCCATTGCCGACGAAGTATCCAAGGTACATGCCATTTGTGTAAAATGTGGACAATTAGCCTCTTTTTCACACCGTACGGTGAAAAACGACAAACAGGTGCTATTGGGTGAAACAGCCGAATACGAACCTTTATGTCGGGAGTGTTACCAGAAAGCCCTGCAAGAGGACAAAGAAAAATCATAATGACCTCACGGTAGCAAAGCCCGGACATTTCCGGTGAGGTCGCACATCAAACGTCAGATTATTATGGAAAGGAAAAAGATTACATTTGATAGTTTCATACGTGGTTCCATCTGCTGTGCGCTCATTGTGGGATTACTGATACTTTTTAAAAGGCTCAGCGGCGTACTGCTACCTTTTTTTGTGGCATGGCTTATCGCTTATATGATTTATCCGCTCGTCAAATTTTTCCAGTATAAATTACGCTTTAAAAGCAGGATCATTTCTATTTTCTGCGCATTGTTCAGCATTACCATAGTAGGAATTGCCATTTTTTACCTTTTAGTGCCCCCAATGCTTGCCGAAATAGGACGAATGAACGATCTGTTGGTTACTTATCTGACTAATGGTGCTTATCGTTCCGGAACAGTGCCTCCTACTCTTTCGGAATTTATCCACAGACATATCGACCTTCAGGCACTGAACCGAATCCTAAGTGAAGAAAATATAATGAATACCATTAAAGAGACTGTTCCTAAACTTTGGGCACTCGTTGCGGAATCTATTAATATTCTGTTTAGCGTATTCGCTTCATTCATCATTTTATTATATGTGGTATTCATCTTGCTCGACTATGAATCCATCGCAGAAGGATGGCTTCACCTGCTACCAGGCAAATACCGTACCTTTGCATCCAATCTGGTCAATGACATACAGGATGGAATGAATCGCTATTTCCGCGGCCAGGCACTTGTTGCCTTCTGTGTCGGCATCTTGTTCAGCATTGGGTTCCTGATCATCGACTTTCCGATGGCTATTGCCTTGGGACTTTTCATCGGTGCCCTCAATATGGTTCCATATCTGCAGATTATCGGTTTCTTGCCCACCGTCATATTAGCAATCCTAAAAGCTGCTGATACCGGTGAGAATTTCTGGGTAATCCTGGCAGGTGCCCTCGTTGTTTTTATTGTTGTTCAAGCCATCCAAGATGGTTTCCTTGTCCCAAGAATCATGGGAAAGATCACAGGGCTCAACCCTGCCATCATTCTTTTATCTCTTTCCATCTGGGGATCCTTGCTCGGGATGTTAGGTATGATCATAGCACTCCCGCTCACCACCCTAATGCTCTCCTATTATCAACGTTTCATCATCAACAAAGAGAGAATAAAATACGACACACATGAAACATCTGATAATCAGAAGATAGAGGAAGATGACGAAAAATAAATAAAACTTTTTTCACCCAAAAGCTTGCAGATATAAAAAAAGTCACTACCTTTGCACCCGCAATCAGGAAATAACTGATACGCAAATAAGGATTGATTCGCTAGCTCAGCAGGTAGAGCACAACACTTTTAATGTTGGGGTC
>ERZ1026776.1978-NODE-1978-length-10737-cov-11.315110_pt1 | contig 10737 bp, 3 predicted proteins | sample MGYA00380125_ERZ1026776 | MGnify/ENA primary metagenome ERZ1026776 (study PRJEB33269, sample SAMEA4719761) | human gut metagenome | biome: human-associated habitat; feature: organic feature; material: feces | place: Cameroon | collected 2013-10 ... | reverse complement strand
ATATATATTATGTAAACAAATGTAAACAATTCCCAAAGTCGTGAAATTAGGCTCTTTCAAAATTTTTTATATAAGTAAGAGAGTTATAATTTGGAGAGCTTTAAAAAGTGAGCGTTAACAACGTAAATCAAGGTATAGATATTCAAAAGCTATTGCAACAAATGAAAACCAAAAATGGCAATGTTGCAGTATCTAAAAAGACTCCTGAATATATGACCAAAAATGGTTCAATTTTTAATGCTCAAAATACTAACCAAATTTCAGGAACTAACGCAAGAGTTCAATCAAGAGGAATTCAAGGTAACCAAACTGCTAATAATGTAGTTTCTGCAAATACTGCAAAATCAGTTTCTAATGTATCAAATACAACTGGCGCAGCTAAAACTCAAAATGCACAAAATAATAAATCAGTTGATAACAAAAACGATAAAGTTGATTTAAGTCAATATGATTTTGATAATTTAACATCTGTTTCTGATTCTGATTTACAAAATTTGAAATCAGAATTAAAAGAATTGAAAGATTCTGATTTACCAAGATTTGTTGAAAACAGTGTTGATAAAAAATTAGGAAAAGTTCATGCTGAAATTAATAAAAGAGCTTCTGTTTCAAGATTATCTGATGACAACCAAAAAGCTGAAGATAAAGCAAAAACAGGTTCTTCTATTGAAGACGGAAAATCTTCTGTTGCTGATTCAAAAGAAGCAAAAGGTAGCACTTCTGCTGCAACTTCTCAAACTGAAAAAGGAACAGCTGCAATGGACAAATCTGCTTCTGAAATGAAGTCTTTAGACAATAAAATGCAAAAAGACGACAAAAAATTGAAGCAACAAATGAAAAATGGCGAAAAGGAAATTCAAAATGCTCAAAAACAAATGAGAGCAGAAGCTGCTAAATCTGAGAAATTATCAGCAGAAAACGAACAATTAAATGCAGAAATTGAACAATTAAATGCAGAACAAGAAAATGCTCAATCTGTTGATAATGGTAATTCTGAAATTGCAACTCAAAACGGAACTTCTGATACGCAAGTAGTAAGCGGTTCTGGTTCATCTTCTGATAATAATGGTATTTCAGATCAAATTGAAGCTAAATCAGCTACAATTACTAAAAACCAAACAGCAATTACAACAAGTTCAAATAAAGTTAAAAAAATTCAAGTTTCAACAAACAAAAAAGTTAGAACTTTAACAAGAACAGCAAATACTTACAGGAAAACAGCAGCAGCTAATACAAAAGCAATTCAAAATGCTGAAACAAAATCTAACAAAGTTTTAGATGTTGCAAATAAAACAGATGAAATTTCTGGTTACGCAGTAATGGCAGGTCAAACAGCTCAATATGTTGGTAAAGGTATGATTGCAGTTGGTTCTGCAATGATTACCGGTGGTCAAGCTTTAATTGCAGCTGGTGGTGTTACAGAAAAAGTTGGTATTTCTGTTGAAACAGTTGGTAACTATGGTAAGATGGCTGCAAATGTTGCCAAAACTGCAGTATATGCAGCTCAAGGTAATATCGCAGGAGCTTTAGCTTCTGCTGGTACAGCAGTTATGTCAGGTGCTTCAGCTATCAAAGGTACTAAAGAAATGTCTAAAGGTTTCCAAAGCGTAAACAAAGAAATGTCAAATGCTTACGGTAAACTTAATGCTAAAGCTATGGCTAAAAAAGAGATTCAAACCGATAAAGCTAGCAAATTTGCTGAAAAGGCAAAAACTGCATCAGATGCAGGTGATACAAAAGCTGCTGAAAAATTCGCAAATAAAGCTTCAAAAGCAGAAGCTAAAGCTAATAAATTTGATACAAAGGCAAAAGGTTTCGCTAAGAAAGAATCAGATTTTGAAGATAAAGTTGCCAAAAAGGCTCAAGAAATTGCTGACAAGACAAAAAAAGATTATACTGAAGTTTACAACAAATTGTCAACAGGTGGAAGCAGCAAAGGCTTAAATCAAATGATGCAATTCGGTAGCTTTATGACATCTGCTAGTTCAATGTTTGGTCAACAACAATCTGCTTCTTCAACTGCAACTGTTACAAAAAATTCTACACAAGCTCAATACTTGCAACGTAGAAGAGTTGGCGCAGGTCGTTAATCTATATTGAAGATAATTTAGTTTTAAGCATATTATTATCTGCTTCCAGCATTATGTTTAGGTACAACAACTGATTTGCTAATGATTTATCAATGTTTACGAATTCTGCTCCTGCTCTTGTTTCAGATGTAGAAACAATTTTTACATTTGCGTGGATATCTAAATCTCCATAAGTTAAGTGAACCGGTACAATATCGCCAACTTTCAAAGTATTGTTGTGCTTAACCGCAATTCCTCCTCTTGAAACATCAATCAAATGGGTTACACCATCATTTGAGCGTTCCATTGTTACAGGTTTTGTTGTTTGGGATACGTTGAATCTCATATATTGACGTTTGTCGATTGAGTCAACATCACTTACATCTATTTTTCTTTGAACGTATGTGATACTACCGTCTTGCCCTTGGATTGTAGGGTTATTCGGTTCATCATCAATATCAGTATCCGTATCGGTGTCAATATCGGTGTCAGTATCGGTATCAATGTCTGTGTCTGTATCTGTGTCGATATCGGTGTCAGTATCTGTGTCAATGTCAGTATCAGTATCAGTATCTGTATCTGTATCTGTATCTGTATCAGTATCAGTATCAGTATCTGTGTCAGTATCAGTATCTGTATCAGTATCTGTATCTGTGTCAGTATCAGTATCAGTATCAGTATCTGTATCTGTATCTGTATCAGTATCAGCGTTTGGATAATAGTAGTTACGTTCGTCTTCTTCTCTACCGATACCAGTTACATCATCAGGTCTAACCGGAGCAGTAGTAACATCACTATCCGTCTTATTCGTTCTATCATCAGGAGTAACCGTACCAAAGGCTTCATCAGTATAGTTATAATGGTTACCATCAATGTAGATATCATCACCAACAACGTGAGTGTTACCCTCAACATCTACGTTCTTCACCGTAACGATAGAATCCGCATGTCCATTAGGTCCATCAACTTTAGTTCCCGGAACATTAGTGTTAATATCTAAACCTTTAATAACCGCATTATCCGGTTTGTAGTTTCCGTTAGGTCCGAAGTAATCTTGTGGCATATCCGGAACAGACCCTAAATAATCAATATCTAAGTTTTTACCTCTTGCGATGATAGTAACATCTTTATCGGCCGTAGTTTCTTTGACATGTAAATCACCAGAAGATTCAAAGTAAACATTCCCTTCACGAGAGATTAAATCGCAAACTTCAGTTTTGGTGTATTTGTCATCTAAACCTTTCATAGCGATGTCTTCGTTAGCTAAAACGTCCATAGAGTAACCATCGGTAGTCGTTTGGTTGAAAGTTAATTTGTTGTCCATAGAACCAATCTTCCCGTTAGAGATAAGAGAAATCCCTTTCCCTTCAACGTTGGCTTTAGACGGGTCAGTAGAGGCATTAATCATATTGTATCTGTGCCCATCAGCAACCCCGCCTGTCGCATGACTAAGATCATCAACAGTAAGAATAACTCTACCATCAGCTTTGATGTTGTCGATGTTCATATCAGAATCAATAGCTGCATAGTTGATAACAAGGTCGTCCGGCTTAGTAACTTTGTTAGTAGAAGCTTTAACTTTCCCTTTGATGTTACCGTTGATAGACTTAGTGAAGTCACGAGAGCCACCTTCTTTCGGTCCTATACCTGTGCAGGCAGCACCTTGACACCCACCACCGACTTCAAGTCCGATAGTACCATCATTAACATTCATAGTTAAATCTCCACCGGCATTAAGAAGAGTTTTTTCAACCCCGTAGTTAAGTAAACTACCGTTGTTGATTAAGATGTCGATGTTGTTGCCGGCTTTAACATAGTTGTTGTTATCTGTTTTATCACCGATAACAACGTTAGAATTTTTGTTGTCGATATTAACGTTGTTTTTCGCATCAATTAAACCTTTAACGTTAACACCACCATTACCAGAGTTAGTAACATTTATATCTTTAGTAGCATTAACTCTACCGGTAGAATTCAAGTTAATAGCACCATTTGTGTTGTTGATATTAACAGAACTACCATTGCCTGCAGTTTTATTTGCATTAATATTACCGTTAATTTCAATACCGGAACCAGAATTATCTAAATAGATATCTGAATTGTTGATACCTTGAACATTCCCATTGACAGTTAAAAAACCTGCAGTGTTAGTTAAAGTAGTGTCTCCATTAACGTTAGAAATGTCCCCGTCAACAGTGAAACCACCTTCGCCATTGTTAGTCATAGCAAGTTTACCGTTAGAGTTTTCAACAATTCCGGTTTCTGTTACGTTAAGTTCTGTACCATCATTTAAGATTGTGGCATCTCCATTGTTAGAGAATGTACCTCCAATGTTTAAAGCTCCGGCTTTGTTTGTGACTGTTGCAGTTCCATTATTGTTAACAGTGCCATCAATAGTTAAACCGCCAGCTCCAGTATTTAGCATTTCTAAGCCGTTAGAAGTTGCGATTTTTCCGTTTTCTCCAACATTTAAGCCTCTGGCACCATTGTTCGTAAATGTGCCTTTGCCACCGGTTGTTACATTTCCTGTAATATTCATACCGTCAACACCACTTTCGTAGTTTGTGAAAGTAGCATCTCCTGTTGTATTAAATGTTCCGGAAATTGTCATTCCTGCAGTATTGTTTGCAGAATTGTTAGCATAACCGTTTGTTACAGTTGCATTACCTTGATGATTTACGTTTCCAGAAATCTCTTGACCTCTTGCACCAGTATTATTGATTGTTAATTCGCCTTGAGTATTTACGTTTCCTGAAACTGTTAATTTTGAATTATTGCTTGCCTTTTGACCAATTGTGTTGAAAATTTGAGTTGTTCCATTGTTTTCCAATGTTCCGGAGATTGTCATATCTCCCTCATTGTTGTTTAATTTCAACAAACCATTAGCATTAGAAATTGTACCAGATACGTTGATTCCATTCGAAGCATTGTTCATGTTGTAAACTTTGATTTGGCTATTATCACCTGTTGCAAAGTTTTTAACTGTACCTTGAACATCTGTACCTGTTTTAGATGTGATAATAATTTGACCGTCTTTTGTACTTGCAAATTCGTTACCTTTATTCAAGTTATCGGCATTTACAAGATTGTTGAACAAAGTTGTTGCTCGGTCTTGGCTTGTAATTACAGACATTTTATCATTGTTTATGCCTGCCATCATTCCGCCTGCTTTACCAACTGTGATTTGTCCACCTTTTAAATCGATGTCACCTGATGTAATTACTTTACCATTGATTGTAATTTCACCACTGCTTACACCGTTGATAATACTATTCAAACCTTGTTCTGTTTGATTGTTTTTAAGATTGTTATAACTTCCTGATGATGGAGTATAAACACCCAATGAACCTACATTAAGTACACCAGATGCCCCAACTACCATACCGTTAGGAGATACGAAAATTGCTTTACCACCATAGAAACTGCCATCTCTCATTGAGTTAACAATACCATTGATGTTAATTTTGTTATCAACCATGTTAACAAATGTAGAAATGTCTGAGAAGTTTAAGTTCGCAACATCACCTGCATCAAGGTTAAACTTTTCATAACCTCTAAAACCGATATTGCCTGCCTTACCTGTTGGGTCAATGTTGAAAGTCCCATGACCTCCGTTTGTAATTCCAGAAATTTCACTGGCTACAACAGTTAAAGCCATTGTCTGTTGTAGCATAAATACACCTGTTAATAGAGATGCGATTACTCTTCTTTGGTTCTTTCTACTCTTCCTAGTCATTTTCTATCCTTTCATATTTATTATGTGTTATTATTACTTTCTTCATTTCTCGCCTTTATTTTGATTTCTCTTGCACACAGCTCACGCTAAGGCATGATATTCGAATACATATGTATTAATAAACGGTTTTTTATCTGTTGATATTCAGTCTTTTGAAACAAATATTCATAAAATTTTACAAATATTTACAAAGATGTTTGAGGGTAAAAGCCTCTGACTAATCAGAGGCTATACATTACTTGTTGAATGAAATCATTTCATCTTCCAAAATTATGCTCAAATATAGAAGTTTGTTTGCAGTTGCTTTGTCTAGGTTCACAAATACTGCACCTGCTCGATTTGTTGTTGCTGTTACAACTTTTACATTTGCATTAATATCTAAATCTCCATATTTTAAGTGTACTGGTACAATATCTCCGACTTGTAAACTGTTTTCGTGACTTACAGCTATACCGCCTCTTGAAATATCAAGTAGTCCATTTATTTTGTCTGTTTTTTCAAGCATTACCGGAATGTTATTTCCTTTAATGTCAAATCTTATGTATTGACGTTTATCTATTGTTTCAATATTGTCTTCATCTATTCTTTGTTTGTATCCGATACTTCCATCTTCATCGTGAATTACTGGTTGCTCCGGTTCCGGTGTTGGAGTTGGTTCCGGAGTAGGGGGAGTCGGAGGAGTCGGTGGTGTAGGTGGGTTTGGTGTCGGATCCGGAGTAGGATCTGGAGTAGGATCTGGTGTAGGATCAGGTGTTGGATCTGGTGTAGGATCAGGTGTTGGGTCTGGAGTCGGGTCCGGTGTTGGGTCTGGATCAGGATCTGGTGTCGGATCCGGAGTAGGATCTGGAGTAGGATCTGGAGTAGGATCTGGAGTAGGATCTGGTGTTGGATCAGGTGTTGGATCAGGTGTTGGATCTGGCTCTGCATCTGGAATCTCAAGTGGAGTTGCATCTACTTTTCCATCGTCTGGGTCAACATTTGATTTTTCCCCATCAAATGTTCCGTCGCCATCTCCATCTGGATAATAGTAGTTTCTTTCAGTTTCTGTTCTTCCAGTATCTGTAACATCATCAGGTCTTACAGCCTTACCTGTCGGAATTCCCTCAACCCCATCAAGAGTTCCTTGAACTTTGGTTGTAGAATTATCTCTTTCTTTTGTAAAACCGTCTTTATTAAAATGAGCAACAATGCCATTTGCATAAATATTATCAGCTGTAATTTCTAAAGTTCCTTTATCAAGAACTGCATTGTCAATTCTTACTTCTGAATCAGCCCAAGCTTCATGATTTCCGTCAACCAATGTTTCTGTAGGTCTTATATTATGATTGATATCAAGGGCTTTAACTACTGCATTGTTTGGTAGAGCTTCATTTTTGTAGTCATCTTTTGTATAACCTCCAGATTGCAAGGAAGCATTGTCTTCTGTTCCGTAATTTCTTGGTCCAAAGTAATCTTGCGGAATCAAAGCTGAGTCATCTATGTGACCTAAGTTTTTAATATGTAACTTTTTGCCTCTTGTAATAACTTTTAAATTACCCTCAGCCGTTACATTTTCGATTTCTGTATTACCTGCAAATTCTACGTCTAAATCTCCTCTACGGGCAATCATTGATGATACAGTGTTTTTAATAACTTCTTTATCTCTTCCGTAATTTGTATCATTAAAGCTATTTTCTTTTAAATAGATGTTTTGATTTGCAAGTCCGTCCATTTTGTAATTATCAGCATCTGTTTGAATAAATGTTATCTTGTTGTCTTTTGTTCCGATACTTCCGTTAGAGATTAAAGAAATTCCTCTGCCCTCAATGTTCGTACCATTGCCAGTTGTGGCATTAATCATATTATATTGAGTTCCTGTTGCGGTTCCACCTTTTGCGTGAGCGGAATCATCAACAGTAAGAATAACTCTTCCATTAGCTTTTATTGAATTGATATTCATATCTGAATCTAATGCGGCATAGTTAATAACTAAATCATTATTTGTATTTGTCGAATCTGTTGTTTTTGCGGTTACTTTTCCTTTAATGTTACCGTTAATAGATTTTGTAAAATCTCGACTTCCTTGAGTTTTTGGTCCAATTCCGGTACTATTTGTGCTAGAGCCTGTTTGTTGAACTCCAGAACCAATTGTTCCGTTTATAGCAGTCATATTCAAATCGTCATCGGCTTTAACTAAAATCTTTTCTGTTCCGACATTTAAAATACTTCCATCTGTATTGTTAATATTAATATTTTGACCTGCTGTAATGTAGTTGTCGTTTTCTGTGTTATCACCAATTACAACATTGCTATTTTTGTTTGTTATATTGACATTCTTCTTAGCATTAATTAGACCTTTAATGTTAGTACCACCATTTGCAGTGTTACTTGCTGAAACGTTATTGTTTCCGTTAACTCTACCTGATGATTCAATATTAATACCCTTGTCTCCGGTATTAGTCATTGTTAAATCTCCATTAGAGAAGACCGTACCTTTTACATTAAGTCCATTCATACCATTATTTGTTAGGTCTGTAGTTGTTCCCTCATTTGAAACAGAACCATTTATGTTAAAAGCTCCATTGTTATTAATCATTTTTAATGTTGCTTCTTTATTTGTAATTGTTCCATCGACGATTAAATTTGAACCGTCATTTGTAAATGTCGCATCACCAGTATGAGTAAATGATCCTTTTACATATAAATCACCGGCTTTATTTATAACATCTGCTGTTCTTTCACTTACGGATTTACCAAGAATATTCAATCCTTGTGCTCCTCTGTTTTCTAATTGAATATCTTTTTTAGAATAAACACTTCCTGTTTCTGTTATATTTAAACCTTTAGAACCAGTATTTAAAATTGTTAGTTTATCATTCAAGTTGTTTACTTGACCGTTGATATTAAATCCGTCATTACCGTTATTAGTAAGATTTGTTAAACCTCTATTAGAAACAATAGCTGATTGATTAATATTAAATGCTCCGTTTTGGTTTAACATTGTTAATGTACCATTATCATTTGTGATATTTCCATTAACTATTAAATTCGCTCCATTATTTGTAAATGTTGCATTTCCTTTGTTAATAAACTCTCCATTTGCAGTTAATGTTCCTGCTTCATTTAGAATTTCTGCATTGTTAGAGTTGTTTACATTAGCAACAGTTAAACCACCATTACCTGTATTTGTAATGTTTAAACCTGTAGTGTTGATATTACCTGTTGAAGTTTCTTCAAAACCTCCAGAGGCATTATTTGTAATAGTAGTTGTTCCATTTTTACCTTTAATTGTTCCTGTTACGGTTAATTTTGTTGCCGAGTCTTTATTTAAAATAGTTGTATTCCCATCATTGTTAAATCTGCCGTTGATATTCAAAGCACCTGCTTCATTTGTAATCGTTGCAGTTCCATTATCTGTAACTATGCCATCAATAGTTAAACCGCCAGATCCTGTATTTAGCATTTCTAAATCGTTAGATGTTGAGATTTTTCCATTTTCACCAACATTTAAGCCCCCAGCACCATTGTTTGTAAATGTGCCTTTTCTTCCGGTTGTTACATCTCCAGTAACATTCATACCATCGACACCGCTTTCGTAGTTTGTGAAAGTAGCACTACCTGTTGCATTGAATGTTCCGGAAATTGTCATTCCTGCAGTGTCGTTTGACGCATTATCTTTATAACCATTGGTTACGACAGCATCTCCTGTATGATTAACAGTTCCAGAAATTTCCATACCTTTTATACCGCTATTTGATATTTCTAAGTAACCTTTTGTATTTACATTTCCTCCTACTGTAAGCTTGGAATTGTTATTTTCAGCTTGACCAATTGTATTGAAAATTCTAGTTATTCCAGAACTACCCTTGTTTTCAATTGTTCCGGTGATTGTCATATCACCTTCATTGTTATTTAATTGAACAGTTCCTTCTGCATTTGAAATCGTTCCGGAAACTTTAATACCGTTTGTGGCATTATTCATATTCTGAATTTTAGTTAAACTATTGTTGCCTTGTGCTATATTCATAACTGTACCTTGAATATCTGTACCTAAACTTGATGTTATGATAATTTGACCGTCTTGAGTTCCTGCAAATTGTTTTGCGGTCTCTTGGTTTGTATTATTAACAAGGCTATTAAATAATGCATCTGCAGTAGTTCTGTTTAAAACTTGCATATTGTTTTCAGAAACACCATTGATTATTAAACTATCTTTGCCAACTGTGATTTGACCGCCTCTTAGATTGATATCACCAACTGAAAGAATTTTGCCATTAATTGTAACTTCTCCAGAGTTTGCTCCTAGCATTATTGAATTTAATCCCGTTTTATCTTGCTTATTTTTGAAGTTCTTATAACTGCTTTCACTAGGAGTATAAACACCCAATGAACCTACATTAAGTACGCCAGATGCACCAACTACCATACCGTTAGGAGATACGAAAATTGCTTTACCACCATAGAAACTGCCATCTCTAACAGAGTTAACAACACCGTTGATTTTGATATTGTTATCTACCAAGTTTACGAAAGTTGAAATGTCTGAGAAGTTTAAGTTCGCAACATCACCCGCATCAAGATTAAATTTTTCATACCCCCTGAAGCCGATTCCATCAACAGTTTTTTCAGGATTAATATTAAATACACCGTTATTTCCAGAAATCCCAGAAATTTCACTTGCAAAAGTATTTAACATAATTGATTGTTGTAAGAAAAATGCTCCAGTTAATAAAGATACAATAATTTTTTGTTGTCTCTTTTTGTTGCTTGTTCTAAATCTTTTGCTTGTAGAATTTTCTTTCATTTCTTTTACCTTCTTGATTGCACACAGGCATGATATTTGAATCTTATACAATTATTCTGTCGGTTTATTTCTACTATTGATTTAGAATTTTTGAGATATTTTTTACAAAAATTAACAAAAAAGATAGGCTAAATTAATAACCCTGTCTC
>ERZ1026776.1977-NODE-1977-length-10737-cov-22.654746_pt1 | contig 10737 bp, 11 predicted proteins | sample MGYA00380125_ERZ1026776 | MGnify/ENA primary metagenome ERZ1026776 (study PRJEB33269, sample SAMEA4719761) | human gut metagenome | biome: human-associated habitat; feature: organic feature; material: feces | place: Cameroon | collected 2013-10 ... | reverse complement strand
TGCATATGGTCGAGACCATCAACCGGATGCGTCAGGCCACCAACCAGCTGGTCTATCAGAACGGCCACGAGCCGACGCCGGAAGAGCTGGCAAAGGCCATGGATATGAGCGTCGAGCGCGTCCGCGAGATCCAGCGGATGGCGCAGGAGCCGGCAAGTCTGGAAAGCCCCGTCGGCGAGGAAGAGGATTCTTCGCTGGGCGATTTCGTCGCGGACGAGAACGCCGAGGCTCCCGGCAAGGCTGCGGACCGCGCCATGGTGGCCCAGCAGATCAATCAGGCCCTGAAGAGCCTGACTCCCCGTGAGGAGAAAGTCATCCGTCTGCGCTTTGGTCTGGACGATGGCCGTCCCCGCACGCTGGAGGAAGTCGGCCGCGACTTTGGCGTTACCCGTGAACGTGTCCGCCAGATCGAGGCCAAGGCCATCCGCAAGTTGCACAGCCGCAAGTGCCTTGCTCTGCTGAACGGCCTGATCGAGTGATAAAGTGATTTGAACCTGAAAACGCCCTCTGCTGCATCGAAATGGTGCGGCAGAGGGCGTTTTGCATCACAGGATGGTGCTTTTCCGGGGAGTGTGGTATACTGGGAAAACAGAAGGGATGAAATCAGAATTTGCGGAGGGAACGATGGACGATTTTGCAATAAAAGAGATGCTCGCCATGCAGCAGACTCTGCAGGAAAAATATAAAGACAAGTGGGAAACGATCTGCCCCGAAGCTGGTAAGCATAAATTGCTGTGGATGCTTGGTGAAGTCGGTGAAGTCATTGATATTATAAAGAAAAATGGGGACGAAAAGGCTGTCGGGGATGCAGCGGTGCGGCAGCATCTTGTGGAAGAGATGGCGGATGTGCTCATGTATTACAATGATGTCCTGCTGTGTTATGGAATCAGTGAGCAGGAACTGAAAGAAGCCTACATCGCCAAGTTTGAAAAGAACATGAAGCGCTGGTAAACTCGCGTTTGTGGAGAGCAGCGGAACGGCTTTGCCAGTGCGCATTGGCAGAACAGGAGTGAAAAACGATGGAGCAGACGATTGAAAAAGCAATCGAGTTTATCAAGGACGTGTTCAAAGAGGACTTCAGCGGGCACGACTTTTATCATTCGATGCGCGTTTATCGCATGGCGCTGAAAATTGCCGAAGCCGAAAAGGCAGATACGGAAACAGTCGCCCTTGCGGCGCTGCTCCATGATGTGGACGATCGAAAGCTTTCGCCGCAGACGGCCGCAAAAAAAGACCGTGCGGTGGGATTTATGCGCAGCCAGAATGTGCCGGAAGCGAAGATTCGGCAAATCTGTACGATCATCGATGAAATTTCCTTCAAGGGAACTGACTCCGTGCGGCCTTCGACCTTGGAAGGAAAGTGTGTGCAGGATGCGGACCGGCTGGATGCACTGGGAGCCATCGGCATCGCACGCACCTTCGCCTATGGCGGAAATCATAACCGTTCTATGTACGACCCGGACCAGCCTCCGCAGATAGGAATGGACCAGCAAGCCTATCAGAACAGCAACTCGTGCTCGCTGAATCATTTCTACGAAAAGCTGTTTTTGCTCGAAGAGATGATGAACACGGAATCCGGAAAAACGATCGCCGCAGAACGGACGCAGTATATGAAACAGTTCGTGGACCGGTTTCTGGCCGAATGGGATGGGCTGGACGACTGAAAAGCGTTTGATAAAGCGGCGGACCAATTCGGCCGATTTGCTGGAAAAAGCCTGGAAAAGGCCGTGGCAAAGGCGAATCTTCAAAAAAATTCGAGCTTTTTTGGAAAAACCTCTTGCCAAATGATGTGCTTTATGGTAAACTAATTGAGCTGTGATTGTGCTGCTATAGCTCAGTTGGTAGAGCGCATCCTTGGTAAGGATGAGGTCTCCAGTTCGAATCTGGATAGCAGCTCCATTACAAAAACCACTTGGGTCCTTTGAGATTCAGGTGGTTTTCTTTTTTGCTGTTGAAATTTTGGAAACTGGATGCTATAATAAAGATAAAGAGAACGCTGTCCGGTAACGGTCAGCTCCTCCGCGACGTCATAAGAATGACCGCTTGGTGTGGAAGCCTGGGGCGGTCATTTCTTATGTAGGTAAGTAAAAACAGTCCAACTGATCTGAAACGTCACATAGACTACACCACCAATCAAGGTGAGCAGCTGCAAAACTTCTGACAGCGTCATGGGCCATTCCCCCTTTCGCATGAGCGTCGGGGGAAACCATATAAGAAAATCGCCTCCCCCGCAACAAAGCGGAAGGGGCTGACCGCCTACCATATGGACAGCGTTCTCATAGGATGGTATAACAAAAAGAGCAGATACTTTCAACTGATAAAAGCAAGAGCCGCAGACCGATCGGTCTGCGGCTCTGCTTTATGGGAAAGAGGTAAATCAGAAAACGTCAAAAATCAACGTCGGTATCGTAGTAGCAGCACTTGAGCAGCTTCTCCATCTCTTCCTGACTGGGCTGACGGGGATTGGAACCCGTGCAGGCGTCAGCGATGGCATTCTTGGCGATATCCGGCAGACGCTCGAGGAACACTTCCTCGGGAACGAAGCCTTGTTCGGTGGGATAGGAGTCCGGGCCGTAGTTCTTGATACAGTGCGGGATATTCAGCGCATCGTTCATGCCGCGCAGATACTCGATGAGCAGCTTGACCTTCTCATCGTCGTTTGCGCCGCCCAGCTTCATCTCGTCAGCGATGACGCCATAGCGCTTCTTGGCTTCGGGGTCCTTGGCATTGAAGGCGATGACTTTGGGCAGATACATGGCGTTTGCTGCACCATGGATGATGTGAGCGCCGTAATCAGCGAAGGCTGCGCCAGTCTTGTGTGCCATCGAATGAACGATGCCAAGCAGAGCGTTCGAGAATGCCATACCGGCAAGGCACTGTGCGTTGTGCATGGAATCGCGCTTGGCCATGTCGCCGTTATAGCTGTCCACCAGATCGCCTTGGATCATGCGAATCGCAAAGATGGCCAGAGGATCGGTGTAGTCACAGTGTGCGGTGGAGACATACGCTTCGATGGCATGGGTCATAGCGTCCATACCGGTATGCGCGACCAGCTTCTTGGGCATCGTTTCGGCCAGATCGGGATCGACGATGGCAACATCGGGCGTGATCTCAAAGTCTGCGATGGGATACTTGATGCCCTTCTGGTAGTCGGTGATGATGGAGAATGCGGTCACTTCGGTGGCCGTGCCGGAAGTGGACGAGATCGCACAGAAGTGTGCCTTGCGGCGGAGCGGCGGGATGCCGAACACCTTGCACATCTCTTCGAAGGTGATCTCGGGATACTCGTACTTGATCCACATAGCCTTGGCGGCATCGATGGGGGAGCCGCCGCCCATGGCGATGATCCAGTCCGGCTCGAACTTCAGCATGGCTTCTGCGCCGCGCATGACAGTTTCAACAGAAGGATCGGGTTCGATGCCCTCAAACAGCTCGACTTCCATGCCGGCTTCCTTCAGATAGCCGACTGCACGATCCAGAAAACCGAACCGCTTCATGGAGCCGCCGCCGACGCAGATCATAGCCTTTTTGCCGGTAAAGCTCTTCAGGGCTTCCAGAGCACCCTTGCCGTGGTAAAGGTCGCGGGGAAGAGTAAAACGTGCCATAGGAACCTACCTCCAAATCAAAATACTCTCTCAGATTGATACAAAAATAACCAATTCCATTGCACAAAGTATACCGCAAACTGGTAAAAAGTTCAATGGATAAAGTGGAGAAAGAATGGCCCGGTTTTGGGCATTTTGATGGAACGAAAAAATCCAGCCCCTCTCAATTCTGCAAATCAGATTGAAAGAAGCTGGATTTTCTGGTATACTTCTTGCGAGAACGCTGTCCATATGGTAGGCGGTCGGCCGCCTCTGCGTGCGCAGGGGAGGCGATGTTCTTATGCGGTTCCTCTGACGCTTCGGCGAAAGGGGGGATGGCCCATGACGCTGTCAGAAACCTTGCAGCTGCTCACCTTGATCGGCGGGGCAGTTTATGTGACATTTCAGATCAGCTGGACTATTTTTACATACCTGCATAAGAAATGACCGCCCAAAGCTCCTACACCAGGCGGTCATTTCTTATGACTAATCTGCAGAGGGGCTGACCGTTGCCGGACAGTGTTCTCTTTATTTGTATTATAGCATCTAGCCGCAAAAATTTCAATAACAAAAAAGAAAACCACCTGAATCTCAAAAGATTCAAGTGGTTTTGCAATGGAGCTGCTATCCAGATTCGAACTGGAGACCTCATCCTTACCAAGGATGCGCTCTACCAACTGAGCTATAGCAGCAAATGGCGACCCGGATCGGGCTCGAACCGACGACCCCCAGCGTGACAGGCTGGTGCTCTAACCAACTGAGCTACCGGGCCATGATCGCTCAAGTTCGCGGCTGTTTACCGCCGGAACGTGCTTTATTATACCTGAAGAATGACTTCTTGTCAAGCATGAATTTCGGAAAATGTCAAAAAACTTTCCCGACAGGTGGACACGGCAGAAAAAACGCAAAACAAAACACCCGGAACGACTGCTCCGGGTGTTTGTGGCAGGGGTAGTAAGTCTCGAACTCACGGCACGCGGTTTTGGAGACCGCTGCTCTACCAACTGAGCTATACCCCTAAATCAATGCTGCATTCGCTGAATGCTTGATTATTATATAAGATTCGGCGAAAAATGTCAAGCATAAATTTTCAATTTTTCGAATTGCAGCCGCAGCAGCCGTCGTTGGCGGACGGAAGGCTCTTGGCCAGCTGTTCCAGCGTCACGCTGTCGATGTACTGATTGATGACATCGTCCAGCCCTGCCCAGAACGGGAGGGTGAAGCACTGGTCCGACATGGGACACTCGTTGGTCTCGCTGCCAAGGCAGGGGATGGGGGCTACGCTGCCCTCGATGGCGCGCAGGATCTCCCCGGCGGTGTAGTCGGCGGGGGCCTTGGTCAGACGGTAGCCGCCCTGACTGCCCCGCTCGCTTTTGACCAGACCGACCCGTGCCAGCGGGGTGACGATCTGTTCCAGATATTTCAGACTGAGGTTCTGCCGCTCGCTGATCTCCTTCAGGGAAACCGTTGTTCCCGGGGCGTAGCGGGCCAGTTCAGCCATCAGCCGCAGCGCGTAGCGGCTTTTCGTCGAAAACTTCATAGCGATTCTCTCCTTGTTCGTCTCTTTAGTATAACACGGCGGACCGGATTTGAAAAGTGAAAACGCGGCTTTCTCTTGTCGAAACAAAAAAGGTCTGGTATCATATAATAGAGAAAGTATGAGATCAGGAGATGGACCTATGATAGAAAAGATCGATGCCGGTGCTGCGATCCGGCTGTTGGATGCAGGAAAAGCGGTGGCCGTGGACGTCCGGGAGCCGGACGAATACGCCGTGGGCCACATCCCGGGCGCAAAACTGCTGCCCTTGGGGGAGGTGCTGAGCCGTGCCGCAGAAGTCCTGCCGGACAAAAACGCCGCGTGGCTGATCTACTGCCGCACGGGACGCCGCAGCGCGGATGCCGTGCAGAAGCTGGCAAGCCTCGGTTATGAGAATCTATATGATCTGGGCGGCATTCTGAGCTGGCCGTATGAGATCGAAGGGGACTTTGAAGGGCATTTTTGACCCAAAGTCTCTTTGAAAAACAAGCGGGCCTTGCAGTCCGGTTTGTGAAGAAGAAAGGATCGTTCCTATGCCCTTTACAGCAAAACAGTTTGCGGGCAGCCATTGCGGCTGCCGGTATCAGCAGGATTACCGCCCGACGCTGGGCCGGGACGGCAAAAAGGAATCCGGAACACTGGAAGTCATCAAGTTCTATTATGATGGAGCCATCCGGTTCGAGCAGCACTGTTACGGCGAAGCGGCGACCTTCGTGTTCGGCGTCTGGGCGGCCGGCATGGATGCCGACGGGACCCTGCACTGGGCCTTGCCGGACCGGAAGAAGAGCTACTACGACGAGGAGTATCTGCCCAAAAAGCTGGACCGTGTGGACGAAGCCGGGAACCTCTATTTTGACGGCTCGAACTTCCCGTGGAAGCTGGCGGACGACTTCGTGGAGGACAAACGCTGGGGATATCCCCGCTGGAAGGTGCTGCTGGGCAAGCTGACCGGCAAGGGAAAAGGCTGAATTGTAAAAAATTCTGGACAAATCCCGGAATTTGCGGAATCCATATTGACACGCTGGGAATACTAGGGTATAAATATAAAGTCAAAAGCATTGCATTCGGGCAGGAGTGCCCGATTTCATCCGAGGAAAGGACAGGATATTCCCATGGAAATTTCTGAAAAAGTTGTCTATCTGGACAACGCCGCGACCACGGCCTGTGCTCCGGAAGCACTGGCTGTGATGACCGAGGCTCTGAGCGGAGCCTGCGGCAACCCCAGCAGCCACTACTCCATCGGCTACGAGGCCAAGGAGTTCGTAGACACCGGCCGTGCACAGGTCGCAAAGGCTGTCAACGCTTCCCCGGCGGAGATCTTCTTCACCGGCTGCGGTTCTGAGGCCGACAACTGGGCCGTCAAGGGCACGGCCTTCACCAAGGCACGTCAGGGCAAGAAGCACCTCATCACCAGCGCGTTCGAGCACCACGCCATCATGCACAGCATGCGCAGCTTGGAGCGGATGGGCTTTGAGGTCACCTATATCCAGCCCACCTCTGAGGGCTACATCCGCCCCGAGGACGTGGAAGCTGCTATCCGTCCCGATACCGCACTGGTCAGCATCATGATGGCCAACAACGAGATCGGAACCATCCAGCCCATCAAGGAGATCGCGGAGATCGCCCACAAGCACGGCGTCTGGATGCACACCGATGCCGTTCAGGCCGTTGGCTCGATCCCCGTGGACGTCAAGGAACTGGGCGTGGATATGCTGTCCATGAGCGCTCATAAGTTCAACGGCCCCAAGGGTATGGGTGCGCTGTACTGCAAGAAGGGCGTCTGGCCCCAGAACCTGATCGACGGCGGCAGTCAGGAAGCCCGCCACCGCGCTGGCACGGAGAACGTCGCTGGCATCGCGGGCATGGGCAAGGCACTGGAACTGGCCACCGCACATCTGGAAGAGCGGATGGCACACGAGCAGGAACTGCGCGATTACGTCATCGACCGCATCCTGAAGAACATCCCCGAAGCTCGCCTGAACGGCGGCCGGAACCCCCGTCTGCCGGGTAACGTGAACATCAGCTTCCCCGGTCTGGAGGGTGAGACCATCCTGCTGGACCTCGATATGCACAACATCTGCGCCTCGACCGGTTCTGCCTGCAACTCGGACAGTCTGGACCCGAGCCATGTTCTGCTGAGCATCGGTGTGCCGGAAGAGATCGGCCACGGCTCGATGCGGTTCACCTTTGGCCCGCAGAATACCATGGAAGAAGCAAAATACCTGTGCGACGTGCTGGAGGAAGTCATTCCCCGCCGCCGTGCGATGAGTTGTATGTGGCTGCAGGGTCAGAACAAGGCCCGTCAGTACAGCCTGAAGGGAGAGCAGTAAAATGGCAAGTATGTATAGCGCAAAGGTCATGGAGCACTTTGCAAATCCGCACAATGTCGGTGAGATCCCCGACGCAAACGGCGTGGGCGAAGTCGGCAACCCCAAGTGCGGCGATATCATGCGCATGTACCTGAAGATCGAGAACAACGTCATCGTGGATGTGAAGTTCCTGACCTTCGGCTGCGGCGCTGCCATCGCGACCAGCAGCATGGCCACCGACCTCATCAAGGGCAAGACCATCGAGGACGCCCTCAAGCTGACCAACAAGGCCGTTGTGGAAGCGCTGGAAGGTCTGCCTCCCATCAAGGTCCACTGTTCTGTTCTGGCTGAACAGGCCGTCAAGGCAGCTCTGTCGGATTACTACCGCCGTCAGGGAATCGATCCGGAACCCATCGTGGGCAAGCTGGAAGAGGACTGCGACCATTGCGAGAGCTGCGGCGAGTAATTCTTAGCGTTTTATAAAAATGACCGCCCCGGCGGATGCTGCAACAGGCATCGCCGGGGCGGTTTTGCGCTTCTTATTTATAAAGAGAAAAGATCAATCCAGCCGCAGACTTTCCAGCACGGCTTCCACGACGGGGAGCGGGACCTGCCCGGGGGCACTGGCCGTCCCGGGATTGGCAAAGGTCATGGCAGAACCGAACGCTTCGCCGCACAGGCGGCTGACCGCGCCCAAGGCTCCCATGCTCATGGTGATGACCGGCGTTTCGGGGTTCTGGTCGGCCATCTCGGCAGTCGCGGCCAGAAGCTCCAGCACATCGGTGCGGCAGGTGGGCATTACGGCCAGCTTGGGCAGGTCGGCCCCGGCTTGCTGCATCTGGACCATGCGGCGTACTAACTCGGCCTTCGGCGGCGTTTTCTGGAAGTCGTGGCTGGAACAGACGACCTTCACCCCGGCGCCGTGTGCCATCGCAATGAGAGACGGAAGCGTTTCCTGATTCGGGAAGAACTCGATGTCCAGCAGATCGGCACAGCCGGAAGCACAGACCGTTTTGCAGAACGCCGCGTACTGCTCGGCCGAAAGCACTTTCTCGCCGCCCTCGGCTTTGGTGCGGAAGGTGACGAGAAGAAGCTTTTCGCCCAACGCCTTCCGCAGGGCGGAAAGACAGCGGCTCAGTGCGGCAGGATCGAGGACATCGGCAAACCAGTCGGCCCGCCATTCCACACATTCAGCGGATAATGTGGAAAACTCGGCGGCCTTTTGCAGAATGGCGGCTTCGCTCTGCTCGACGATGGGGAGAATGACCTTGGGGCGTCCCTCGCCGATGCGGCAGTTTCGGATGGTAACACAAGACATGGCAGACCCTCACTTTCCTTCTTATAATAGAAGGGTGCGGTCCGGCTTGTCAAGCCTGTAAGCGATTGTGGAGTCGTTTTTTGTTCAAATTGATCCTTGCATGATGCGGCAGAATCCGCTACAATAAAACCAGCAAAAGGCAGCGTGGCCCAAAACGGGTCGCGCTGCCTTTTTTGTTTGAGATGATAGGAGTAAGAAGTATGAATGAAGAAACCAAACCGGCTCAGCCGGAACCAAAAATGAAAACGACCGCGCAGGTCTTAGTGGATTGTCTGGAAGCAGAGGGCGTCGATGTGATGTTCGGCATCCCGGGAGAGGAAACGCTGGACCTGATGTTTGCCATCCGGGACAGCAAAATTCGCTTTATCCCGGTGCGGCATGAGCAGGGCGCGGCCTTTATGGCCGATGTATATGGCCGTCTGACCGGGCGGGCCGGCGTCTGCCTGTCCACGCTGGGACCCGGCGCAACGAATCTTGTGACCGGCGTTGCCGATGCTTATCTGGACGGTGCGCCGCTCGTGGCCATCACGGGACAGGTCGGCACGGACCGGATGCAGCTGACCAGCCACCAATATCTGGACCTGACGGCCATGTTTGAACCGATCACCAAGCGCTCGAAGCAGATCATCCGCCCGGACACGGTGGGCGAGATCGTGCGGCTGGCCTTCAAACACGCCGAAAAGGGCAAGCCGGGTGCGACCCACATCGACCTGCCCCAGAACATCGCGAAGATGCCCGCCGATGCTGTTCCTCTCAAGCGCCAGCAGCTCCACGACCTCTATGCGGACCCCATTCACATTGCGGCGGCGGGAAAGATCATCAGCGAAGCAAAGAACCCGGTGATCTTGGCCGGTGCGGGAGCTGTGCGCGGACATGCGGCGGCGGCCATCACCGAGCTGGCGGACCGGCTGCACATCCCGGTCGTGAATACGATGATGGCAAAGGGCATCATCCCGATGGACGACAAGTACAGCCTGTGGACCATTGGCATCCCACAGAAAGACTATGTAAATCAGGTGTTCGACCGCGCCGATGTGGTCATCGCCATCGGCTATGATATCGTCGAGTGCGCCCCGGCCAAGTGGGGTGCGCGGCCGGATATGGCCATCGTGCACATTGACAACGCCCCGGCGGATGTCAACAAACGGTATCAGCCCGCCGTCGAAGTCGTGGGCGACATCTCGGAGAGCGTCTACGAGATTCTGCGCTGCGCCCGCCGCACCGAAGAACCGGAATTTGCACTGGCCCTTCGCAAGACGATGGAAGCAGAGCATCAGGCCATGGCCGATGACGACAGCTGCCCGATGAAACCGGCCCGTATCCTCGCGGATGTGCGGAAGGTCATGGGGAAAGAGGATATCCTCGTCAGCGACGTGGGTGCTCATAAGATGTGGATCGCCCGCCACTACGACTGCTACGAGCCGAACACCTGCCTGATCTCCAATGGCTTTGCAAGTATGGGTTTCTCCATCCCGGGGGCTTTCGCGGCTAAGCTGCTGAATCCGGACAAAAAGGTTCTGGCTGTCTGCGGCGACGGCGGTTTCATGATGAACAGTCAGGAGCTGGAAACCGCTGTCCGCGAAAAGGTCCCCTTCGTGACGCTGATCTGGGAGGATGCCAGCTATGGTCTGATCAAGTGGAAAGAACAGGAGCAGTTCGGCGGAGAGCACTGTTTTGTGGATTTCACGAACCCGGACTTCAAGCTGCTGGCGGAAGCGATGCACTGTAAAGGCTATCGGGTGGAAAAGGCAGAGGACCTGATCCCGACCTTGGAAGAGGCTTTTGCACAGAAGGTCCCGAGCGTGATCGTGGTCCCGGTGGACTACAGCGAGAACATGAAGCTGTCGGAACATTTGAAGAAGGTCTATCATAAGGATTAAAAGGAAAGCGGTCTGTGAAAACAGGCCGCTTTTCTGCTGGAAAAGGGAAATCAAAAGAAACTTGAAAAAACTTGTAAAAAAGTGTTGACATCTGGGCGGGGGTATGGTA
>ERZ1026776.1969-NODE-1969-length-10769-cov-101.799701_pt1 | contig 10769 bp, 13 predicted proteins | sample MGYA00380125_ERZ1026776 | MGnify/ENA primary metagenome ERZ1026776 (study PRJEB33269, sample SAMEA4719761) | human gut metagenome | biome: human-associated habitat; feature: organic feature; material: feces | place: Cameroon | collected 2013-10 ... | reverse complement strand
CATCAAGTTGGGCTATGCTTACATCTATCAGGATCATAAGACCGAGACCAACATCTTGAAATCACTCTATGCATTGGAGTATCTGAAGCACAAGGCAGTATTCGGCCTGGATCATCAGATCTGGAGCAAGCTTTCTGCATCTTGGAGCGTAAGATGGCAGCAGAGAATGAATGGCTATCATCCATATACCAAAGTGGATTGCAAGCTGATGTGGGACGAGAAGAAATACAATATCTTCGTGAAAGCAGATAACATCACTTGCCACCGCTACTACGACCTCACTGCCGTTAAGCAGCCAGGTTTGTGGATTATGGCAGGAGCCAGCGTTAATCTCGGCTGGTAATAAACTGGCAATATAATAAAAATGAGCCTTGATGGAGGATTCATCCTTCCGTCAAGGCTCATTTCCTTTTATTCCGGCTATTTCCGTTTATTTCAGTTATTCCGGTTTCTGATATTTTCCGTTCACTTTAATCGGTTCGAGATGGATTCCCACATGGGTATCTGCACCGAAGTGCTGCTTCAGTTTCGTTTCGATATGAGTAGCATGCTCATGTGCCTCATAAAGCGAAAGAGAACCCGGCATGCGGACATGCATTTCTATCGCAATCTTGTTTCCGATGCGACGGGTACGCAGGTTATGAATCTCTCCTACTCCCTGCTCTTCGTTCGCAATCTTCAGAATTTCATCTTCCTCTGTTTCAGGAAGACTGGCATCCGTCAGTTCTTTCACAGACTGCATCACCAATCCCCAGGCAGCCTTGATGATGAAGGCACTCACGATGATGGCTGCCAGCGGATCGAGCACCGCCCATTTTTCTCCCAGGATGATGGCGCCACCAATACCGAACATCGTTCCGATACTCGATAAAGCATCGCTGCGATGATGCCAGGCATTTGCCACTACAGCCTCGGAATGATATTTCTTTCCGGCTTTTACCGTAAACTGATAAGCCCACTCCTTCATCACGATGCTAAAGATGGCAGCGAGCAAGGCAACAACACCCGGCTGCTGGAGTGTTTCGCCGCAGATGGCACGATAGGTCTTGGTAACGCCCGAATAGCAAATCATCACACCCACCACGAAGAGCGAGATGCCGATGATGGCTGTGGCAAGTGTCTCGTATTTGCCATGACCATAATCATGGTCCTTATCCATCGGCTTATTGCCCAGTTTTACGAATACCAGTACCACCACATCGGTAGCGAAATCGGTGAGCGAGTGGATGGCATCCGCTATCATGGCTGCCGAATGTCCGAGAATACCTGCAGCAAACTTCAGCACGAGCAGCACCACATTGATGATGCTTCCCGCTATCGTCACCTTATATACTTCCTTTACTCTATCCATACTATAAAATATAACGGAAGTCCTTTGCTTCCTCAATAATGTTTTTGTATAACCAAATTCTTGTCTTTCATGAATTGAGCGGCAAAAGTACATCTTTTTTCTGAAATCGGATAAAAAGAGAGATTAAAAAAGTATAACGAATAGGGAATAATGTGATGGCGGAGAGAGAAAAGCATGGAATTTTGTGATAAAACGTCTTAAAACAATAGGAATTTTGTGATTTTCAGTCCGAATTCCTTTGGAATTTTGTGATAAAGTTGTATCTTTGCACACGAACAAGAACTATAAACATATTGATTATGAAGCTTTTGCGCAGAAAGATTGATAATTATCTCAAGGAATGGAAAAGCGATAAGGAGAGAATGCCCCTCATCGTGAAGGGAGCCCGACAAGTGGGAAAGACCGCTTCCATCCTACAATTCGCCCATGACAACTATCAAAATGTGGTTGCCATCAACTTCGTATTGCAGCAAAAATACAAGGCAATCTTCGAAGAAGGTTACGAGGTGGACAGCATTATCCGGAACCTCACCCTCATCAATCCTTCTCTGAAGATAGAAGCAGGTAACACGCTCATCTTCTTCGACGAGATGCAGGATTGTCCTGCCTGCGCCACCAGTCTGAAAGCCTTCAAGATAGATGGCAGGTACGATGTTATCTGCTCTGGTTCGCTTATGGGTATCAATTATCGCGAGATAGAATCAAACAGCGTAGGATACAAGGAAGACTACACGATGCATTCAATGGATTTCGAGGAATTCCTATGGGCAAAAGGTTATGATTCTGCCTTTATAGAACGCCTTTACGAAAAGATGGTCTCCATCACACCACTTTCTAATATAGAAATGGATGTTTTGGAGAGGCTATTCCGTGAATACATGACCATCGGAGGAATGCCTGCCGTAGTCAATATGTTCGTGAGCAACGGAAACTTCAGCGGCACGCTCAAGATGCAGCGCCAGCTTCTTCTTGACTATGAGGAAGACATTACGAAATATGCACAAGGACTCGACAAAGGAAAAATCAAGAACGTGTACGACCATATTTCTGTCTTCCTGGGACAAGACAACAAGAAATTTCAGATTAGCAAGATTGCCCATGGAGCAAGAAACAGAGAATACGTTGGTACCATCGAATGGCTTCGTGATGCAGGTATCATCAACGTTTGCTATTGTCTCGCCCAAGTATCCTTACCTCTGAAAGGCAACTACGACCCGAAATCGTACAAACTCTATTATAAGGACACGGGCTTGCTGGTAGCTTCGCTAGATGAAGAATCACAAGAAGACATCAGAGTGAACAAGAACTATGGTACCTATAAGGGCGCCATCTACGAAAACATCGTTGGCGACATGCTGGTAAAGCAAGGCTATAATCTTTACTTCTATCGCAACGAGAAATCTACCCTAGAGATGGATTTCTTCATTCGTGACGCCCAGTCGCTCATCCCCGTTGAAGTAAAAGCCACGGATAATGCCACCCGATCACTCGCTAAGCTAACAGCACAAGATGGTAAATATCCCGATATCAGATACGGCATCAAGCTCTGCAATAAGAACATCGGTTTCAATGGCAAGTTCTATACCTTCCCTTACTTCCTCACCTTCCTGCTCAAACGATTTGTGAGAAGAGAAAGATAGAAATGCAGAAAAATATCTACCTTTGCTACGTATAGACGATAGTTTTATGAAGTATGTGATAACAGGCAACCTCATCAAGAAATACCAAAACGATGACGGCATCGTATTTATGAACGTATTTGATTTCTTGCAGGATAAAGATTCTATATGATAACCTAAAGAAGAGGGTGTACCATAAATTCTGACACACCCTCTTCTTATAAATATCAGTCTAATTGCTTAAACTCAAAATCTGCTTTGCTGCAACAACTCTTCTTATAGTCGAATTGGTACATACGCATATACTGCTCTTGAATCTCTTTCGCTCCATTATAAAATGGATCGCAAGTATATGATTTAGTTGTCACTGTTATCTCCATTTCAGGAGTCAACACTTGTCCATTTGTTCTCTTGATACGCTTAGGGCGTACAGCAAAAACTCTTCCCATAATCTTAACTTTTTAAATTGTTCAACTTATTGTTTTCTGATAGTTTTCCTATCCAATATTTTATTCTGTCACCAACATCCTTAGGTTCAAGAGACGTTGTTTTATCCAAAGTAGCCCAACAATCTTCCTTGTCAGAAATATCAGTCGATGGTGCTCCAATATCCTTTAAAGTCTGTTCTAGTTGTGGAACATCTAAGGTTCTATTACCGATTCTTATAACCGCGAAATCTCCACCTGCAGGATCTGGCATTGTATCTAAATAGATTTTACCTTTATCTTCACTTTGGGATTCGCAAGCTAACGTTGACCAACGCCACACATAGAGATTCCATCCTGTTGGAGAATTAACCGCCTGCATCCACTGAGTTGTCCTATAATTATTCTCTATTACACTTAGAAGATATTTTACTTTACCAATAATATCTTTTTGAAGTTCAACCGAAGACTTAAATCCGTCTATAAACTCACCTTTAGAAAAATCATATGACAACTTAGGATACTCATACCACATATCTTGTTGTTTGTAACCACCATTTTCCTGCTTTAAACATTTAGCGAAAAGACTGTCATTAGCATATTTTGCCTGAATATAATAATGTCCTCTATAAAATCCTATGTCAATTCTACCAGGATAATCATTTCCACGTGTAATCTCCAAAGGCCAATCTTCGCTTTCAAGAGACTTTACCTTCCAATGTTGTTCTTGCCATTCTTTGACAGCAGCATCCCATAAGGTTGTATTATACACCTTATTATTAGTCTGCGACTCATCCTTTGTTATGAGTTCCATCTTACCAGATTTCAACACATGTTTTACCTCGGACAACACATTCAAATCTACCGATAGATGTTGTTTGTCATCATTATCTTTATCATGCCCTTCCTTTGCATTGTTATAGGCTTCATTAAAATTTCTGACCGTTTCCTCTTTTACACCCTGAGGGAAGTCTATAAAGTCTTTATCATACAAGTCCTTACGCAACGCCTCTACCACCTCGAATAAAGTTTTTAATAAAATGTCCTTATTGGGACTATTTTGAGTCTCTTTTCCACAAACGCCCCCTATTACCAGCTTTACTGCATTGCTGAGTTGTTGAATATTCTCTGGATTACAGTGCATTGCCACAAGTGATGTCTGATATTGTAGTTCTAACTTTTCTGATTCTGTAAGTTCTCCATCCTTCACAGCATTATACAATGTGTCGAGGAATTTCTGATAAATTTTCAACTTCTCACCAAAGACAGTATTATTTCTATCATGTGCTATTTGCCATTCCTGCTGACTTTTACGCAGATGTTCTTCCTTGTCCGTTTGTCCTTGCAACAATAATTGGGTAATAATTGCTGTAATCACGACACCCAGGATGGCAGCCATTAAACGACTTGCTATTTCCAAATCCGTAAAGACCTGAAAGAACCATGCTCCCAAAAGAATCATTACTCCCAAAAGCACAGAACCCCAAAAGAATTTCTTATTATACATATCTATTTTACGTTAAACTTGTTCACTACCTTTATAATGGAATCTACATAATCTTCCCTTTTCACCACTCGTTGAGCAGGATGATAGGTATCCAAGCACAATCTGCCATCCTTGTTATAGACAAACATACTTTTGTCATTTCCCAATGGAACCACCTCATGCTCAGTGTTCTCATCTATACCCCAATCTTTCTTGAAAAGCCACATTGTATTGGCAAAACAAATCACTTGTGGGTCATACAAACGTATCTGTTTTTCAACAATGTCTTTCCACTGCTCATAAGCCTGTGCCAACTCTTCATCAGAAGTAGATCTATAGCCTGGCATCTTATCGACATTGATATAAGCAATATCCTTCAATAAATCAACCATAGACTTATCATCACGAATATATGGCACATCGCTATCACCATAAAGTTTATGATTACGTATGCCAAAGAGACTATAGATAATGGGTTGCCAAGTTGTATTCTTGAAAGCATCATCATTATTGAAAGCACCATAAACTTCCCAACCACCGCCATAAGGTTTACCTTCCTTCATATCATCATACGGCTGTTTCAATATCCACATGATACGAGGAGAAGACTGGCAATAGCCTTCGATATTGAACACTCCATCTGGCAACGGCCAAAGGTCATCTGTTGAAATTCCCAACTCTTTAGCCCTTGCATAAATCTCTTCCTTGATTTTCTCCTGCCCTTTGCGAATGTCTTCAGGAGATAGTTTTTTTGAATTTATCATATATCTACAATTATAATATTAAGTTTTGTCATCAAGCTCAAATTAACCGGCATAATCATAAGAGTTTCTTTCTTCCTCGTTCTGCGCTTGCACAACCTTTGCTAAATAAGGTCTCAGAGTTAGCCAATCAGAGAACATTTCCACTGGTATTTCTACGCCAGAGCAATAAGCAGAACTTGCTTGTTTTATTATCTTTCCTTCTGGAGAGACTGTTGCTTTGAAAACCAAATCATCATGATAACGGTCGATATAAAGATCCCTACTACTGGACAAATAATCTTGCAATTCTTCAGATAAGACCGAACCTATCATGTTGTGGAACACCATGTTCAGATTACCATCATCCCCCATATCCTCTTCCGACAAAGATGACTCAACACTTTTTTACCTTCCTTTTGGTATTGCTCAACTCTGTCTTTCACCTGTTGAGGATAATCCTTTGCACATGAGCAAAATGCAAAGAGAACAATCAAATGCATAAATTATCTTTTTCATAAAATATGTTTTTATAATTTTCATTTACTTAACGATTGATATCGCCTATCTTAACCATAACAGAAATACCATTTTGTTTTATAGTATCGTTGCTGAAAGTTAGGTTGGTCAACCCATACACTTTATCCGTACCTTTATACTTATCAACTTCCTGATTTTCTTTTTGATACTTCGCATAAAGGGTTTGTTTCATTTCGTTGACCGTTGGGTCGCTTTCATCATAAACTTCACCTGTTTCTTCATTATGGCCATCTACAACTAACGACTCTATATCGTACTTCATACTTATACATTGACCGAGAACTCCTTGTTCGCTCAGTTCCCACGTACCAGTACACATACTACCATATTTTGTACCGTCATCATCAATTGTACGCATCTCTGTAAACTCCCCATTTTTATTGAATTGGTACATAATAGTAACATCATCCGTTGCCAATTCTTTCCAACTGCCATCCATCTTTGACATGGAGAGTTCGCTACTATCGATACAAAACATTTCATACCCCAAGAAAGCAAAGGCCACAATGGCAACAGCAACAAGTCCCCAAGTTATTCGCTTAGCCAATCTCTTTGAAACAGATACTCCATATCCGGTGTCAACAACCTCATCATCACCATCGGTTGTTGCATCTTCAGGTTCTGGCACTGGCTCAGCCACAGGCTTGCTTTTGGATTTTGGAACTACAGTAGCTAACTTTTCTTCTTTGTCATCAGCAATGATGGCTTCAGAATTTTCAAGCCACTCACCGCAATACTTACATTTCTTGGCTGCTGCAAGAATCATTTCGCCACAATAAGGGCAACGCTTCATTTCTTTTTTTTCCATAATTCTATCTTTTTTAAAGTTAATGTTCAGTTTTGGTTAACCATGGAAGGTAAAATACAGTTTTCTCAAAAACGAGTAGACTCCATAAGAAATGGCCGTAGCCAGTGCTACCGAATGTGGTTTAACTATCGAGTCTGAGAATAACGCTTGCATGATAATGGCACTAATGCCAAGTGACGCGACAAAAGCAATGATACAAAAAATAATTTTAACAAATAAGGGAAGTGACTCTTCTTCATCAACATCCTCTTCTTCAATATCTTCTATCTCATCATCCTTTGAAGACAATTCAAAAGCAATCGCGTCACCAGATGTTCTTAGCCCTGTTTCCGCTATAGATTTAGAAGTCTTTTGCCGTTTTTCATAATCATCAATATTCTCATGACATACAGGGCAAAGAGTTGCATCTGCATCTATCTCCTCACCACACACAGGACACTCTTTGGTCTTTTTGGGCTCTGGCAGATGAGCATCGAACCATTCGCCACAATATCGGCACTTCTTGGCTATGGCCAAGATGGTTTCCCCACAATAGGGACAAGTTTTTGTTTCGTTTTCTGTCATAGTTTGATATTTTTATTCTGTGATTCTTTTACGGAAGGTTACAATATCTCCATCGTCATATTTCCATTCCATCTTGGTTGGAGAGACAGAGAGAATGTCAACGTCACCATTCATGTCGTCTATTTCGTATTTAAACTCACGTTCCAGTTCTTTCTCTAAGGCCAACCGGTTGGAGGCACTGGCAAGATAAGCATTCAAGAACAAGTTGGCATAGCTGTTACTGGAAGACACATCGTCCACCCTTGTTATCAAGCTATTAGGGTCGATGTCGAGCGTCATGATTTCTGCTACGGCATCCCATGTACCTTTCATCTTCATGGTCATTGTGACATTGACATCGTAGCCTTCTATCTGCTCTGTTCCTTCCAACTGCAATTCTATCACCATATTATCGTCTTCCTTGAGCATCAGTTTCAAGGTACCATCGTAGCCATCTTCCTCCTCGATGTCGGTTACCCAAGTGCCAAGATAGGGAGTGGAGTCATAACATCCACAAAAGGTAAATAGCGTTATGAGCAGCAAAACATAGGTTCGTATTCGTTTAGTCATAATTTTATCATTTAGAATGTTATGAATGTTGCGTGGTGAAATGCAAGGTCACCTCATCGCCTTCGATGGTACCAGTCATCTTGCCGTCACTCACAATATCCAATGACACCGACGAGCTGCCATTGGCAAAGGTCATCTCCAAGTGGTCGCCCGAAAGGCATCCCGACAAGTCATCAAAACGTTGATTACTCAAACGGGCAATAACGCTTCCACCATTAATAACACCTTCTTGGTCAATGGAGAATTCCAATTCTATTGGTGTGCCTCCATTAACAAACTTGCCCTTGCAACGCAAGTAGGTTTCAAAATAGGGATTAGTTTCATCATACGACTGGGAATAAGAGTTATCAGAGCTTGATTCATCCGACGAATAGTCGTCGGAAGACGTATATGTTTCGTCTGTCTCCGTGTCCGTCGTATCTACCATAACAGAATCTGCGTAATTCTCATTGCCATCATTACTCATTCTACCACCACTGGCATGCATGGTAACAGCTATGATAACTGCCAAGATTGCGGCAACAGCAAGTACCACCAATGATGCTACGACATTGGGGCTACTATGGCTCTTGGATTCATCAGATGCTATCGGGTCAACATGTTGCTCGTTGTAGTCAGGTGGAACCGAAGTTGGTGGAACCTCCCCTGTCAACCATTCGCCACAATATCTGCACTTTTTGGCTGTGGGCATAATCTCTTCGCCACAATAGGGGCAACGCTTTGTTTCTCTTTGTTTTTGTTCCATAATATATAGCATTTAAAACATAACACAGCAAATGAGTAAGAAAGGGATAAACAAGACATAAGCCATCTGGGCATATTGCAGTGTGCCTATCTCGACCTCATCCTCGTCCAATTCATCCAAACATCCTTCTTTCAAGGAAAAGTTTAATAGTATCAATAATAAAGAATCAAAAAATGAAAGTACGGAATTGTCGGTATTACCGCTCACCAAGAGAACTATCCCAAACAATAATTCCACAATAGTCAAGATACCACCCCAACGTAAAGCCCTTTCACTCTTCACTATCAAAACAATACCAACATATAGGTTGATTGCCAAATAAGCAAAAAAGAGAAAAAGCACAAGTATGAGCGATAGAGTTGCCCCATCACTCGCACTCTCCCAGTCCAATTTTTTGTCTGCAAGAATCCAAAACAAGCAAAACAAGCCTTCCATGGCAATAAGCAACGAGATGGATACCGTCTTAAATACCTTGTGGTTGGCCCATGCCTGCTGCAAATACATCCAAAGGATGGCGCCACATACAAAAGATATCAGGGTTCCCAAATTTTCGGGAATTGTAGCACAGAATTTCCACAGAAGCCCCTTGGTAAAATGAAAGTTATGAGCAAGACTTATCAGTTCGCCTAAAACGACTCCCCAAAACGCTATGTTCAGATAGCGTGAATGATTGTATATTACCATATTCATTATTTTCAAGTTTAAATATCTACTTCAAATGGACATGCATTAATCTTCATAAGCCTCTATTAGCTTTATGTTATCACGTTCTATTTTACTTAATTCTTTAGTAACATTTCTACTTATCGGTGTGTACCAATCATACTGACTAAAATATTGCCTAAGATCATCACTCTTGAAAATATACCCATGACGAGCAAAGATATAGTTACGCATTATACGCAATTCACGGCTGCTTTTATTTTCCAAATCTTCTGGTTCTGCATACCGCATACATAACCAAGCATATTCGTCATCATTAGAGTCAACATTTGTAGTTGTCACACTTTCATCAGAACCATCTGTTTCTTCAAGATTCTCTTGATTATTAACATCCATTGTATCTACACACAATGTATCTTCATCCACCACATTTAAATCTGGATAGCTCATCTTAGACGGATATTCCTGCCACATTTTAATTGTGTCAAACATATATGGCATACCTTGTGAATAGCCAAAGACGATTAATAATGAACAAACAACAATGGCAATATAGTCTATAGGCTTCGCTTTTGATGCTCCACATTCCAAATCTCCAGACTTACAGAGTTTTATAACCAAAATAAGAGGACCAATATATGGAATAAACAGACTAAGAACCCACTTCCAAGAAAGTTCAGCATCACGTAAACGTCTTACATATAAAGCCAAAGAAGGAATGATTATCGCCAGCTCTACAACTAAAAACACTAACGAGATTTGCAATAGTGTACGGGACGAATCTAAAAAAGTCACATGTTTATCTACCAATAAAAAAGCAAGTCCAAAAATAGCATTAGTAAAGAGCGCAGTCCAAAGCATACAAATCCAAAAATGCTTACGCCCTATAGATGACTTGAAATCACAATAATGCTTGATGAACGGTTGATAGAAGAAATACTCTATCCAACCTGGGATATTCTCTTCCAACTCTTCATCAACATCATTAACTCCCTTGTCTTCTATGTTCGACTTCGCCAAATCCACAGAAGAAGCAAATGGGGGCCTCACTTGTGCTGTTTCTTTTGTTAAAGGTTTGTCCAACCATTCACCACAATAACGACATTTTTTAGCTACAGCTAATATTGTTTCACCACAATAAGGGCATCGTTTCATTTCTCGCTCCATAGTTACATATTTAAAAGTTATTAAATTTTGGGGGCAAAGATAGTTATTCTATTTGAAACTATCAAGTCCATAATGGTTCATAAGCGAAATTTCTTGATTTCGGCTTAACAAA
>ERZ1026776.1968-NODE-1968-length-10770-cov-3.824358_pt1 | contig 10770 bp, 6 predicted proteins | sample MGYA00380125_ERZ1026776 | MGnify/ENA primary metagenome ERZ1026776 (study PRJEB33269, sample SAMEA4719761) | human gut metagenome | biome: human-associated habitat; feature: organic feature; material: feces | place: Cameroon | collected 2013-10 ... | reverse complement strand
GATCAGCAGAATTTCCATCAATCCGCAGACGATGAAACAGGAGACACTCGACCTGATCGGAAGACGTCATACGGTAGAACAGATCAAAGAAAGCTTCCATATGGCAAGAGAGCTTGGTTTTGACAATATCAACATGGATCTTATCATGGGACTTCCACAGGAGAGTCTGCAGGATGTAAGGAATACAATGGAAGAATTAAAGGCGCTTGACCCGGACAATATTACCATTCATTCGCTTGCGATCAAGCGTGCGGCAAGGCTGAACATTTTCAAGGATCATTATAAGGACATGCAGATGATTAACACGAAAGAGCACATGGATCTGTGTGCATCGTATTGCAGGAGCATGGGACTCGAACCGTATTATCTCTATCGCCAGAAAGGCATGGCAGGAAATATGGAGAACGTGGGATATGCAAGAGCCGGAAAAGCAGGCGTATATAATATCTTGATTATGGAAGAGAAACAGACTATAATGGCACTTGGTGCCGGCGCAACAACGAAATTTGTTCTTCCGGAGAAGAATCCGGATGGAAGCCAGCGCATCGAACGTGTAGAAAATGTCAAGGATGTAAAGAATTATCTGGAACGTATTGACGAAATGATAGAAAGAAAAATCAGAAAGATGGAGGAAGTGGGATGGCATTAAGCAAGAAACCGGTGAACGGTATGAAAGATATTTTACCAGCAGAAATGGAGATCCGTGATTATGTGACAAGCGTGATCAAGGATACTTACAGAAGTTTTGGGTTTACACCGATAGAGACTCCTTGCATGGAGAATATTGCAAATCTGAGCAGCAAGCAGGGTGGAGAGAATGAGAAGCTGATCTTCAAAGTTTTAAAAAGAGGAGAGAAGCTGAATCTTGAGACAGCAAAGGAAGAGGCAGACGTTGTTGACTTTGGTATGAGATATGACCTTACGGTGCCGCTTTCCCGTTTCTATTCGAATAATGCAAACAATCTTCCTACACCTTTTAAAGCACTTCAGATCGGAAGCGTCTGGAGAGCAGACCGTCCACAGAGAGGACGTTATCGTCAGTTCACACAGTGCGATATCGACATTCTCGGTGAGCCGAGCAATCTGGCAGAGATCGAGTTAATTACTGCGACAACAACAACCATCGGAAGACTTGGATTTAAAAATTTTGAGATCCGTATCAATGAGCGCCGTATCTTAAAGGCAATGGCTGCTTACAGTGGATTTACCGAGGATCAGTATGACAGTGTATTCATCACACTGGATAAAATGGATAAGATCGGTGTGGATGGTGTTGCAGAGGAACTTGAGAAAGACGGATATGCAAAGGAATCCATCGATAAATATCTTGGACTTTTCCAACTTTTAGAGGATAAAAAGGATGTTGCAGAAGGTGTTGCATTCTTAGCAGATACACTTGGCGAGTATCTGGATCCGGAAGTTGTAAACAATATGAAAGAGATCGCAGCAGCCGTAAATGCAACAAAAGCTGCGGAGTTTACACTGGTATTTGATCCAACACTTGTCCGTGGAATGAGCTACTATACAGGCACGATCTTTGAGATCGCAATGCCGGAGCTCGGTGCTGCATGCGGCGGCGGCGGACGTTATGACAAGATGATCGGTAAATTTACCGGAAATGATGTGCCAGCCTGTGGATTTTCCATCGGATTTGAGCGTATCATCCTTCTTCTTATGGAGAATGGATTCAAGATCCCGGAAAGCCCGAAGAAAGTCGCATACCTTGTAGAAAAAGGCTATCCTGCTGACAAGCTTGTGGAGGTTATGAAACAGGCGAAGGAAGCAAGAGAAAATGGACAGCAGGTGCTTGTTGTCCGCATGAATAAAAATAAAAAGTTCCAGAAGGAACAGTTAAATAAAGAGGGATATGAAGAATTTGTAGAATTCTTCAACCGTTAGGAGGAAATCATGGCAGAGTCAATGAGAGGTTTACACAGAAGCCACAGATGTACAGAAGTATCCAATTCCAATATTGGTGAGAAAGTTACCGTTATGGGATGGGTACAGAAAAGAAGAAATTTAGGAAGTCTGATCTTTGTAGATTTAAGAGATAGAAGTGGAATTCTTCAGCTTGTATTTGATGAGGACAGCATTGGCAAAGAAGGATTTGAAAAAGCCGGAACATTAAGAAGTGAGTATGTAATCGCAGTAGAAGGAACCGTTCAGAAACGTTCTGCAGCAGTGAATGAGAACTTAAAGACCGGTGATATCGAGGTAATTGCAACAAGCCTTCGTATTTTATCAGAAGCACAGACACCACCATTCCAGATCGAAGAGAACAGCCAGACCAAAGACGAAATCCGTCTGAAATACCGTTATCTGGATCTGAGAAGACCAGATATCCAGCGGAATCTGATGTTAAGAAGTAAAGTATTATACCTGATGAGAGATTTCATGGCAAAAGAGGGATTTTTAGAGATCGAGACTCCGATCCTTTGCAGATCCACACCGGAAGGGGCAAGAGATTACCTTGTACCAAGCCGTGTGCATCCAGGTAACTTTTATGCGCTGCCACAGTCACCACAGCTTTTCAAACAGCTTCTGATGGCATCCGGATATGATCGTTATTTCCAGATCGCACGCTGCTTCCGTGATGAGGATCTTCGTGCAGACCGTCAGCCGGAGTTCACACAGGCAGATATGGAGTTATCTTTTGTAGACATGGAAGACGTATTAGATGTCAATGAAAGACTGTTAAAATACGTATTTAAAGAGGCAATCAATGTAGACATCCAGCTTCCACTTCCAAGAATGCCTTGGCAGGAAGCAATGGATCGTTTTGGCTCGGATAAGCCGGATACACGTTTTGGAATGGAATTACAGGACGTATCCGATGTTGTAAAGGGCTGTGGCTTCTCGGTATTCACAAGTGCATTGGAAGCAGGCGGATCTGTCCGTGGTATCAACGTAGAGGGACAGGGAGCTATGCCTCGTAAGAAAATCGATAAATTAGTTGAGTTTGCAAAAGGATATGGAGCAAAAGGCCTTGCATACCTTTGTGTCAACGAAGACGGAACCTACAAATCCTCTTTTGCCAAATTCATGACGGAAGAAGAGTTAGATGCGCTTGTTTCTGCGATGAATGGTAAACCGGGAGATCTGCTTCTTTTCGCAGCTGACAAGAATAAGATCGTATGGAATGTCCTTGGTGCACTCCGTCTGAAAATGGGTGAAGAGTTAGGACTTATGGATCCGGATCAGTATAACTTCTTATGGGTAACGGAATTCCCATTATTAGAGTGGTCGGATGAAGAGAATCGTTATATGGCAATGCATCATCCATTTACCATGCCAATGGAAGAGGACTGGAAAAACGTAGATACGGATCCAGGCTCTGTTCGTGCGATCGCTTATGATATCGTGTTAAATGGTACCGAACTTGGTGGTGGATCTGTCCGTATCCATCAGGATGATATTCAGGAGAAGATGTTTGAAGTACTTGGAATCAGCAAAGAACGTGCACAGGAGAAATTTGGTTACCTGTTGGATGCATTCTCTTATGGTGTTCCACCACATGCAGGACTTGCATATGGGGTAGACCGTATGGTTATGCATATGGTACACGCAGATACGATCCGTGACGTTATCGCATTCCCGAAAGTAAAGGATGCATCTGATCTTATGACAGCAACTCCGAACGTTGTAGACGAGGAGCAGTTGGAAGAACTTGGTATTGCAGTGATTCCACAGAAGGAAGAGGACGCAGAATAATATAGAATTCAGAGGGCAGTTTCATATGGGACTGCCCTTTATTCCTTTATAGGATCAGGGTGTCAAAAGCCAGCTTCTGGCTTCCTGATCTTTACAGAAAAAGGCGGGTGGAAAGCATGAAGAAATGGAAGAGAAGGAAAAAAGAGCCGGAAACAATTGGCGGCATGCTGAGAAGGAAAAGACGCAGAAATTATATTCTGCTTGCATCTGCCAATATTGTGATCATTGGACTTTTGGTGTGGCAGCTCTGGAGTTTTAAAGAGCGGATGGATCAGCTGGATAACCAACTGACATATCTGATGGATACCAACAGTACGATCCAGGGTGATGTGAGTGGAATGCAGTCCAATATCCAGGCAAAACTGGATGAGGAGGCGAGCCTGCTTTCAAATTACTCCATCGAGACGACGGCGGTAGATTTTAATGCGGGAACATATGATGTTGAGATCCATGTCACTCCGAAGGAATACACGGATGAGACACAGGTCGTTGTGTATTTTGGAACTACGGAGTATCATCTGCAAAAGGGCAGTAAGGATTTTGAAGGAAGTGCAACGCTAAGTTTCCTGAATTCTTATGACGGAAATGTAACGTTCCTTTTTATCAATGGCGAAAAGAAATCCACGGAAGTGCTGAAAAACTATGTTGGTTATCCACATACTTTCGAGGATGTCCTCTATGGCAATCTTGGTGAATTTCCGGAATATAAAGACGGTAAATTAAAGATTGGTGGTGAAACGCAATTTACTTTGCAGGGGAATGATACGTTCCAGTTTGAAAGCTGTGATATCGTGGTAAAAGCCGGAACAGATGATATTTACCGTGGGAATCTGTTAAATGGGGAAGTATTGCTGAAACCTGCGGATGATACTGCGGATGATCATGCAGACCAGGATAATAACAATGGTGATAGTGCTCCGGAGAATAATGCGGCAGATTCCGCAGAGCAGGTGATTGAGCCGGCAACAGAAAATGCTGGCACGGAAGAAAGCGGACCAATATCCAGTACAGATGGAACCTACACGATTACAGATGCACTTCAGGTGGCACAGGACACGAAGGTGCAGATCCGTCTGGAGGCGAAGACAACGGATGGATTTACCTTTGATTACGTGATCTTTGAAGGAAAAACAGCGCAGGCGGATCCACAGAAACCGGATACGACAGTAGATGGCTGGCAGGAGTCGGAAGATTATCTTCCATACACTTATACGGTGACAGATCCCAATGGTGCGGTACGCACATTTGGAAACTAAAAAAAGAATCTGGCTGAGATCATCAGTCAGATTCTTTTTTTGATACCGGTAATGTGAAAATGAATTCCGTACCGACGCCTTCGGTACTGATACAATTGATATATTCGTTGTGAGCCTGGATGATCTCCTTGACAATGGAAAGACCAAGCCCGGTGCCTTTTTTGTCTTTTCCGCGTGAGAGATCGGTCTTATAGAAGCGCTCCCAGATCTTTTTTACACTGTCTGAAGGAATGCCAATGCCGTAATCCTTGACGGAAACGAATACCTTTTCGTTTTTCAGACTGGTTTCGATACGGATGGAAGAATCGTTGTGGCTGAATTTAATGGCGTTATCGATCAGGTTGTAAAGAACCTGCTGGATCTTCGACATATCGCCGGTAACAAGCAGCTTCTGACCGGTCAGGATGACTTCAAAAGTAATTCCTTTTTTGCTGCAGGTTCCCTCAAAGGTCTGTAACGTCATGCGGATCATCTGGTTGAGATCAAAATCACTGAGATCGAGCATCATACCATGGTGTCCGAACTGATTCAGATCCAGAAGGCTCTTCGTCAGTTTATTCAGACGTTCTGTCTCAAAAAGAATGATGTTCAGGTATTTTTGCTGCATTTCAACAGGAATCGTGCCATCGATCATGGCTTCCACATACCCCTTGATCGAAGTAAGTGGAGAACGGAAATCATGGGAGACATTCGAGACGAACTTACGCTGATCCTCTTCAAGAGTATCCAGCTCATGGGACATATAGTTTAAGGTGTTGGCAAGATAGCCCATCTCATCGCTGCGGTGCACATCGATCGTCGCAGAAAAATCCCCCTTGGCATATGATCTGGCAGCCTTTGTAATCCTGCGCAGCGGTACATAAAAGGTGTAGCCAAAGATCAAAAGCAGAACCAGTCCACATAGATAAATGATACCCATTGTGTAGAAGGAAATGTTTGTGTAGCCATTGGCATTTTTCAGAATGTCCGATAACGGTTTATGTAACAGGACATATCCCCGTACTTTGTAGTTGATCGTGATCGGAGAAAAAACACTGAGCATCTCCTCGTCATAAGAATGATAAAAGGTTCCGATGCGGTAATATTTGTTCCCAAAATCAGAAATATCAAAGTGTTTGATCTTGACATAATTCTGCTCCAGTGCATTCTGACTCACACTGCTGTCGCTCGAATCCAGAAGCAGGTTTCCCTGCTGGTCGATGATCCAGATGTCTGCGGAAAGATAGCTGGCGAGTGACTGCAGCCTGAGCTGAAGATCATCGAGGGATATGGAATTCTTATAGTAGGTTGCTGCATAGTCGGAGGCGATCAGTGTCGATTCACGGTAAAGAGAACGGGCCTCCTCGGCTTCCATATGACTGGACATATTTTTCTGCGTAAAGGTGCTCAGAATGCAGAAAGCAATGATCCCGAATACAAGATAGCCGCAGATCAGTTTCGTAAAAAGTGTGCGTTTCATAATATCCCCTATGCCTGATTTTTCACTTCGAATTTATAACCGATGCCCCAGACGGTGGAAAGACGCCACACATCATGATCCTTGATCTTTTCACGAAGCCGTTTGACATGGACATCAACAGTCCGGGTGTCTCCGATGTATTCATAGCCCCAGATATGATCCAGAAGCTGTTCACGTGTAAATACCTGATTTGGAGAGGATGCAAGAAAATACAAAAGCTCCAGCTCTTTTGGCGGCATATCGATCGGGTTTCCATTATAGATAACGGAATAGTTGGAAAGATTCACGATCAGATCCGGATATTCCACGCATTTGATCTCGATGGAAGGTTCTTCCTGCTTGACCGGCTGATAACGCCGTAAAACAGCTTTTACGCGTGCTACAAGCTCCTTGGAATCGAAAGGTTTCATAATGTAGTCATCTGCACCAAGCTCAAGTCCGAGCACCTTGTCAAAGATCTCGCCCTTTGCGGAGAGCATGATGATCGGGACGTTGGCTTTGGCGCGGATCTCGCGGCAGACCTGATAACCGTCAATGCCCGGAAGCATCAGATCTAAAAGGATCAGATTGGGATGATAGCGCTCAAATTCTGCAAGTGCCTCCTCGCCGTCATTGACGATTTTTGTGTCAAAGCATTCTTTGGTGAGATAAAGAGAGACAAGCTCTGCAATATTGTTGTCGTCATCTACAATGAGTATTTTCTGTTTAGCGACCATATAAATTCTCCCTGTTATAATTATTCAAATTCTGCAATGGTTACACCGGCATCTCCTTCACCGAATTCTCCAAGGTGGAAGGATTTGACGTATTTCAGACGTTTTAAGTGATTCTGTACAGCTGTGCGGAGTGCACCGGTTCCTTTTCCGTGTACGATCCGTACAGAAGGAATATGGGCGATATAGGCATCATCCAGATATTTGTCCAGACGTGCAATCGCTTCATCGGTTGTAAGACCGATCAGATTGATCTCGGTGGAGACAGAAGAGGCTTTGCTCATCTTGATCTTTCCGGAGCCGTTTCCGCCGGTTTTGCCAAGTCCATATTTTTTGGCAATCGGAGAAGACGCATCATCATTGATCAGTACCAGATCGTTGATATTTACCAGAGAACGGAGAATACCCATCTGGACGTACAGATCGCCTTTGGCATTCGGAAGCGTGTGTACAGTACCTTTTAAATTCATGCTGAGTACTTTTACCGTATCTCCGATGCGGAGCTTCTTCGGTACATTGTGGTTTGCTGTTTCTTTCTTTTTGACGTTGGATAATTTCTTCTCTTTTTCCGTCATTTTATTACGGACATTGGTACGTTCCTTTTCCATCTGGCTCATTGGAGCAGTACCTTTTCCATATTTATTGAAATTGCGGATGGTTTCATCTGCAAGCTCTTTTGCTTCTTTGAGGATCTGTAAAGCTTCTTCGTTGGCTTCACGCAGGATTTTGTCCTTACTTGCATCCAGCCGCTCCTGTTTGCTTTCTAATTGCTTTTTCAAAGTCTCAATCTCGGCTTTGTAGCGGTTGATCTCGAGCTGTTCCTTTTCGATCGTAACACGGCTTGCTTCCAGGTTGGCAAGAAGATCTTCAAAATCAGCATCTTTCTGACCGATACGGTCTTTGGCATCCTCAATGATATTGTCAGCAAGACCGAGTTTGGAGGAGATTGCAAAAGCATTACTTTTTCCAGGAATACCGATCAGAAGGCGGTAGGTCGGGCTCAAAGTCTCGACATTAAACTCACAGCAGGCATTTTCCACGCCTTCCGAGGTCAGTGCATACACTTTCAGTTCACTATAATGTGTGGTAGCCATAACAACGGAGCCATACTGGCCGAGTTTGTGCAGGATGGAGATTGCAAGAGCTGCTCCTTCCGTTGGATCCGTTCCGGCACAGAGCTCATCAAAAAGGACAAGGCTTCTGTCGTCTGCATGCTCCAGAATGCGGATGATATTGACCATATGGGATGAGAAGGTACTTAAGCTCTGCTCAATGCTCTGTTCGTCTCCGATATCAGCAAATACCTCATCAAAAATTGCAAGTTCAGAACGATCACCGGCCGGGATATGAAGACCGGATTGTCCCATCAGTGTCAGAAGACCGACCGTTTTTAAGGAAACAGTCTTACCGCCGGTATTCGGACCAGTAACGATCAGCTGCTTGTACTCCCCGCCAAGACGGACATCGATCGGTACGACTTTTTTTGCGTCTAAAAGCGGATGGCGTCCTTTGCGGATATTGATGGATCCGTTTGTGTTAAAGACAGGCGCAACACCGTTGTAGGTTTTGGCAAGGGCTGCCTTGGCAAAGATAAAGTCCAGTTCGGCAAGCACACGGTAGTCATTTTCCAGCGCGGCGGCATGTTCGGCAACCAGATTACTCAAAGCTGCAAGGATTGCATTGATCTCATCCTGTTCTTTGATGAAAAGCTCACGGAGCTCGTTATTCAGGTTGACAACTGCCATTGGCTCGATGAAAAGTGTGGAACCGCTGGAAGACTGGTCATGTACCATACCTGGAACCTGTGTTTTGGCTTCTGCTTTGATCGGCAGACAGTAACGTCCGTCACGCATGGTAACGACAGCATCCTGAAGATAGGTTCTGGTCGTGCTGTTATTCATGATGGAAGTCAGCTGTGCGTGGATACGGTCATTCATTCCACGGATGGATTTGCGGATCTTAAATAGTGCCGGGCTTGCGTCATCGGCAATCTCATCTTCGGATAAAATACAACGGCTGATCTCATCGTGTAATGGAGAAAGCGGTTCAAGCTCTGTAAAAAGCGGAGTCAGGGAATCTGTTTTCTCATCTGCCCGGTCTGAACGGTCGTAAGCCTTGGCACGCTTGGCAACCTCAAGAAGAGAGCGGATGCGAAGAAGCTCAGATGCATTTAAAGAGCCACCGATATCCAGACGTTTTAAACAGGCATGAATGTTATGGATTCCGGCAAAAGTAATGGAACTGCTCTTATACAGACGGTTTAACGCATCCTCAGTGGTTGTCTGCAGTGTACGGATCTCATCCGGGTCTGTCAGTGGTTCCAGATGCAGACAGCGTTCTTTGGTTTCCTCACAGGAAGCGAATGAGGCAAGCTGCTCTAATATTTTATAATATTCTAATGTTTTTAGTACTTTATGATTCATAATGTGTATTTCCTTATTCTAATATGCTGCCTCTATTATATCGCATTCCCCTGTTTTCTGAAAGGTAAAAATAGTTGCGCATAAGGATAAATGCGAATATAATGAGTAATAGCGTGGGTTTTGTTACCACTTATTTTCGAAATACAGGCAGGATACGGTATATGGAAGATCAGAAACATCAGAAAAACGAATTTATCCGGGAACAGATCAAGAATAAGCCGGTGAACCGGAAAAAGGCAGCAGCAAAGGTTGGTATATGTGCCATTTGCGGTGTTGTTTTTGCCCTTGCAGCAGCCGTCGTGTTTGTTCTTGCTGAGCCTGCGGTCCGGAAGATCCTCTGCCCTCAGGAAGAAGAAAATCCGGATTCTGTAAACACATATATCGCAGATACGGAAAGTGTAACAGAGTCAGAACAAAGTGATCCTGATGTGACCAGTCAGCCACAGGAAAGCCTTTCGATTGCAGATTATCAGAATTTGCAGAATCAGCTGTATGCGATCGGCAGTCAGGCAAATCATTCCATTGTAACTGTGACAAGCGTCGTGAGCAATACCGATTGGTTCCATAATTCTTATGAGAGCGAGGGACAGGGCTCAGGTGTGATTATTCAGGAAAATGCATCGGAAGTGTTGATTTTGACGGAACAGAAAGTCATCACCGATCCGTCCCGTATAACAGTTACATTTATCGATAACACCACTGCAGGTGCGGTCATGAAAAAATACGACGGCAATACTGGAATTGCAGTTTTGAGTGTGGCAAGATCGGACATCAGTGACAGTACGTTAGATACGATCTCAATTGCTGAGTTTGGCAACTCGAACGGGGTGACAAAGGGAAGTATTGTCATTGCTCTGGGAAGCCCGCTTGGAACCAATTATTCCATTCTGACCGGAAATGTTACTTCGACGGACAATGAAATATCGACCATTGACCATAATTATTCCATTTTTACAACAGACATTGTGGCAAGCAAAAGCAGCAGCGGAATTCTGATCAATGTAAGTGGTCAGATTGTCGGTATGGTCATGCAGGATTACAGCAATTCTTCCGAGGAAAATACGCTGATCGCAGTATCGTCAACCGAACTGAAAAGTATGATCGATATGCTTGCGGAGGGAAAAGATATTCCATATCTTGGAATGACGGTTACAACCGTTACGGAGAAAATTGAAAAAGAGTATGACATTCCCGAGGGTGTATATATC
>ERZ1026776.1967-NODE-1967-length-10770-cov-5.969109_pt1 | contig 10770 bp, 8 predicted proteins | sample MGYA00380125_ERZ1026776 | MGnify/ENA primary metagenome ERZ1026776 (study PRJEB33269, sample SAMEA4719761) | human gut metagenome | biome: human-associated habitat; feature: organic feature; material: feces | place: Cameroon | collected 2013-10 ... | reverse complement strand
GATTGTCTAACACTTTTCAAACTTTTATTTTTCAATAACACTTGAAAGGCAATTGAAATATTTTAATTTATGATTAAAATACAATTTAAAACAAACTTTATGGTTTAAATTTTTTAAGGGATAGATTTCGTTAAGAAATCTATCCCTTAAAATGTAGCTTTTATCAATTAGGTGTATAGAGATTTGCATAAGGACGTGATGTTGCCGCAACGAGCTTTTTAAACGGCTTTTGCATAATTTCATTATAATCCTTATTGAAATACTTGCAATATTTTTTAATATATTCGTCAAGTTCTTTTTTATCATCATCATCAAGAGCCTGAACCTTAATATTCTGAGAAATATTTTCTTTAGGAAATGTTCCACGGACAAAGATTTTGCCGCCATGCATACCGGAGGCGCAATGAGTACCGAAAAGCTTTTCGCCCCTTTTCATATCAAGTCCCAACAATACGATAGTGCCACCCGCCATATATTCGCCGAGAAACGAGCCTGCATTTTTACCGATAACAAGAACAGGGCGCATTTGCCTAAATTCCTTCATATGAATACCGCCACGGCAAGCAACGTTATCACGAATATAAATTTGGCCGTCACGCATACCGTAACCCATAGCGTCACCTGAGTGACCGTGAACAACGATTTCGCCGCCGCCCATTGTATTGCCGACAGCGTCCTGACAATTTCCGAAAACAACAACCCTGCCGCCGTTTAAATAGCAAGCCATATCGTTGCCCGGAGTGCCGTAAACCTCAATTGTTTTGCCCTCATCAAGAGCGCAACCGATATAACGCTGACCGTTGACATCTTTAACAGTAACCTTATTTTGCTTTTCAAGTTGCTTTTCAATTTCCTTATTTACTGCTTCATATCGAGTAAGTCCTGCTTCGATAATCATAACAAAATGCCTCCTCTCAGCTTTTGAATTCTTGTATCCTTATCAAACAAAAATATTGACGGTGTTTCCATAATATCGCCTTCAAGAGCAGAAAGGTCAACCTTATTGGAAATAAGATTTGTATAAATTCCTGCATTTTCGCTTGAATTGATAAGAACAAAACCTACAAGCCTGTCGCCCTCAAATACAAGCCTTTTATATACATCGCCGTCAGATTTAATTTTATCAAAATATTGCTCACCTTGAGCATTGATAAGACCGCAGGTGCAAATACGAAGGCCGAAAAAGTCAATAGCGTTTACAGAATAAGTACCGTCTACCGTATTGCTTTCACTTGCCATTTGATAACCGGCAACTCTGCCCTGCTGCACTGCGTTAGGCCAAAGAGCAATAATTTTTTTTGAACCGTCGAGCATATCAACAGATACGGTGCAGTCGCCTGCCGCATAGATATCCTTATCGCTCGTTTGCATAGTGTGAATATCGGTAATAATACCCCTGTTCACCTCAAGCCCTGCGCTTTCGGCAAGTTCACACTGAGGTCTTACACCGACTGCAAGAACAAGCAAATCGCACTTTAATGTTTTGCCGTCCTTAAGAGTTACACCTGTAATATGCTTACCCTTTGATTGAGCCTTAACAACAGTATTTTCCAAATGAAATTTAATGCCGTTATTTTCCAAATGCTTTTTAACTTGACGAGCAGAAGTTTTATCAAGAATAGACGGTAAAACTCTCGGTGCAAGTTCAACAACATCTACGCTTTTGCATATTTTAACAAGCCCCTCGGCAGCTTTCATACCGATAAGACCTGCGCCGATTACAACAGCTTTTGTGTTTTCATTTGCAAGAGATTTAAGTTCCTTTGCAGAGGCTAAATCAAGAAATGTAACCGCATTTTCCTTGCCCTCAACATTTTCCATTGGAGGCACGAACGGCTTTGAGCCTGTTGCAAGGCAAAGCTTATCGTAAGGGTATGATTTTTTGCCGACCTTAACAGTTTTATTTTTTCTGTCAATAGAAGTTGCCTTAGCGTTTGTAATAACATTTATATTATTTGTTTTATAAAAAGACGGCTTACGAAGTGCCATATCGCTTTCCTTAACCTTGCCCTTAAGAAAATAACTGATAGAAGGGCGTGAATACGGAAAATAAGCTTCCTCTGTAAGCATTGTGATATTACCCTTGGCATCGGCTTTTCTGATAGCCTCAGCAGTAGCAAGACCTGCGGCGCAAGCGCCTACAATAACATAATTCATTATTTAGCACCTCCTACCTCAAGCCAGAGCAAAGCATTATTAGGGCAGTTTTTAACACAAGCCGGTTCTTCGCCCTGACAAAGGTCGCACTTATATGCAATATTGCCCTGCTTAATACAACCGATTGGGCAAACTGCAAGGCAAGTCATACAACCTATGCACTTATCCTCATTAACAGATACAATGCCTGTTTTTTTATCCTTAGTCATTGCGCCTGTAATGCAAGCCTTAACACATGCAGGGTCATCGCAATGGCGGCAATTGACTGCAACGGAAGCGACCTTATCGCCGAAAACAGAAATTCTGCTTACAGGTTCGGGATTTTCCGATTTATATGCTTTAACTATGTCTTTAGATTTTGAATGAGCTGTTTTGCAATAAACCTCGCAAAGGCGGCAGTTTATGCAAAGTTCTTCTCTTGCGAAAACTTTTTTCATATATATGCCCTCCTTATTCGCCGGCGTGCTTAATACCGAGTATTTCAAGTTCTTTATCACTAAGACCGATACCACGAAGCATAAGTCTGTTACCACGAAGCGAGTCGATAGAGTTGATACCCATACCGCCCATAATTTCTTTAATTTCGTGATTCCAAGCGTTTATTAAATTAATTACCCTTTTATGTGCAATTTCAGGATTAAGACGACGTGTAAGGTCAGGGCGCTGAGTAGCAATGCCCCAATTACACTTACCTGTATTACAGGTTTGGCACATATGGCAACCCATTGCAATAAGGGGAGCAGAAGCAACATAGCAGGCATCTGCACCGAGAGCAATTGCTTTAACAATATCGGATGAGCAACGGAAAGAGCCTGCGGCAACAAGAGAAACAGTTGAACGAATACCCTCGTCACGAAGCCTTTGGTCAGCTGCTGCAAGTGCAAGTTCAATAGGAATACCTACGTTATCTCTTATTCTTGTAGGTGCGGCACCCGTACCGCCTCTAAAACCGTCAATTACAACAATATCCGCACCTGCTCTTGCAACACCGGAAGCAATTGCGGCAACATTATGTACTGCGGCAATTTTAACGGAAACAGGCTTTTTATTATGAGTTGCCTGCTTAAGCGACCAAATAAGCTGGCGCAAGTCCTCAATAGAATAAATATCGTGGTGAGGAGCAGGAGAAATAGCGTCCGAGCCCTCAGGAATCATACGTGCATTTGATACCTCAACATTAACCTTTTCACCGGGGAGATGACCGCCGATACCCGGCTTAGCACCTTGACCGATTTTGATTTCAATAAATTTAGAATTATTAAGATAATCCTTATGAACACCAAAACGACCGGAAGCGACCTGAACAACTGCATAATCGCCAAAAGAGCGCAAATCGGGATGAAGTCCGCCTTCACCTGTATTAAAAAGCGTTCCAAGCTCAACAGCCGCCATTGCAAGCGATTTTTGAGCATTAAGAGAGATTGAGCCAAAACTCATTGCAGAAAACATAATAGGTGTTTCAAGCATAACCTGAGGCGGCATTTTGGTAATTGACTTACCCTTTCTTTCAACCTCAAGCTTATTAGGCTTACGGCCTAAAATGGTACGAATTTCCATAGGCTCACGAAGTGGGTCGATAGACGGGTTAGTTACTTGCGAAGCATTAAGCAAAATTTTATCCCAATAAATCGGATATGGTTTTGGATTACCCATTGCCGAAAGAAGAACAGAGCCTGTATCTGCCTGACGGCAAATTTCTTGCTGATAGGTAGGAGTCCAGTTTGCATTATCACGATAATCGCAAACATATTTTTCAATACGAAGCGCACCTGTCGGGCAAAGGTCAACACACCTGTGGCACGCAACACAATTTTTAGAATTAACCGATACGGTTTTGCCGTCCTCATTAAAAAAGTGACATTCGTTTGAGCACTGACGAACACAACAGCCGCAGTTAATGCACAATTCTTTATCACGAATGACAGTAAATTTGCGTGGAATATAATTAATCATCAGTCCTCAACCTCCTCATCATCAATTTCAAGCGGAATGAATACAGGCTCAGCGCCTGAAACAGACCATACCTTTTCCGGGTCGGGGCAAATAATTCTGATAGCCGATTCTTCAGAAGCAAAATATGCCCTATTACCCTTTGTTGCAGCAGTAAGCGAACGAAGCTTAAGCCTATCGTTAATAGCAAGAAGCCCTTTATTAGAGCCGAGAATTACGGAAAAAGGACCGTTTACGAGAGCGCCGTTATAAATTGAACGAAGATTTGTGAAATATTCCTTTCTGTCATCGTCCATTTTATCTATCTCCTCCCATTCAGGCGCTGTAAGAACATCAGCGGCAACCTCGATAGGAAGATTGTGGTGGCGCAAAAGGTGGTCAAAAAGATAAGTGATAACTTCGGTATCTGTCTGCATTGTGCAAATATAGCCAAACTGCTCAATATATCTGCGGTTAGCGTCATAAGAAGAAATTTCGCCGTTATGAACGATTGACCAGTCAAGAATATTAAAAGGATGAGCACCACCCCACCAGCCGGGTGTGTTGGTCGGAAATCTGCCGTGAGCAGTCCAAATATACGCCTCATATTGGTCAAGCATATAAAACTCGCCTACATCCTCAGGATATCCTACAGCCTTAAAACAGCCCATATTTTTACCGCTTGAAAAAATATATGCGCCGTCAATAGCGTTGTTAACCTTGGTTACGCATTGAGCAACATATTCAAGTTCATCCTGACGTGCATCCTTCATACGAACACGGTTAGCCTTGCCGAAATATCTCCAAATATCAGGTCCTTTTTCAATACTCGGTACCTGACGGGTAGGTATTCTTTCGGCAACATCAATATTGAAATGCCTAAAAAGAAAATCCTCACACTGTTTTTTTGCTTCGTTAGAATCATAGAAAACGTGAATTGCGTATTCGTCTTTATGCTCAGGGTAAATACCGTATGCCGCAAAGCCGCCGCCGAGGCCGTTAGACCTGTCATGCATAAGAGCGATAGATTTAATAATTTCCGAACCGCTGATACGATTGCCTTTTCTGTCGATTATTGCAGCAATGGCACAGCCTGACGGAATCCTGATTTCTCCCTCTTTCAACATAATATCCTCTCCTTAAGTTAAATAGAAATGATAATATAAAATTTATGAACAATATGTTCATTAAATATCACCGTTAAACTAATTTTACAATAAATAATGTACTTTAGTCAATTATACAAATTACAAAATTAAAGCAATTTTTCGCTTTATTTATGTATAATATCACAGTATTTATAAACATTGTTGTATACTTATGCGTATTCTGATGAATACCGTATTATATTTATGCAACAGGAAAAGCAGGACTGCAATTGCAATCCTGCTTTTCCTTAGGTAGAAAATAACAAATACAAATATTTGTGAGAGATTAAATTAAACAAGTATTAAACATCATCTTCGCCCTGCAAAGCATCATATCCACGCTCGCCTGTACGAACCTTTACGGCATCCTCAACATCATATATAAAGATTTTGCCGTCGCCGATATTACCTGTATAAAGAACATCTCTTGCAGTTTCAACAACCTTTTCAACAGGCACTGCCGAAACAACCATTTCAAGCTTCATTTTTGGATTGAGATTCATTTCTTCAATTTCAATACCACGATATTTTCTGATATGGCCCTTTTGAGTACCGCAACCCATTACATTTGTTACGGTCATTCCGGTAACGCCTATCGAATTCATAGCAGTTTTGACATCTTCAAACTTGGCAGGATTAAATATCATAACTACCTTTGAAAGCTCAGGCGATTTTTTAGTAGTATAAGTTTCAACCTCAACTGCCTTTTCAACAGGTGCAAGAGGCGAAGCAGGAACGCTTGCCTTAGGGGCAGAAGCTTTAATTGACGATGATGTTGCAAATGCCATAGCCGGCATAAAGTCTGCATAAGCTGACGGAAGATTATGTTCAGTAGCATCAAGACCCTTGATTTCCTCTTCCTCAGATACACGAAGTCCGTTTGTTTTCTTAATAATAAAGAATACGATTGTCATTGTAACAATTGTCCAAGCGGCAACACAAACAAGACCTAAAAGTTGCTTGCCGAGAAGTGAGAAACCGCCGCCGTAGAAAAGACCTTTAAACGAATCGTTGCCCGGAACAGAAGTTGATGCGAAAAGGCCTACTGCTATTGTGCCCCACATACCGTTTACACAGTGAACTGCTACGGCACCTACAGGGTCGTCGACTTTAAGCTTAATATCGATAAATTCAACAGCAACTACTACAAGGATACCGGAAACTACACCGATAAGGCATGAGCCGAGAGCATCAACAACGTCACAGCCTGCTGTTACTGCAACAAGACCTGCAAGCGAAGCATTGAGTGACATTGAAACGTCAGGCTTACCGTTTTTAATCCAAGTGAAAATCATAGTTACGCAAGTTGCAATAGCAGGTGCGCAAGTTGTTGTTAAAAAGATAGAAGCAAGCTGAGGTCCGCTCTTTGCTGCTGCGCCGTTGAAACCGTACCATCCAAACCAAAGGATAAATACACCGAGTGCACCGAGAGTAAGTGAGTGGCCCGGAATTGCCTTTGCTACCTTTTTGCCTGTTTTCTTATCCTCAACATATTTACCGATACGTGGACCGACCATAATCGCACCGATAAATGCAGTTATGCCGCCTACCATATGGATAGCGCAAGAGCCGGCGAAATCATGGAAGCCAAGATTAGCAAGCCAGCCGTTTGGATTCCAAATCCAGCCTGCCTCGATTGGATAAACAACAGCTGAGATTACTGCCGAATAAATGCAATAGCTTGAAAACTTTGTACGCTCTGCCATTGAACCGGAAACAATAGTTGCCGCTGTAGCACAGAACACGAGGTTAAACACAAAGTTTGACCAATCAAAGTTTTGATAATTTTTGAAAACGCCCAAGGTCGGCAAACCGCAAAAGCCGCCTAAGACCTCTTCACCCATCATAAGACCAAAACCGAGCAATATAAACATCGGAGTACCGATACAAAAATCCATAAGATTTTTCATTATAATATTACCCGCATTTTTTGCACGTGTAAATCCCGTTTCAACCATAGCAAAACCGCATTGCATGAAGAAAACGAGAGCCGCACCAATCAAAAACCAGATGCCGAACATTTCGCTGTCGACCTTTTCAAGAATAGATGTTATATCCATTTATTCTTCCTCCTCATATTATTAGTTTGTAATGATAAAAAGAAATAAAAAAACGGAGTGCGGCAAATGCAATTGCATTGTCGCACCCCATTGTGCTGAAAAAATAAGCCAAACCGACACCGAAATGATATCGGCTTGGCTAAACGGCATAAATGCCATAAGAGAGGGTTAAGTAAAAATTAATAATTAACCATATATCTGTCGATTTCCCACTGTGAAACCTTAGTTCTGTATTCGTCCCATTCAGCTTTCTTGCCTTCAGTGTAAGCATTGAATACGTGGTCGCCTACTGTTTCCTTAACAAACGGATCAGCTTCTGAAGCCTTAACAGCCTCTTCAAGTGAGCCAGGAAGACAATCAATACCTTTTTCTTCAAGTTCTTCGCTTGAAAGGTCAAATACATTATAATCTACTGCCGGAGCAGGAGCAATTTTGTTCTTAATACCGTCAAGACCGGCTGCAAGGCAAAGTGCCATTTCAAGATAAGGATTGCAGGTTGGGTCAGGACAACGAAGTTCAACACGAGTACCCATACCTCTTGCAGCAGGAATACGAACAAGGCAAGAACGGTTAGATGCTGACCAAACGATATAAGTAGGAGCTTCATAGCCCGGTACAAGTCTCTTATATGAGTTTACTGTTGGGTTTGAATAAGCGGCAATACCTTTAACGTGCTTAAGAAGTCCGCCGATAAAGTAATGAGCAACCTCGCTGAGACCGTCTTCGCTTTCAGGGTCATAGAAAGCATTAACTGTTTTGCCCTCGGAGTCCTTAGTCATAAGTGACATATTAGTATGCATACCTGAGCCGTTGATACCGTAAATCGGCTTTGGCATAAATGTTGCGTGAAGGCCATGCTTTGTAGCATAAGTTTTAACAACGTGCTTAAATGTCATTACACGGTCAGCAGTTGTCATAACCTCGTCAAACTTGAAGTCGATTTCGTGCTGTCCCTGAGCAACCTCATGGTGAGATGCTTCAATTGTATATCCCATTTCCTCAAGAGCAAGGCAGATATCACGACGGCAGTTTTCGCCATGGTCGATTGGGTTAAGGTCAAAGTAACCGCCCTCATCACCTGTTGTAGTTGTCGGATTACCGTCTTCATCAAGCTTAAAGAGGAAAAATTCACATTCAGGACCTACGTTAAAGCTGTAGCCCATTTCAGCAGCCTCATTCATAACCTTCTGAAGAACGTTTCTTGGATCGCCAAGGAACGGAGTCTTGTTATCTGCACAATAAACAGAGCAAATAAGACGAGCTGTCTGAGCGTTCTGGTGCTTTCTCCACGGGAAAATTGTCCATGTATCATAATCAGGATGAAGATACATATCACTTTCGTTAATTCTTACGAAACCGTCAATTGACGAGCCATCAAACATACACTCATTATCAAGTGCTTTTTCAAGCTGTGAGCTTGTGATAGCAACGTTTTTCATAATGCCGAAAACGTCTGTAAACTGAAGTCTGATAAATTCTACGCCGTTTTCCTGTGCGCTTTTAAGGATTTCTTCCTTTGTGTACTTACTCATAGTAAATACTCCTCTCTTAAGAATTTGTTTTAATAAAATAAAGCAAAAAAACAGGCGCTCCGAATTTACTCGGAACGCCTTTGTTCTTACTACAATTTCATTATAGTCAGCAAGTTTACGTTTGTCAACGATTTTATACAATTTTGTCAATTTACTACGTGAGCAATAATTCATGTTAAAAGTTTTTATACAAAATGACAAAAAGTAGACTATTTTGATAAATCAAGGTATTTTTCATCCACAACCTTTTTAACAAGCTTATTATAATATTCGGGCGTGCCGCCCTTTTGAGAATGCGAGGAAGCAAGCTCGTCATTATAATCACTCAGCTTATAGACGTCAAATGTAAATTTGCCGCTGTCAGTTCTGCTGTAATGAGTTACAATCGGTACTAATTTTCCCTCAATTGTGATTTTGCCGTTTTTCTTTTCAATATCAACACTTGCCATACCGCCGCAAAGTTGATCAATTTCAATTTGATGAGAAATGAAATTACCGAGAGAATAATAGACAAGCATTTTGTGCCCACTATCGTTAGTAACCTCTTTAACAGGCTGAATAACGTGAGGGTGACAACCGATAACAAGGTCAACTCCGAGTGAACTGAAAAGCTCGGTATATTCCTTTTGATAATCAGATATACCAAAGCTGTTTTCCGTCCCCCAATGAGGGAACACGATTACAACGTCGGCGTTTTTCCTCGCCTCTTTTATATCCTTAGTAACCTTGTCCTTATTCATCAAATTAACAAGCCACGGCTTATCGCTTGGCAAGTCAATTCCGTTTGTGCCATAGGTATAATTAAGAAGCGCAAATGTTATATTGTTTTTAACATAATATTTAACAGTGTTATAACTCTGCTCGTCCTCGTTAATGCCAAGATAAACAATATCCTTTTGCTTTTTGAAATAATCAATTTCATTCATAACGCCCTGAGAGCCTTTATCCATAATATGATTATTTGCGCAATTGAAAATATCAAAACCTGCCTTAATAGCAGCGTCGCCAATCTCTTGCGGAGAATTAAAAACAGGATAACCCGTATATTCAAATTCAGAGCCGCCTAAAACGGTTTCCTGGTCAATTACGGACATATCATATTTTTGGATAACGGGAGCAATGTTTTTATAAAGGCAAGTATAGTCGTAGCTTCCGTCCTCCTGCTTACCTGCATCAATCAACGTGTTGTGAATAAGATTATCACCAACTGCGCAAAGAGTAACCTTGCCGTCGGTATTAGCGCTTGTAGGCTCAGTCGTTTCATCATTAACGACTGAAATTGAGGTTTCGGCAGTAGGATTTTTTATATCCTCGGTTTTAGTTAAATGACCGCTTACTGCAAGAATAATTAACACGAATACTGCCACTGCAATAGGAATAAATATTAAAGGAGTGAATTTTTTATTTTTAGGCATAACGTCACCTCATATATTAATCAACTGAAATATTATAACATATATAAGCATTTAACACAACTAAATTTTAAGGCGGACAGATATGGCGAATATTTTTACATACACCTTTTTTATTATCGGGCTTGTTTTAATAATAAAAGGCGGAGATATTTTTGTAGACAGTGCAACACAAGCGGCAAAAATGCTTAAAATACCCAATTTTATAATTGGCGCAACAATCGTTTCAATTGCTACAACTCTGCCTGAAATAATAGTAAGCGTTCAGGCAACCGTAACAAAAAACGTCGATATGGCAGTTGGCAATGCAATAGGCTCGGTCACGGCAAACACTGCGCTGATATTAGGACTTTTCATAACCTTTATGCCCTTTGAAATAAAAAGACGTGACATTTTCTTTAAAGGTATTTCAATGATTTTAGCAGTTATATCTTTAATAATAGGTTGCGTTATCACACAAAAACAAACATTACAATTTAAAGGTGAAAGCAAAGAATATTATTTTTTGTCTGCATTAGGTGTTACGCTTTTA